>SL_7KL_010_BRINEDRAFT_10001263_pt1 | contig 12170 bp, 11 predicted proteins | sample SodLak_010_BRINE_FD_10663 | JGI IMG/M metagenome (IMG submission 10663)
GGTCGGCGAGCCGCAGACGATGATGCGCGGCGGCGAGGAGGTCGAGGTCTATCTGCAGAACGCACCGCTGGTCATGATCCCCTTCGTGGCCGTGTTCGGGATCACCGCCTGGCTGTTCCTCAAGTCGGTTCCGATCAAGTCCAACTTCGCCGAGCAGTTCGACATCTTCAAATCCGGACACACCTGGTCGCAGACGTCGCTCTACATCATGACCTTCGGCGGGTTCTCGGGGTTGGCGGCGACCTTTCCGCTGCTGATCGGGCAGGTCTATGGCCAGTTCGACAATGCGCCCGACCCGCTGGCCTGGGCCTTCTGGGGGCCGCTGGTGGGGTCGGCCAGCCGGGTTGTCGCGGGGCCGATTTCGGACAGGTTCGGCGGCGCGCGGGTGACGCATTGGGCCGGCATCGGCATGTTTCTCTGCACCCTCTATGTGGCCTACAACGTCACCACGGTTACCGGGCTGGAAAGCTTCCACACCTTTGTCGCGGCGATGCTGGCGCTGTTCTTCTTCGCAGGCGTCGGCAATGCGTCGACCTTCAAGCAGATGCCGATGCTGTTCGAACCGCGCCAGGGCGGCGGCGTGATCGGCTTCACCGCAGCGATCGCGGCTTACGGACCGTTCATCTTCGGGATGCTGTTCGCCTGGTCCTTCGCGACCCACGGTTCGGCCGCGCCGGTGTTCTACGGGCTTGCCGTGTTCTTCGCCTTCAACATCGCCCTGAACTGGGTGCTCTACGCGCGCAAGAACGCGCCCTTCCCCTGCTGACCGCGCGCGGGCGCGCGGCATCCTGCGCGCGCCCGACACCCCTTATCCAGGAACGGAGACAGCCATGAGCCATCTTCTCGACAAGCTGAACTTTCTGCGGAGCGTGCGCAAGGACACGTTCGCNGACGGGCACGGCCAGACCACCACCGAAAACCGCGACTGGGAAGATACCTATCGCAGGCGCTGGCAGCACGACAAGGTCGTGCGCTCTACCCACGGGGTGAACTGCACCGGGTCGTGCTCGTGGAAGATCTACGTCAAGTCAGGCATCGTGACCTGGGAAACCCAGCAGACGGATTATCCCCGCACGCGGCCCGACCTGCCCAACCATGAGCCGCGCGGCTGCGCGCGGGGGGCGTCCTACAGCTGGTATCTCTACAGCGCCAACCGCGTGAAGACCCCGCTGGTGCGCGGCGCGCTGATGCGGCTGTGGCGTGAGAAGCGCGCGAGCATGACCCCGGTGCAGGCCTGGGCGGCGATCCAGCAGGACCCCGCCGCGCGCGCCAGCTACACCCGCAAGCGCGGCACGGGTGGCTTTGTGCGCGCCACCTGGGACGAAGTCACCGAGATGACGGCGGCGGCCAATGCCTACACGGCCAGGGAATACGGCCCTGACCGCGTCTTCGGCTTCTCGCCCATCCCGGCCATGTCGATGGTCTCCTATGCGGCCGGGTCGCGCTACCTGTCGCTCTTGGGCGGCACCTGCATGAGCTTCTACGACTGGTATTGCGACCTGCCGCCGGCCTCGCCGATGACCTGGGGCGAACAGACCGACGTGCCCGAAAGCGCCGACTGGTACAACGCGGGTTATCTGCTGCTGTGGGGGTCGAACGTGCCGCAGACGCGGACGCCGGATGCGCATTTCTACACCGAGGCGCGCTATCGCGGCACCAAGTCCGCCGTGATCTGCCCCGACTATTCCGAGGCTGCGAAATTCGGCGATGTCTGGCTGAACGCCAAGCAGGGCACCGACGCGGCGCTGGGGATGGCCTTTGGCCATGTCATCCTGCGCGAATTCCATCTGGATCGGCAGGTGCCGTATTTCGAGGCATATGTTCGCAAATACAGCGACATGCCGATGCTCGTTCGGCTGGAGAAGAAGGGCGACAGCCACGTGCCCGGTCGCCAGCTGCGCGCATCGGACCTGAGCGACAATCTGGGCGAGGAGAACAACCCCGACTGGAAGACCATCTGCATCGACGAAAACACCGGCCAGATGGTCGCGCCCAACGGCTCGATCGGTTTCCGCTGGGGCGAGACGGGCAAGTGGAACCTCGAGGAGAAGGCCGGCGGCAAGGACACGGCGCCCAAGCTGTCGCTGATCCTCGATGACGACCGTGACGATGTCGTGGGCGTCGATTTCCCCTATTTCGGCGGCGAGGCTACCACGCAGTGGGAAAAGGACAGCCGCGGCGCGGTGCTCAGGCGCAACGTGCCGGTGAAGAAGATCGCCCTCGCCGACGGGTCGGAAGCGCTTGTCACCACGGTGTTCGATCTGTTCTGCGCAAATTACAGCCTTGATCGGGGCCTGGGTGGCGATCACGTCACCGACGATTACAACGCCGACGTCCCCTTCACGCCGGCCTGGGCCGAGAAGATCACCGGCGTAAGCCGCGACAAGATCATCCATGTGGCGCGCGAATTCGCGGACAACGCCGAGAAGACCAATGGCAAATCCATGGTCATCATCGGGGCTGCGATGAACCACTGGTATCACATGGACATGAACTACCGCGCGGTCATCAACATGCTGGTGATGTGCGGCTGTGTGGGTCAGTCGGGCGGCGGCTGGGCGCATTATGTGGGGCAGGAAAAGCTGCGCCCGCAGACGGGATGGTTGCCGCTGGCCTTCGCGCTGGACTGGGCGCGCCCGCCGCGCCACATGAACTCGACCAGCGCGTGGTATGCTCATACCAACCAGTGGCGGTATGAGACGGTCTCGGCCAAGGAAATCCTCTCGCCCACCGCGCCCGAGGGCGACTGGGAGAAGCTGAGCCTGATCGACTACAACATCCGCTCCGAGCGGATGGGCTGGCTGCCCTCGGCGCCGCAGCTGAAAACCAACCCGCTTGAGGTGGGCCGCGCCGCGAAGGCGGCGGGCAAGGACATTCCTGCCCATGTGGCCGAGCAGCTGAAATCCGGCGCGCTGGAAATGTCCTGCGAGGACCCGGACGCGCCCGAAAACTGGCCGCGCAACCTGTTCGTGTGGCGCTCGAACCTGCTGGGCTCCAGCGGCAAGGGGCATGAGTATTTCCTCAAGCACCTGCTGGGCACCGATCACGGGGTGCTGGGCAAGGATCTGGGGCAGGAGGGCCGCCAGAAGCCCGTCGAGGCGAAATGGCATGATGAAGCGCCAGAAGGCAAGCTGGACCTGCTGGTGACCATCGACTTCCGCATGTCCACCACCGCCGTTTATGCCGATATCGTCATGCCCACGGCAAGCTGGTATGAGAAGGACGATCTGAACACCTCGGACATGCACCCGTTCATCCACCCGCTGCAGGCGGCGGTGGACCCGGCCTACGAGTCGAAAACCGACTGGGAAATCTTCAAGGCGATCGCCAGGAAATTCTCGGAGGTGGCGCCGGAAATCCTCGGGGTGGAAACCGATGTGGTGCAACTGCCGCTCCAGCATGACAGCCCCGGCGAATTGGCGCAGCCATTCGTTCAGGACTGGAAAAAGGGTGAATGCGATCTGATCCCCGGCAAGACCGCGCCGGCCTATATCGCGGTCGAACGCGACTACCCGAACCTTTACGCGCGCTTCACCGCGCTCGGGCCGCTGATGGAAAAGGTCGGCAACGGCGGCAAGGGGATCGCCTGGGACACGGGGACCGAGGTGCATCACCTCAAGGCGCTGAACGGCACCCATCGCGACGGGCCGACCAATGGCATGGCGAAGATCGAAAGCGCCATCGACGCCTGCGAGGTGGTGCTGATGCTGGCCCCCGAAACCAACGGCGAGGTGGCGGTCAAGGCCTGGGAGGCGCTTGAGAAGGCCACGGGCCAGAGGCACGCCCATCTGGCGGAGGTCAAGGAAGACGAAAAGATCCGCTTCCGCGACATCGCCGCCCAGCCGCGCAAGATCATCTCCAGCCCCACCTGGTCGGGGATCGAGAGCGAGGAGGTCTGCTACAACGCCGGCTGGACCAACGTGCACGAGCTGATCCCCTGGCGCACGCTGTCGGGCCGGCAGCAGCTCTATCAGGATCACGAATGGATGCTGGCCTTCGGCGAATTCTTCGTCACCTGGCGGCCCCCGGTGGATCTGAAGACGATCACCACGGACGCGACCAGATCGCTGAAGTCGGCTGAAAAGCACCTGGTGCTGAATTTCATCACCCCGCACCAGAAATGGGGCATTCATTCGACCTATTCGGACAACCTGCTGATGCTCACGCTGAACCGTGGCGGGCCGGTGGTCTGGATCAGCGAAACCGACGCGAAAAGCGCCGGCATCGTCGATAACGACTGGGTCGAGGTGTTCAATTCCAACGGGGTGATCGTGGCGCGTGCCGTGGTCAGCCAGCGGATGAAGGACGGCACGATGTTCATGTATCACGCACAGGAAAAGATCGTGAACACGCCCGGCAGCCAGATCACCGGCCAGCGTGGGGGCATTCACAACTCGGTCACGCGGACCGTGCCGAAGCCCACGCACATGATCGGCGGCTACGCCCAGCAGAGCTATGGCTTCAACTACTACGGAACCGTCGGGGCGAACCGCGACGAGATGGTGGTCGTGCGCAAGATGGAAAATGTGGACTGGCTTGACCGTCCCGCAAAGGTGGAGGCCGCAGAATGAAAGTTCGTGCCCAGATCGGAATGGTGCTGAACCTCGACAAGTGCATCGGGTGTCACACCTGCTCGGTGACCTGCAAGAACGTCTGGACCTCGCGGGAGGGCGTTGAATATGCGTGGTTCAACAATGTCGAAACCAAGCCCGGCATCGGCTACCCCAAGGACTGGGAGAACCAGAAACGCTGGAATGGCGGCTGGAAGCGCGACCCTTCGGGGCAGCTTGTGCCCAAGCAGGGCGGCAAATGGCGGATCCTGGCGAACCTGTTCGCCAATCCGGACCTGCCCGAGATCGACGATTTCTACGAGCCCTTCGATTTCGACTATGACCACCTGAAATCGGCGCCCGAGATGCAGGCGTTTCCGACCGCTCGCCCGCGCTCCAAGGTCTCGGGCGAGCGGATGGAGAAGATCGAATGGGGTCCCAACTGGGAGGAAATCCTCGGCGGCGAGTTCGAGAAGCGCAGCCAGGACTACAACTTCGAGGGGATCCAGAAGGACATCTACGGAGAGTATGAAAATACCTTCATGATGTATCTGCCGAGGCTGTGCGAGCATTGCCTCAACCCGACCTGCGTGGCGTCCTGTCCGTCGGGCGCGATCTACAAGCGCGAGGATGACGGCGTTGTCCTGATCGACCAGGAGAAATGCCGAGGCTGGCGGATGTGCGTGTCGGGCTGCCCCTACAAGAAGATCTACTACAACTGGTCGACCGGCAAATCCGAGAAATGCACGCTGTGCTATCCGCGGCTGGAAAGCGGTCAGCCGACGGTGTGTTCGGAAACCTGCGTGGGGCGCATCCGCTACTTGGGCGTCATGCTCTATGATGCCGACAGGATCGCCGAGGCCGCGAGCGCCGAGAGCGAGCAGGACCTCTATGACGCGCAGCTTGGCGTGTTCCTGGACCCCAACGACCCGCAGGTGATCGCCGCCGCGCGCGCCGAGGGCATCCCCGAGGACTGGATCACGGGCGCGCAGAACTCGCCGATCTGGAAGATGGCGATGGAATGGAAGATCGCCTTTCCGCTGCACCCGGAATACCGCACGCTGCCGATGGTCTGGTATGTGCCGCCGCTGTCGCCGATCCAGAACGCCGCCGAGGCCGGCAGGATCAGCGCGCAGGACGACATGCCCGATGTGCAAAGCCTGCGGATCCCGGTGCGGTATCTGGCCAACATGCTGACCGCGGGCGACGAGGCGCCGGTCGTCAGCGCGCTGGAACGGATGCTGGCCATGCGCTCCTACATGCGGTCGAAAATCGTGGATGGGGTGGTCAATCTGGGCGTGGCCAAGCGCGTCGGCATGACGCCCGATCAGATTTACGACATGTATCAGCTGATGGCGATCGCCAATTACGAGGATCGTTTCGTCATCCCCACCACGCACCGCGAGATGGTCGAAGACGCCTATGACCTGAAGGGGGGCTGCGGCTTCACCGATGGCAATGGCTGCTCGACCGGCAGCAACGGCATGTCGCTGTTCGGCGGCGGCAGGAAATTCCGCAGCCCGCAGGAGTTCATCAAGTCATGAAGACCTATCGCGCACTCTCGGCGCTGCTTGTCTATCCGTGCGCGGATCTGCAAGCCGCCATCCCCGCCATCCGGCAGACCCTCGCTTCCGAGGGGCTGCTGACCGCCGAGCAGCTGGCAAGGCTGGAGCCGCTGCTGACCAGTCTGGAAAGCGGCGACCTGTTCGACCTGCAGGAGCGTTATGTCCTGCTGTTCGACCGGTCGCGCACGCTCTCGCTCAACCTGTTCGAGCATATCCACGGCGAAAGCCGCGACCGGGGCGGGGCCATGGTGGACCTGCTGGAAACCTACCGCGCGGGCGGGTTCGATCTGGTCGGCCCGGAGCTGCCCGACCACCTGCCGGTGCTGCTGGAATTCCTGTCCACGCAGGACCCGGAGCAGGCGCGGGCGATCCTCGCGGATGCAGGCCACATCGTGCTGGCCCTCGCCGAACGGCTGGAACGGCGCGACAGCGTCTATGCCCCTGTGCTGGCCGCGCTGGTCGCGCTGGCCAACGTCCGCCCCACCCCCGAGGCCGAGGTGTTGCTGTCCGAGACGGATGACGACCCCGAGGACCTCGAGGCGCTCGACGCCGTGTGGGAGGAGGCCATGGTCACTTTCGGCCCCGACCCGAATGCCGGATGCCCCATAAGCCGGGACATTCTGGCCCGAATGGACACGCCCGCCCCCGCCGCGCGCCCCGCGACGCCCGGCCAGGCATAAGGAGGACACACCATGTTCGGCAATTTCAGTCTGGACTTTCTCATCTTCGGGATCATGCCTTACGCGGTGCTGGCAATCGCGCTGTTTGCCTCCATCGCGCGGTATGAACGCGACCCGTTCACCTGGAAGACCTCGTCCAGCCAGCTGTTGCGGCGCAAGCAGCTGGTCTGGGGGTCGATCCTGTTCCATGTGGGCATCATCGTGCTGTTCTTCGGCCATCTGATCGGGCTCTTCACGCCCATTTGGCTGCTGGACGCGCTGGGCATCAGCTATGGCCTGAAGCAGTGGATGGCCGTGATCATTGGCGGTGCAGCGGGGCTGGCGGCCTTTGTCGGCTGCTCCATGCTGCTGCATCGCCGGCTGGTGGACCCGCGTATCCGCAACAACTCCACCCATGCCGATATCGGCGTGCTGGCGGTGCTGTGGCTGCAGATCGTCGTCGGCATGGGCACCATCTTGCTGACGCTGCAGCACATGGATGGCGCGAAGATGATCCAGTTCATGACCTGGTCGCAATCGGTGATGGGCCTGCAGATAAATGCCTGGACCGAAGTGGTCGATGTGCACTGGCTCTACAAGTTCCACATCTTCCTCGGGATGGTCATCCTGATCATGTTCCCCTTCACGCGGCTGGTGCACATGCTGTCGATCCCGCTCGGCTTCCTGTGGCGGCCCGGCTACCAGATCGTGCGCTCGCGCGAGGGCGCGAGGCCGGTGCGGACCGGGCTGACCCCCTTCGTTCGCGACAGGCGTGCGATGAAGGACGCGGGGCTTGCCCCCAAGCCGAAGGCGCCCACGCCGACCACGCCAGCCGAATGAGGATCATGATCATGAAACCGCTTCTGCCGCCCGTTCATGTCAACGGCGTCGAAATCTCGGCCGAACGCATCGCGGCCGAAGCCCAGAACCACCCGGCCCCGAAGAACAAGCCGGGGCTGGCGTGGAAAGCCGCCGCGCGCGCGCTCGCCATCCGCGAATTGATGCTGCAAGAGGCCCGCGCGCGTGGCCTGACCCCTGACCCGGCGGAAGTCGCGCCGGGGCAGGTCGAAACCGAGGACGAGGCCCTGATCCGCCAGCTTGTCGATCTGGCGATCACCCCAGCCGATGCCGATGAGACCGAATTGCGCCGCATTTACGCTGCGCATCCCGACCGCTTTCGTGCGCCGTCGCTCTACGAGGCTGCGCATATCCTGTTTCCGCGGCAGGATGACATGGACGCCCTGCGCGCCCATGCCGAGAGCGTGCTGGCCGAGTTGCGCGACCAGCCGCGCCGCTTCGCCGAACTGGCGCGCAAGCACTCGGCCTGTTCATCGAAGGACACCGGCGGGCTGCTGGGTCAGCTTTCGGTCGGCGACACCGTGCCGGAGTTCGAGGCCGCGCTGGCCGCGCTGGACGAGGGCGAGATCAGCGCGCCGATCGAGACCCGCTTCGGCCTGCACCTGATCCGGCTCGATGCACGTGCGCAGGGCGCGGTGCTGCCCTTCGAGGTGGTGCTGCCGCGCCTGCGCGATGCCCACGCCAAGGCCGCCTGGTCGCAGGCTGCGGCGCGGTTCACCGCCCGGCTTGTTGCCCGCGCCGACGTGCAGGGCGTTCAACTCCAGGCAGCTTGACCAAAGGGGGCGGGGCCATGTCCGGCACCAAGGCAGGACCAGGGGACAGCGCGTGGCAGCTGTCCGGCACCAGTCGTGGCGGGCGGGCGGCGCCTCCGAAGCTGCGCGCCAGCGAATGTCCGATCGAGGCGTTGCACGAGGAGCATTTCCACCAGCGCCAGTTCTGCGCCGAGATGGAGTTGCTGGCCGCGGCGACCGGCCCCCGGCCAGAGCTGGCACGGCGGATCCTTGTGAACCTCTGCCGCGATCTGCCCGCCCATCTCGCCGATGAGGAACAGGGGCTGTTTCCCCTCCTGCGCGACCGCGCGCTGCCCGACGACGCGCTGGACAAGACCCTGTCGATGCTGGCGCGCGAACACGAGGTCACGCAGGCCGCCTTTGCCATTCTGGTGCCCGCGCTGGCCTGCATGGCGGATGGCGCGGTGCCGACCCCCGAGGATCGTGAGGCCCTGCGCCGGCTGGCCACGTCCGAGCGCCGCCATCTGATCGTGGAGAACGCGATCGTTCTGCCACTGGCCCGGCTGCGCCTGACCGATCACGACAAGCGCGCCCTGATGTCGCAGATGCGCGCGCGCCGCGCGGCCCCGCCCGACCCCGGCTCCGATTGCGCCCGCGCCCTGGCGCAGCTCCCCCCTTTCGTGACAGCAGGGACAAGACCATGACCCTTCAGCAGACGCTCCACCAGCCAGACACACCGGGATGCGGCTGCGACGCGTCCGAGGGTTTGACCTCGGTCGACGACGCGATCGATACGGGACTGTCGCTGGTCCGCGCGATTACCACCACGCAGTGCCTGCCACTGGTTGCGGCGACTGGCCGCGTTCTTGCCGAGAGCGTCCCCGCGCCGGTGGGCCTTCCGCTTTTCGACAATGCGGCGATGGATGGCTACGCGCTCCGCTCCGCCGATCTTGCAGGTCCGGGGCCCTGGGCCCTGCCGGTCCTTGGGCGCAGTTGCGCGGGCGATGCGCCCGCGGCCCTGCCGCCCGGTGGGGTCACGCGCATCCTGACCGGCGCGCCCGTGCCCGAGGGCGCCGACACCGTCATCGCGCAGGAAGGCGTGCGCCGCAGGGGCGACGGCATCGCGCTCGCGGTGCGGCCGCAGGCGGGGCTGAACATCCGCCGCGCGGGCGAGGACATCGCCGCCGGCGCGCCCTTGCTGCCCGCGGGCGTGCTGCTCGGCGCGCGCGAGATCGCGGCACTTGCAGCCAGCGGTGTGGGCCATGTCCGGGTTGCGCGGCGCCTGCGCGTGGCGGTGCTGTCTTCGGGCAGCGAGCTTGTGACCCCCGGCCGTCCGCTGACCGCCGGTCAGATCTGGGACGCCAATCACGCGATGCTGGTTGCGGCCCTGTCGCTGCCCTGGATCGAACTGCTCCCTGAACCGGCCTGCCCCGACGATCCCGAGGCCCTGCGCGCTGCCGTCGCCCGCCTGGCCCGCGAGGCCGATATCGTGCTGACAACGGGCGGTGTCTCGGTCGGGGACGAGGATCACATGCGCCGCGTGATTGCGGCGCTGGGCGGGCACGTGCGGGCGATGAAGCTGGCCATGAAGCCCGGCAAGCCGCTGTCCATCGGGACCGTCGGTGCTGCGCTGTGGCTGGGCCTGCCCGGCAACCCGGTGGCCGCCTTCGTGACCTGGCATGTCGTGGGGCAGATCCTGGCGCGCCGCATGGCCGGGCTGTCGGACATTGCCCCGGCCCGGTCGCTTGCGGCGCTTGCCGCGCCGCTCCGCCACAAGCCCGGACGGTGCGAATACCGGCTTGCCGCCATGCTCGGCCACTCCGCGCGCGGTGTCGCGCAGGTGGCGTGTCTCAAGGCGACAGGCTCGCACCGTGTCGCGCAACTGCCGCTTGCCGAGTGTCTGGCAATGATCCCTGCCGAGGTCGAAACTCTTCCGGCCGGTGCGCTGGTCGAGGTGCTGCCGCTATGACCGCGCGCCCGGCCGCCGCACCTGTCGCGCCGAACGGGTGCGCATCATCATGCAATACGAAAGGTCACGAACGATGAAACTCGGATATGTGTCGCTGCCCGGACGCGGTGAAACCGACCGCTTCCTTGCGCAGGTCGCGACCGCCCTGCGCGGTCGGCTGCGGCTTTGCGGAACCGTTCAGACCAACATCGCCCGCGCGGATCGCCGCAAATGCGACATGGAGCTGGAGCTTCTGGCCACCGGCGAGGTGCTGCGCATATCCGAGGATCGCGGGGCAATGGCGCGCGGCTGCACGCTCGACACGCAGGCGCTCACGCAGGCGGTGGCGCTGAGCGAGGCGGCGCTGGACGGCGCAGAGCTGCTGATCGTCAACAAGTTCGGCAAGGCCGAGGCCGAGGGTCAGGGCTTTGCCCCGGTGATCGGCACGGCCCTGTGCGACGGGGTCCCGGTTCTGGTCGGGGTCAACGCGCTGAACCTGCCGGCCTTCAGGGCCTTCGCCGGGGAGTTGGCGCAGGAATTGCCCGGCGATGTGGCGCGGGTGGCGGACTGGGGCCTGCAGGCCGGGTTGCGCGCTCTCGCCTGAGCCCGCGCAGATCGCGATTCCGACCGTGTCCGACCGTGTCCGACCGTGCCGCGCGGGCCGCTCATGCCGACCGCGGTGGCCTGATGCCCCGACCTGATCGGCGCGCGGCGGATCGAAACGGACCCGGCGCGGTGCAACGCCTTTCGGCCCGTCTCAACCGGAGCGGCCCCCGGAAACAGGAGCGGAAACGGGCCCAACGGACCCTTGAGCCGGTCGATGCCACGTCGGCGTGCACTGCGGCGCCGATGTGCGGGCAGGGCGCCCGGTCCAGTGCGGAACGGCGGTCAGCAGAAACCCCGTCATGACGGCAGAGCTGTAGCCGAAGACAAGCGAATGGACGTGCCAATCGGTCGGCGTGAAGGCGATCGGCGCGACATCGCCGCCCGCCAGCAGCAAGATCCACGCCAGCATCGCAAGCGCCGCCCAGACCGCGGCGAAAAGCAAGAAGGGACGAAACCCGTAGCTCAGGAGCACGGGGCCGGTCCAGGAAGCGCGCTGCGCCATGAGTCCGACTCGTATCGATGTCACGGCTTGCGGGAAGGGCACAGAACAAGGATTGTGAATACCACATCAGAGCGCGATTTCGCCAGGGGCAGCGATGCGATTGACTACCTTCACCGATTACGGGCTGCGGGCGCTGATGCGCATGGCTGCGGACCCCGAGCGGATCTTTTCGACCGCCGGACTCGCTGCCGAATTCGGCATCTCGCGCCATCATCTTGCTAAGATCATGCAGCGCCTGTCCGGTGCGGGGATCATCCGGATCCGTCGTGGCGAAGGCGGCGGGGCCTGTCTGGCGATACCCGCCATGGAACTCGGATTGGGGTGGCTTGTCCGGCTGCTCGAAGACGGGCAGCCGCTGGTGGAATGCTTCGCGACCGGGCAGGACCGGTGCACGTTCCTCCCGGGATGCCGGCTGCGCGGCGAACTCGCCCGTGCCGAGCGGGCGTTCCTGAACCAACTCGACCAGCGAACCCTTGCCGATATCGTGCCGCGTTGATTCATGGCCGCGGAAGCGGGGATTGGTCGGGACGCGCTCAGCATGCCGCGGGACGCCATCGTCACACGCGACTGAACGAGGCCCGCGTCATGATGCCCAGGTATCGGAACCCTCTGGCGAGTTTGCGCTTGTTTCGCCTGTCTCTCACAACTATACCGCTCGACGGAGACGTGGCCGAGTGGTCGAAGGCGCTCCCCTGCTAAGGGAGTAGGCCCGAAAGGGTCTCGTGGGTTCGAATCCCATCGTCTCCGCCAT
>SL_7KL_010_BRINEDRAFT_10001264_pt1 | contig 12155 bp, 10 predicted proteins | sample SodLak_010_BRINE_FD_10663 | JGI IMG/M metagenome (IMG submission 10663)
AGTAATGTTATATTCATAAATAAAACCTCCGTCATAATCGGTAAGGTTTGTGTTGTTTGTAGTTGCTATTTCTACTACTTTTTGAAGCTTTACTCCTGTGGCATCATAGTAATAAGTAATCTCTCCTTCTTCTTCTCCGTTATCTATAATAAGATGTGTGGGTAGATTAAGATGGTTGTATGCTATGTTGGCTATGCCTTTGTTTTGTCTACTATCATATTACCATTCACATCGTAAATCCAGTGAAATAAGACTTAGGTTCTCGCTATCTATTTGAACTTGGGTCTGCTACTAAAGTCTTAACTTTAAATTTAACCTATAATCTGAAACAAAAGAAGTTTAGTCTTTGATGATTTACAGCCTAATGAGAGTTAGCCTTTCGTCCAATTTAAAGTTATTTCACAGGATAAAGATATGAAATATTATCTAATGTTTCAACTTCTTTAAATCCTTCTTCTCCTGCGGCGTCGTTAACCGACTTTAACTGGTTAGAGTTGGGGTAATAATTGTAGGATAAATCATCAATTACATCAATTTCAAAATTAGCTGTAGCTACATTTCGTTTTGCTCTTAGAAAGCTATTTATAAGTTTCAAACATTAAACTGACTAAAATAAACATTACCTAAATTCAATAATTTTTAATTAAATCTCTAATTTCTTCTTTTTTCTCTTCACTAACTTGAAGTCTATAACTAATGGTTTCAACTAAATCTAGAGCAGTCTCATTGTCCGATCTTTTCAAATTTTTATTTGCTCCATTTTTTAATAGTATTTCAATATTATCTATTCTAGCACCGTAAACAGCAAACATTAATGGTGTTGCATCATCAACTTTTCTTTGTTGATTGACATTTGCTCCACATTCAATCAATCTTTTAGTTACTGATGGAGATCCATATCTAGCCGCTGACATAAGCACAGAATGTCCGTTTTCGCTTACTTCATTAACTTGCGCTCCTTTTGAAATGAAATAATCAATTAACATCGGATTTTCACCCCTAGAAGCTAAGATAAAATAAAATTGTAAATCCTTAAAATCTCCAGCTTCATAAAGAAATTTCACCATTTCCAAGTCATTTTTATATATTGCAACCATTAATACGTTAATCAAGTTGTGATTCGGTGGTATATAATTCAAATCTGCACCATCTTCAATCATCTTTTTTACTTCTTCAATATCATCATAATAAACAGCCATCATTAAGGGTGACCAATTTGATTTATCTTTGTCCCAAACCCATTTTTCGGGCTTCTCTTGCTGAAAGGTCAACAAACACAACAGTAATAAAATATATTTCATATTATTATTTTTTAGGGAAATCATCTTTTTCTAGACCTTGTGGCAGTACAACTGGAGTTAAATTTGGGCTTATTTCGTTTTTTCCAGTTCTTGAATCTGGGTCACTAGGAGCTACATCTGTTGAAACTTTTCTTGTTTGATTATATCTTTCTTCACCTTCAGCTCCGTTTGGACTATACACGCTAATAGTTCCATTTGGTCCCACGACATAAGAACTTATATATGTTTCAATAGCACTACTCATATCATCTGCTTTATTATAATCACCATCCTCTGTAATTACACTGTCAGCATCATATTCTTTTTTACCTGTATTATTATTAATCCTGGGTGAATTATTATCTGCACCGTGAGTGTGAATATCCCCAATAACTTCAGCACCATTAGGCAAAGGATCAGATGTAGCGAAGGGATCTACCATACCACTTCCAGGTCCTTCGGTAAATTTAAAATCGCTAGCCAGTTGCTCAACTTCTACTTGATCTTTAGGTTCGGTATAAGTTGAAGTATTATTTTCTTTTTTCTTTTCTTCTTGGCAAGAAAAAAAAGTAAGAGCTGCAAGTGTAAAAATTATTTTCTTCATGCTTTTAAATTTAAGTTCGTACTATTTTTAAATTATATTTCGGTAAATTCTCATTTTATAAATCATGTAATCATCACAACTGGCTAAGAAAGGGCAAGATCACAAAGCACAAATAGAATTGTTCCTAATTATTTCCTCAAAACAACTTCCAAAGTACTCCAAACTGAGGGAAGTTAATAAAATTCTGCAAACTATTATTCAGTTTGAACCTTTGCCGTAATCAAAGAAATTATTAGCTGAAGTGGTATAACTAAAAATATCGTAAAATTTAGCATAAACCACCCAATCGTCATGCACCACAAAATTTAAATTTAGGTGCAAACCACTTTTAAAATAGGTAGAAGAGCGATCCACAACTTCAGCGGCTGAAGTATTGACTTGCTCATCCAAATAATGCAAACTTGCATCTATCTCAGCACTCAGCAAAAAGAAATCACTCGGAATAAAAAAATAGTATTCAGTTTGTAAACCTGCAAAGTAATTGTATCGATTTTGTTTAAAATTGATGTTTTCATTTTCAAATTCATCCAAGCCCAAGCCTAAGTGAAACCCAATTCCTAATCGGTCCTTCAAGAAGACTTGAAATTTAGGTTGTGCAATTATTCCAAAGTTTCTTCGGTTTTCACCCATCATCAAAAATGGATCGTCAAAATTAGCTACATCAGAATTCATAAAGCTTAAACCAAAATTTAGATTGAGCCAGTGCGTACCTTGTTTGGCAAAAGAAACGCTTTTTTTAGTTGTAGCATCGGTCTGTGCATGTGAAGAAAAACTTGCAACGAACAAGATAAATAAATTAAGTATCCAATTTTTAAGCTTCATTTGTTGTATTTAGATTTGAAAATTACTTAATTTTAATTAATCTGAATTTTAGTTTTACAAAAACTTGGCACTTACTTTTTTTCTGTTATCGGTTTTATGTTATCGGTTTTCGGTTGTTAATTTTCTTTTATCGGTAATAGATTGCTCTTTTCTAACCTCTTTATTTAGTATTTGTTATTCGATATTGAATAGCCCTGATTGTAATGAAAAACCCGGACGAATAGGGCTTATATTTTCTTGTTTTAACAAAGCGACCGGGAGGAAGCTCTTATTAAAACTTAGAAAATTTTAGCTCTATTAGGAGGATTTGAAATGGAAAGCAGGTTCTTGGCTCTACATCAAAAATAAATATTAGTGACAAAGTTGAATTGACTGTAATCACTTCTATTAAATACGTTAATGGGGTCGTGGTTGTTGAGGTTTTGTTTGATGATGTAAAGCAAATCAAAATTGACTCCTTTTAAAAAATTTACATCATAGCGTATTCTGGCATTAATTTGCCAATATTCGTCTATATTATATTTATTTAGGGTGTAATTATTAACTTCTGGACCTAACATTTGTATGTATTCTAATCCAAAATATAGGTTGTTTTTGGGGAGGTAATATTCGCCTTTTAGCAAGAAATTATGAGCATCCCCAAGTCCTTCCATACGTGAGCGTGCGGTGGATGTATAATACCAATCTCTTCCTAATTCTTTAGGGAACAACATCCTTCCTGTGGAAAGTGAATAGGAATAAGCTCCTGTAAATTGGTAATTGGAATGTGAATAACGGACTCTTGTGCTAATAACTTGGGGACGTTCATCAGGTTGCATGTAACGATTTACATAATCTAAATCTCGGTTGCTTTTTAATGGGTATTGATAGGAGTATTGAAGTCCGAAATTAAATTCTTCAATATTTTTTCTGAATTCTACAAAACTCATAGTCATGATATCGTCCAGGTGAAATTGATAAAATTCCATGGCTAATCCTTCATCTATGTAAGCGTATTTAAAAATACCAGATCCTCTGCTATTGTATTGGTTTTGGTAATTAGCTACCTGGCCATCTGGCTGAAAACCATTAGTTATAAGACCTATAGCATCATTATTATTGAACCATTCTGTTGTTGACCTAACTAAGGTGTGGGTGAGCCACCAAAAGTTAAAAATGTGTTTTTGATGTAGGCGTTGATTAAATTTTACTCCTCTGTAAGTAAATGGATGCATTCTTCCATCACTTGCACTAAACATAGGCGTTTCAACAAACATATTGCCAAGTTGAACCTGTGTATTTTTGTTTTGATAATTCAAATAAAGCTCTTCTAAAATTAAAAAATTGAAATTATCTCGGTTGAGCACATCATAAAGCTCAAACTCCCACTTGGTGAATTGTTCGGTTTGGGTATCTGTTTCTGCAATATCTGAGGAGAATGTTTTGGTAATATACCTCCCTCCTACATGCATTTGAATCCCTTTCCAATTTCCAGAATTCAACCCTAAATAAAGTCCAGTTGCATTGGTATAATAGTCGGTTAAATTGCCAGTATTATTAGTTTGCATCAAGAAATTTCTGAGCTCACCTTCAAGTTTAGTATCTTTTACAAAATGGTTTTCTTGGGTTGAAGGAATAGTATCTTGCGACTGCAAGTAGGTTGAAGTCAGCAACAAAAAACCAAAAAACCACAGTATTTTCAATTTGTCTAGATTTTATACAAAAATGAAAATTAATTCTATGATTAAAAGTAACCTTTGTTACCCAGCTATTATATCTTGAAAAATAGGTTTAAAACCAGACAAGAAGAATTCAATAGCAATTACCATAACAATTAGTCCCATTAAACGCATCATAACATTGTTACCTGTTTCGCCAAGAATTTTAATAATTTTAGAGGCGCTTAACAGTATAGTAAGTGTAATTGCAAAAACCAGTAAAATAGCGCCAAGTAAGACTAGCTTTAACTGAATGTCTTGTGCATCTTCCATCATTACAATGGCATTAGTTATAGCCCCAGGACCAGTAATCATTGGTATTGCTAAAGGGGTGATTGAAATATCTGATACGTAAGTTTTTATTTCTTCTTGTTTCACTTTTACAGTACCCAACCTAGCCTGCAACATATCCATCCCCATTAAGAAAAAGATAATTCCACCTACTACTCTAAACGAGTTAACAGAAATTCCAAAAAAGTTAAATAAAATTTGGCCTGAAAAAGCAAAAATAACCAATGTGATGAAAGAAGCTAAAATGGCTTTTTTGGCGGTTTGGTTACGATCTCCTTTATCCAAATCTTTGGTCATTGTCATAAAGATAGGCATCACTCCCAATGGATTTATAATGGTGAAAAAAGTAGTAAAACACAGTACACCAAATGTTATTAACTCATTCATTTACAATATTTTATTTTTTTTTAAAAAGAATTTGCAAAAGTAATTACTTGACAGAAAAACTAAAAACATTTTTAATCTTTTTATTTCAAAAAAAACAAAAAACTTATTTAATTAAAAACAGTTCTATCCCTATCCTTATTCTTAACAATTTTAATTAAGTATTAGAGGTCAATAAGTAGCCTAACATTCCCCGTTTTACCTCATTGTGAGATAAAATAAATAAGCAATTGCAACTCATAAATCCTTTTAATCTTGGTTTAAAAGGCTTAAGAAAAGATGAAAGCCTAGAGATTTTTAGAATAAATTTGAACTGCTTACTCCAATCTTTTTATTGTAATTTCATTTAAATCAGTATATGATCTTAGTACAATTATTCTCACTTTTTCTACACGGCTAAAAAATGTGAAAGGCTCAGGTTAATCTATATTATACAATATAACTTTTACATATCCTTATTAAATCGAAATTGCTTTTTTGTTGATTACCGAACTCAGATTAAAAGCACCCGGAGAAGACTAGCAGCTAACCATAAACTTATATACTTTACAGGATTTTAATTTCATAGAATTTAATTTTTAATGATGATGTAAAAGTTTATAGGGGACCAAAGTTTGAAAGGAAATAATAATTAAGGAAAGTTGAGGAAAAATAATTACATCACAAAGTTTCATTAGAGAGTTAATTTATATTAATTGAAAAAATAAGTCTATTTGAAAAGCAATTCCAATAGAGTTTTTTTTAAAAAAAATAAAAAAATATTACTCTGTCTAAATAAAATTTTTAGATTTGCCTAAAAATTAAAATAGACCAAAGTAAATTGAAATTATCTTACTTTAAATCAATGACAATCAAGGCAAGTATATATTCCATACTTGCATTATTAATTACTAGTTTAGGTTACGGGCAGGATTACTTTAGAGGAAGAGTGGTTGATGAAGTAACTGAACTTCCTTTAGCTGATGCATTTATAGAATCTATTGATGAAAAGGAGGTTTATGGGATATCAAATAATGAGGGGAACTTTGAAATTGTTGCTTTTCCAGATAGAATGCAGTTTAGCGTTCAATATTTTGGGTATGAAACTAAAATCATAGAATTAAACAAAAATCAGACTACTACGATATATCTAACCCCTACACAAAATCAATTAGAAGAAGTATTGTTAATCTCAGTTAAAAATCCTTTAGAAAGCGGCATAAAATCATTAAGTCAGATTACCATTAACCGGCAAGAGTTACAAAAAAATAGTGCTGCACGATTAGGAGATGTTTTGTCTAAAATAGATGGAGTCACGTTTATATCTACTGGTCAAAATGTTCAATTACCAGTAATACACGGTTTATACGGTAATCGGATTTTAATTCTCAACAACGGTTTCAAGCACGGATTTCAAAATTGGGGAAGTGATCATGCGCCCGAAATTGATGTTAGTGGAGCAGAAATGGTGAGGGTTGTGAAGGGAGCTTCAGCAGTAAAATACGGTCCCGATGCGCTTGGCGGAGCTGTGGTAATTGAGAACAATTCCCTAGCCTTAAACCGGGATTTTTATGGTAGGGCAACAACGTCCTATCAAACCAATGGAAGAGGTTATGGGCTTAATGCCTCTTTCGGCGAAGGAAAAGAGAATTTTAGCTACCATATTGGAGGGAATTTTAATCAAGTTGGTGACCGAAGAGCTCCTGGTTACAACTTAACCAATACGGGAGCAAGAGATTACGCCTTACAAGGTGGTTTTAGGTATGATTATAAAGAATGGACTTTTAAGGCTAATTACAGTTTAGTAAATCAAAATCTTGGCATACTTAGGTCTGCAGTTGGTGAAAGTGGACCCGCATTAATTAGAAATATGGAGGCACCAAGACCCACTTTCATCAGGCCGTTTTCTTATAAAATTAATGAGCCTAATCAAGAAATTAGTCACCAAATGGCATCGTTAAAAGCTGAACGATCTTTTGAAAATGGCAATAAACTGAAAATTAGTTTTGCGAGACAATGGAATGCCAGAAAAGAGTTCGACGTGAGGAGAAATGCTAATTTACCTGTATTGGATTTAGAACTTACAACAGACGACTTACAAATTGAATATGAGCATGAGTTAACTGAAAACATTAGTGGCTCTGTGGGAGTTCAATATTTTACCCAATCTAACATCAATAATCCTGGAACAGGTATTACCCCATTTATACCTAATTATGAAACCGAGCGCTATAGCGTTTACCTCCTTGAAACCTTAGCCTTGAACAAAACAAGTTGGGAGCTGGGTTTAAGATATGACTTTGAAGATAACGGCGTTGGCGGAAGAGATAACAGAAATAATGTCTTTCAAGACAGTTTTACCTTTAGCAATTTTACTGCTTCATTAGGTAATATTTTAGAACTTAATGAACAAACTACTTGGAGAAATAACGTTGGTACTGGGTGGCGCCCCCCCAATATGGCTGAACTTTTCAGTTTTGGTCAACACGAGTCACAAACAACTTTTGGGCTTTTACGCTATCAACCCAGTGAAGAAAATGTTATTACTGCCAATGAAGTGACTCGCTTAAATGATAGTGACGTAGCTCCAGAAAACAGCATTAAATACACAACAGAAATAGAATGGACATCAGAAAAAAACAGATTTAGTGCAACGGCTTATACTAATTACATTAGAAACTTCATTTTTAGCAGACCAATTGGTGTTTTAGGTACAGCAAGAGGTCCAATGCCCACTTTTATTATTGACCAAGCCGATGCCCTCTTTATTGGTTCTGACTTAACTTTCACACACGCTTACAGCAAACAAGGGAAAGCAACTTTTGGTGGAAGTTATATTTGGTCCAGAAACGTTGAGCGTGGGGAAGATTTAATACATCAACCTCCAATTCATTTACACGCTCGTTTGGATCATTCATTCACTACCATAAAGTGGGTAGATGAGTTGGATTTTTCAATTCAACCAACCTATACCTTTAGACAGTTTCAGGCGCCAAGAACCTTAAGCGTTAGGTCTTTAGTAGAAGGCACTGCCGACTTAAATTTTAATGATCCTATTTTTGATTTTATGGATCCGCCAAGCAGTTATTTTTTATTAAATGCATCAATTGGTATGAAAAAAGAAAAATTCTATTTCAGTATTGAGGCCAGAAACCTCCTCAACACAAACTACCGAGATTACTTGAATAACATGCGCTATTTTGCAGATGAAATGGGCATTAACTTTATATTATCACTAACCTATTCATTATAAAAAACCATTCACAGTAATAATTTAAACCTTTTAACCTTAATTAAAATGAAAATGAACAACTTAACAAAAATGAGTAAGCATCTTTTAGCACTACTAATAATTGCTTTTTTATTTACCGCTTGTAGCAGTGATGATGGAGTAGCTCCACCAGATGAAGAAAATCCTGTGGAAGAGTTTACAAACATTGAGTTTATTTTTACCAATATTGAAAATCCGGAGGATGAAACACGTGGTATTTGGGAAGATGAAGATGGTTTTGGTCCTATGGAACCAGTAATCTTACAGCATCCAGAATTTAAGCCAAACACAACTTACCGCCTAACTTTTATTATGGAAAATAGGCTGGTGACTCCCGTGGAAAATGTAGCTGAAGATATTTTGAACGAAGACGATGAACACCAGATGTTCTTTGAGTTTAGTGAATCTCTTTTTTCTGATCCAGAAGGTATTGGAAACATCCAAGACAGAAACGGAGCTATCAATTACTTAGATTTTGACGATAATGGTCTTCCGTTAGGTTTGCAGACTGAGTGGACTACAGCAGAGACACAAACAGAGGCTTCATTTAGAGCTGTATTAGGTCACCAGCCTGGGGTAAAATCCGATACTTCAGCATGGGATAGTGGTGATATAGATTGGGATATCACTTTTACTATTAATGTAACAGAGTAAGCTTCAAGAACTATCTAACAAGTTTTAAAAATGCTGTTTGGTTATTTCCAAATAGCATTTTTTAATAAATTGAAAATAGCTTCAGAAGAAAAAATGAGTAAGACATTGAGCCGAAATTAACTATGATTTGGTAGATAAATGATAGAAGAAATTCTAAATTTGTTTGATAAAATCAAGGTAGATGTATTTTAAATATATCAACTACAAATTTAGAAACGTTACACAACGAAGCAAGCAAGCATGAAAATCCATAACAAATAAAAAACAATGACTGAAAATATTGATTTAAGAAGCGATACGGTTACCAAACCAACACCAGGAATGATGGAAGCAATAATGAATGCAAAAGTTGGTGATGACGTTTATAAAGAAGACCCTTCTGTAAATGAATTAGAAGAATATGTAGCCCAGTTTTTTGGCATGGATGAAGCCTTGTTTTTTCCTACAGGAGGTATGGCTAATCAAGCCGCTATAAAGCTTCATACTCAACCTGCAGAACAATTAATTTGTGATCATTACGGGCATGTATATAATTATGAAGGTGGAGGAGTTTCATTTAATTCTGGTGTTTCCTGCAAGTTAATTCAGGGAAATCGCGGAAAAATCAACGCATCACAAGTTAAAAATGCCATTAACCCACCAGACTTTTACCACAGTCCAAAAACCAGCTTGGTTTGTTTAGAAAACACCACTAATAAAGGAGGTGGAGCATGCTATGATTTAGATGAAATAAAAGCGATTAAAAAGGTATGTGAAGAACATCATTTAGGCTTGCATTTAGATGGTGCAAGAATTGCCAACGCCTTGGTGTACAAAAAACAAAATCCGAAAGATTTTGGTCAACTCTTTGATACTATTACCATTTGTTTATCCAAAGGCTTAGGCGCACCTATGGGGACAGTTTTGATTGGTAAGCAAAAACTAATGCAAAATGCCATGCGCGTAAGAAAAGTTTTGGGGGGAGGCATGAGACAAGTTGGTTATATGGCCGCAGCTGGTTTATATGGGTTGAAGTACCAACTACCTGAATTAGAAAAAGACCATCAAAAAGCTAAAGAAATTGAAAAACTACTTCACCAGCTTAGCTTCATTAAAGAAGTTGAAAAGGTAGAAACCAATATTGTCATTTTCTATTTAATAGATAAAAAACGTGAAGCTAATTTGATGAATTATTTAAAAGAACATCACATTCAAATTAGCCAAATGGGTGATGGAAAGTTACGTATTGTAACCCACCTAGACTACACCAACAAAATGCATGAGCGGTTTTTGGATTGCATGTCAAAATTTGAATAAGAAATAGTTAGCTCAAAATCAACAATTTAAAAAACTAACAAAACAAGTATTTGTCATTAATTAAGCTTACCTTTGCACCTATTTTATTTTATATATGACAAATTTTGAAAATTTAGGCTTAAGCCAAGACTTGTTGAAAGCAATTCAACAAATGGGCTTTGAGTCGCCAAGTGAAGTTCAAGAGCAAGCTATTCCAGTATTGCTACAAGAAGAAACAGATTTAGTTGCACTTGCACAAACAGGAACTGGAAAAACGGCCGCTTTTGGTTTTCCACTTATTCAACAAATTGACCTCGGGAAAAAGAAAACACAAGGTTTAATTTTATCTCCTACAAGAGAGTTGTGTTTGCAAATTACCAACGAAATGGAAAAATACAGCCAATTTATTGGAGGTATGAAAACGGTAGCCATTTATGGTGGGGCAAGTATAAGCGACCAAGAACGACAAATTAATCGTGGAGCACACATCATTGTTGCTACTCCAGGAAGAATGAAAGACATGATTAGTCGCGGTATGATAGACATTACCGAGATTGATGTATGTGTTTTAGATGAGGCAGATGAAATGTTAAATATGGGCTTCTATGAAGACATACAAGACATCCTAAAAAACACTCCCGCAGAAAGAAAAACTTGGCTTTTTAGTGCAACAATGCCCAAAGAGGTAGCACAAATTGCTAAAGACTTTATGAAAAGTCCTAAAGAAATTACAGTAGGGAGAAAAAATGTGAGTACCAAAAGCGTTTCACATGAGTACTTTTTAGTTGGCGGTAGAGATCGCTACCCAGCCTTAAAAAGACTGGTAGATGTTAACCCTGATATTTATGCAGCTGTATTCTGTAGAACAAAAAGAGACACTCAAAAAGTAGCAGAAAAGCTCATTGAAGATGGTTACAGCGCTGCCGCTTTACATGGTGATTTAAGCCAGCAACAGCGAGATTTGGTAATGAAGTCTTTTAGAAACAAGCAAGTACAAATGCTAGTAGCAACAGACGTTGCTGCGCGTGGAATTGACGTAGATGATATTACCCACGTAATTAATTATCAATTACCTGATGAAATTGAAACTTACACGCACCGAAGTGGAAGAACAGGTAGAGCTGGTAAAACAGGAAAATCACTTGTTATTATAACAAAAAGTGAGCTACGAAAAATTAAGCAAATTGAAAAGATTATAGGTCAAAAGTTTATTGAGGACGAAATCCCTACTGGTGATGAAATCTGTAAAAAACAATTATTTTACTTGGCCGAAAAGATTGCAACCAATGAGGCAAGTAAAGATATTGATGCATTTATTCCTCAGCTGGAAGAACAGTTAGCAGATCTGTCTAAAGAAGACTTAATCAAAAAATTCTTCAGTGTAGAATTTGATCGTTTTAATTCATACTACAAAAAACAGAATGAATTAAAAACCCCATCTGCTTCAGAAAAAGACTTCCAAGGTAGAGGAGGTGCTGATTTTGGAAATGAAAATAGATTTTTTATTAATTTGGGTAGAAAGGACGGTTTAGACTGGATGCAATTAAAAGATTTCCTAAAAGAGTCTTTAGGTTTTGGCAGAGATGACGTTGGTAAGGTAGATGTCATGGACACTTTTTCATTTTTTAACGTTGATAAATCAAAGACAGATACGGTTTTAGAAATTCTGAATAACTTAGAGTTAAACGGAAGAAAAGTAAGTGTTGAAATCACTGAAAAGAAATCTAAAAGTGGTGGCCGTAGTCGAGGTCGCGGAGACAAAAATAGAGGCCGAAGCAGCAGTGGAGGCGGTGGCCACAGAAAAGGAAAACCATCAAATTTTAAGTCAGGACAAAAAAACAATAGCAAGTCAAAGTCTTTTGCTAGAAGAAAAGCAAGAAACTCCTAAATACACCTAG
>SL_7KL_010_BRINEDRAFT_10001265_pt1 | contig 12148 bp, 16 predicted proteins | sample SodLak_010_BRINE_FD_10663 | JGI IMG/M metagenome (IMG submission 10663)
CTGCTTGACCGCAGAATGACTGCGGCGCGGTACAGCGCGCCTTGCCTCGGAAAAAATGCGAACTCCAACGCAGGCGTGCGAATAAATCAGCGCTTCCCTAGAAGGGCCAGACCAGCAACAACATCGGCAGTCCCAGGCAGAACACCAGCAGACTGAGGGGCAGGCCCAGGCGGGCGTAATCGCTGAAGCGGTAACCGCCGGGCCCCATGACAAGGGTGTTGGACTGGTGGCCGATGGGCGTCAGGAAGGCGCAGGAGGCGCCGACAGCAACGGCCATCAGGAACGGATCCGACGACACGCCCAGCGTCTGCGCCAGAGCCACGGCGACCGGGGCCAGCAGCACCGCCGCGCTGGCGTTATTGATCAAATCCGAGAGCAGCATCGCGGTAAGCAGCATTCCGCCAAGGATCACCACCGGCGACAGCTCACCGCCGAGATCCATCATGAACGTGGTCAACGCCGCCGCCGCTCCCGAGGTCTCGAATGCCTGGCCGACCGGGATCATCGCGCCAAGCAGGATGACCACCGGCCAGTCGATGGCACCGTAGGCCTGCCGCAGGCTGATCACGCCACCCAGAACAACGCCCACGGCGGCCACCGTCAGGGCGATCTGAACCGGCGCCAGACCGGCAATCACGGCCCCGATCGCGGCCAGAAACAGGCCCAGACTGACAGCCAGCTTGCGCGGCGCCCCGATAGACAGTTCGCGATCGGCCAGCGGCAGACAGCCGAGCTGTGAGGTAGCCTCCGAGAGTGCCTCGCGATCACCCTGCAGCAACAGCACGTCGCCGCCGCGAAAACGGATTCGGCTCAGCCGCTCACCCAGGCGCTGACCCTGACGCGCGACCGCGAGCACGGCAACGCCGAAACGGCGCGGCAAGGCCAACGAACGCAGGTCCGACCCTGTCATTCGGGCGTCAGGCAGGACCACCGCCTCCATGGTCAGCAGTTCGTCGTCGGCGGCTTCGCGACTGAGAGCGAGCTCCTCGTCCACATCCAGCTTCAGACCCAGGCTCTCGGCTGCGCTGTGGACTTTCTCTGGATCGGCCTGCAGCACCAGGACATCGTCCTCGCGAAGCCGCTGAATGCCTTGCTGTGGAATCATGCGTTGGCCACCCCGCAACAGACCCACCAGGGTGCCATCAAGCTCGGCGAGGTCTGGCTCCAGCTCCCGCAGCGACTTGCCGATCAGCTCAGAGCCCTCTTCGACCCGCAGCTCCAGCAAGTAGTCGCCGATCTCGAACAGATCATCGGGGGCTGCCTGACCGCGACGATCCGGCAGCACGAAACGCGGCAACACGATGAGCAGGATCATGCCAACGGCCATGACCGCCAACCCGACGGGCGCAAAATCGAACAAGCCAAAGCCGTCGCCGAGCTGAGACTCGCGATAGTTGGCAATGATGATGTTCGGCGGCGTGCCAATCAGCGTGGTCATCCCGCCGAGCAAGGAGCCGAATGCCAGTGGCATCAGGAGGCGCGAGGCCGGGAAACCACCATCGCGAGCAATGCGGATGGCGACTGGCAACAGCAGTGCCAGCGCGCCGACATTGTTCATGAAAGCGGAAAACACCCCCACCAGCAGCGTCAGCAGGGCCGTTTGCACCAGTGCATGATCCGCAAGGCCGCCGAGCCAGCCACCGACAATGTCGACCACCCCGGCACTGGCCAGGGCGCGGCTCAGTATCAGTACCGCTGCCACTGTAATTACTGCGGGATGGGAAAAGCCGTCAAAGGCCCCATCGAAAGGGACCAGGCCGACCGCAACGCAGGCTATCAGGGCCAGCATTGCGACCATGTCGTAACGCCAGTAACCCCAGAGAAAAAGCACAAGGGTCATGCCAAGAATCAGGGCAATAAGGATCTGGGGTTCCATCGCCCATAAGCTACCAGAATATAGGCAAAAAAACCGCCAGTGGGCAACTGGCGGTAAAAGGGCTCTCATGCGATTAACAGAGGGGGAGAACAGAAAATCCCATTCGGGATCTGCGTTCTCACAAACTCGTCTTGCGTCGAGTCATCGCATCCGGTTGAAGAGTCTTGGGACGAGCACTTCAACCGCAACCTTTCATTTGCAGTGACCGTGCCAAAAACCTGAATTGACAGCATGAGCGGTTTTGCGGCGTATAACCCTGGTTACATGCGGGTCAGAACGCGTATCGGAATGACACATGTGCCCGATGCGCCCGGTGGAGGCAACGCTGCATTAAGGAAACACTGATTTATCACCGCGTCTGCGCCCGAGACCGGTTTTTGTCCTCCGGCAAGGCGCGGTGCCGGTTCGGTAGCCATCCCTACCAGGCCCCTGGCGCAATGCCGCCAGGGGCCAAAACCGGCCGGGCCCTTCCGGTTGGGCCGCATTTTTCCCGACTGCTGCGTTGCGCTGCTTGACCGCAGAATGACTGCAGCGCTGCACAGCGCGCCTTGCCTCGGAAAAAATGCGGACTCCAACGCAGGCGTGCGAATAAATCAGTGTTTCCTTAAAGGGCTGACAGGGCGACACTGGAGCGTCAAGCTGAGCAGGTACCTGCACCGACGCCCTGGAGCAGCCAACCGTGTTACCAACGTCCTTTCTACGGCGAGTCAGCCGCCGATTTGTTGCCGGCAGCCTGTTCGTTTTGCTGTTCGCCGCCTGCAGCAGTCAGGCAGACGATGTCATCATGGAACGCAGCAGCAAACCGCTGGACGAGGTGCTGTTCGATCTGGAGTTTGCCGCCAGCACGCGCAACTTCGTCATCACCGGTCGCACCCAGTTCGGCGAGGCGCTGGAGTCACGGGGCGTCGAGACACTGCCGGGCGCCACGGTCGTTCAGATGTGCGACCTGGATCTGGTGACGACGCTACTGGAAGCAAAACCGGACCTGATTCGGTACATGCCCTGCCGGGTCGCGGTCTATCCCGACGGTGACGAGGTAGTCGCCAGCAGCCTGCGGGTACCGGAAAACAATGGCGACAGGCAGGCAGACGAGGCAGCGCGCCGCCTGAATGCGACGATGCATGCGATTATTCGTGAGGCAGTGGCGGAATAGAGGGAAAGTTTTCAGGATTCAGTTTTCAGACAAACCCTCGACTTCGTCATTGCGAGGAGGCAAGCCCAACGCGGCGATCTCGCGTTTGGGCGTGACGAGATCACTACGCTTCGCTAGCGCTGACGGCATCCGGGGCGCCCTGTCTGAACACTGAAAACTGAATCACTGAAAACTGGCCCTTCATTCTGCTGCCGAAAAGTCGAAATCAGAGATGCGCGGGCTGATCGTCAGCACCTCGCGGAACTCGTGACCTTCACTGTCGTTGGCCAGCACGGTCACGTCCTGCTCACCCTGCAGGCCGGAGGCCAGGCGCAGGCTCGGATCGCGGCTCATGGCGATGGTCAGTTCGGCGCGGACCACGCGTTCGCCGTCGGCCAGCACCTCCACATCCTTCACGTAATGCGCCCGCCGATACAGCCGCGTCACCTGATCCATCTGCATGCCCGAAAAATTCGGATGCCGAATACCGATCTGCAAATCGGCGCCGCCCTTGTCGCCCCGATCCCAGGCACGAACACGGATCTGGCCCATGTCCTTCAACGCTTCCTGGTCATCGGCACTGACCGGGGCGCTGCAGCCACCGCTGGCACGGACATGTTCGCGCACCATGAACAAGGAGCCGTCGCCAGTTTCGGCCACCGCGCGGACGTGGGAGTAGGCATTGACCCGCACCCGCGTCGACAGATCGATGCTACCGGCGGCGGGGCCGTACTCGAACATCCCGGCCAGTGGCACCGGGTTGTTGTCGACGATCAGCCAGACGCGGGAGATGGCCGGATCGCCCTCACCCCGGCGATCCTCGACGCCGATCGGCACCAGGGCCGCATCCGAGGCGCGGAACGGTGCCTGCAGGGCCATCAGATGATCGCCTTTCTCGATAGCGCGATCACCGAACAGGTCGTCGCGAACGGCATCCCAGCGCTCCTCGTCCTGATCGACCGCGAATGCGGGCAGCGCAAGGCAGGCAAGGAACAGCAAACTCAGCAGGCGCGTCATGAATCTATCTCCTCCGGGATTACTCCCACTCCAGTTCCGCAAATGCGGCCTGGACATTACCTTCATGATACTCCTCGAATAGCAACCATGCATCGCGCTCGCCGCGCCCGACATGCTGCAGGGCCTGATCGATCGTAGCGCCGGCATCGATGACCTGACGGGTCTGATCGCGCAGCGTTTCCAGGTAACGCTGCTGATCAGCGGCAGCCTCGGGCCAGTTCAGGCTGACCGGCCCATGACCCGGCACGACCCGTTCCGCATCGATCTCACGCAGCTGATCCATGACCGCGAGCCAACCCAGCAGACTGCCATCAAGTGAGGGAATCCGGTCGACAAACAGCAGGTCACCCAGCCAGAGCGTCCCGGTGGCCTGGTCGACCACCACCAGGTCGGTATCGGTGTGAGCGGTCGGCATGGCCTCGAGGCGCAGTACCCGACCACCGAGGTCCAGTTCCATTTTGTCATCGACAGCACGATCCGGCGGCACGATTACGTCCTGGTCCAGTCCGGCATCAAGCATTCGCGCCATCGCCTCACGATAGTACTCGCCGCGAGCGGAGAGCTGCGCAGCCAGCCGATGATGCCCGATGAATTCGGCCCCGGTATCGACAAATGCCTGATTGCCGAACACATGATCCGGATGCACATGCGTGTTGATGACATAGCAGATCGGCGTATCGGTGCGCTGCTCAACCTCTGCACGAAGGACCTCGCCAACGGCCGGTGAGCCACCGGTGTCGATCACCGCGACACAGTCATCGCCGACGATAAAACCGATGTTGGCGATATCACCCCTGTTCTCGGCACTGACGTCCTCGTGCACGCCTTGATGCACGTACACGCCGTCGGCGATTTGTTCCAACGCGAGGCCGTCGGCAAACGCGTTCGATAATGGCAGGCCGAGAGTCAAAAGCAGTGTTCGGATCGTGTTTGTCATGATGCCTCCTGGTCCGAGGATAGTCTGCGCCTTTCTACAACGCGATGCCGGCAGCGCGCGACGGGCTGCTGACTTGACGGCCGCGACGCCGACAACCAAAGCTGAAGAGCCGCTGACTTGTTCGCAGTTGCCGACACGGTTCAATGTTTGCAGACGTGACTTGCCGACGAACAACCTCCAAAACAAGGAGATAGAGCATGCTGACCTGGGCGCTGATATTCCTGGTTGTGGCGCTGGTCGCCGGCGTACTCGGCTTTACCGGTATCGCTGGTGTTGCGGCCTCGTTCGCCAAGATCCTGTTCTTCGTTTTCCTGGTGCTTTTTCTGGCCGCGATCATCTTCGGCGGTGTTTCCTCACCACCTGCCTGAATGATGCAGCGGATGACAAGCGGAGGTCATGATGTCTGAACACGGTCCGCTGTCGCTGTTCGGCAAGACCGAGCGCAGGCTTCTGCGCGTCACCGCAATGCTGGCCACCGGTGTCGTGCTGGCCGGGCTAATCGTGCTGATCGTCTGGGTGCTGGCCCAGTTGATGGCGACGTTCTATCGAATCCTGCTGCCGCTGTCGGTGGCCGGTGTCATGGCGCTGGTGTTGTTTCCGATCGTCGATGCAATGCAGCAGCGGCTCGGCCTTGGCCGACTTCCGGCAGTAATCCTGCTGTTCCTGATTTTCCTGGCCCTGATCGCGATCGGCCTGGCCGTGGTACTGCCAGCGGCAGTGTCCCAGGTCGCCCAGTTTTTCGATGATGCACCCGACACCCTCTCCCACTGGCAAAGCCAGTTCGCGACGCGGTTTCCCGATATCGCCGCAATGGTCACGGCGCGCATGGAGGAAGACGATCTGCAGGATTTGCTGCCGGAGATTGACGGCGCACGGGAGCAGATCATGGGTTATGTGGACACGCTCATCGGCCTGGCCTTCGTGCCACTTTTCCTGTTCTTCGCCCTGCTGGCGGGGCAACGCATGCAGAGACCCTTTATCGAGGCCCTGCAGGTATTCCAGGAAAAGACCCGCGAGGAAATCATTTATCTGGGTTCGGTGTTCATCAGCTACGTCACCGGCTTCTTCCGCGGCCAGTTGATCATTGCCATGATCATGGGCGTGTTGCTGGCAGCCGGTTTCACCCTGATCGGACTGCTGGCGGCGATCCCGCTCGGCCTGTTTCTCGGGATGCTGAATATCGTGCCGTTTCTGGGCGTCATCATCGGTTTGCTGGCCGCTCTGCCAGTCGCCTATCTGCAGCCGGACGGCGGTGCCGAACTGGTGCTTTACGTACTACTGGTCTTCGCCGTCGTCCAGCTGATCGAGAGCTGGATCCTGACACCCAGGATCATGGCGAACCGCTCGGGTCTGCATCCGGCCCTGGTCGTGATCTCCATCTTTTTCTGGGGCATTGCCCTGGGCGGTATCATCGGCATGATTCTGGCGGTGCCGCTGACGGCGTTCCTGATAACGCTCTGGCATCACCTGAACAATCGCTTCATGTCCCATGTGATGCTCGACGACCAGACTGCAACAGCCGTGCATCGACCATCGGATGCGGATGAGCCGTAGCCAAAACCGACTCACTGAGCCACTATTTCAATAGACGTCCGGAGTCTTGTTCGCATTGTCCGGCACACCCACGAGGACAGGAGAGACTGTCATGGCGACGCAGAAAGACACACCGAGAACCACCGAGCGGGCCGCCGAGAAGGCGCACGAAACCATCGACCGCGTCGCCGAGAAGGCAGCCGCCGCGGAGGACAGAATCCGGGAGCAGGCGGCCAGCGCCGACGAGCACCTGCGTGAACGTGCGCATCAGGCGCGGGACCGGTCCGAGGATCTGTTCAACAACGTTGCCGCCTTCGTCCGCGAAAACCCGCTGACATCGCTGGGGCTCGCCTTTGCAGCCGGCTCACTGTTCTCCTCGTTCAACCGGCGGCGCTGAACCCGGCCAATGCAGGGCGATCAGGAAGCACGCACGGAGACAGAACAACAGGGTGGCGCCGCACCGGCGACCGGCGACGGCCTGCTGGAACTGGGTCGGACCATTGCCGGCGTTCTGCGGGACAGCGCCGAGCTATTCGCCACTGACGCCCGGCTGGCACTGCAGAGCGCCATCCTGTTGCTGGTCTGCGCCATCCTGCTGGCGATACTCGCGGTCAGCGTCTGGCTCTATCTGAGCGCCGCGCTGGCGCTGGCCGCGGGAGAGCTTGCAGGCTGGCCGCTCTGGTTGTCGGCACTACTGGCGGCGGCGATCAATCTGCTGGCAGCCGTCGGGGTTGCGCTATGGGCCCGCAGCGTGATGCGTGACCTGGGTTTTCGTGAGAGCCGTGCGGCGCTCGCAGAAGCCTTCGGTCGTCAGCCCGGAGATGAAACCCGTGGGTAACGCAAGACTACGTCGGCGCGCCAGGGCCCTGCGGCTGTCCATCCGCGGCGACCTGCAGACATTGCAGCAGCACAGGAACGCCTGGCAACAGGCAATCCTCCGTCAGGCCCTGTCACCGGTCGGGCTGGCCCGCGTCTTCCTCGCCGGTTTTCTGTTTCAGCAATTCCGCCCGCTGCTCGGCCGATTCGGGATGTCGCTGCTGGCACTTGTTCCGGCGGCGAAAAAAGCACTCATCAACTGGAACCTGGTGCGCAACGCCCTTGGCTGATTCCACCTCTGCCAGGCATGTATCTTTTTGCTACATGCGTCACCAATCGGCCGCCTGGACACTGTCTCGATCCTTCCGATTCTCGGTCACGGCCGGTCCCGATGCACTGGCCCGGTTCATGCATATTCTCGACTGGTTCATTTGCGGGAGAGTAGACGCAGACCCATGCCCAGGGCGGCTGAGCAGGTCTGCGCTTGCTGAAAGGAGAGAGTCATGAAGGTACTGCATCCGATTCTGCTGCTTCTACTGCTGGCCGTGTTCACCAGCGTCCCTCTGAGCGGTTGCGACGATCAGGGCCCGGCGGAGGAAGCCGGCGAAGAAATCGATGACACAATGGATGACATCGAAGACGGGTTCGACGATTGATCAGACGCTGACCGATCTGCACGAGAAAATTGGAGTCATTGGTGCCCGCCAGTAATGGCGGGCCCTTTTTTGTCGGCCTGCATCGCCAGCCGGGCCGCACCATAGGCGGGTTCAACTCCAACACTGTTGACTACCGGGACGCCCAGAGCCCGCTGCCGAATCAGTCGCCACGCTTCGTTCCGCGCACCACCACCGACAGTAAGCACGCGTCCGGGCCGCGGCGCCCCCAACTGCGCGAGACACCGATAGGCGTCCGCCTCGATCCGTGCCATGGCCTCCAGCATGCCCTGAAGAAATTGCGCCGGATCTGCTGGTCGCGGTTCCAACCGGGGTTGCAGCGCGGGGGCGTTCACCGGAAAACGCTCACCGGGCTGACGCAGGGGATAGTAATCAAGGCCCGTGGACCGCGTCGGGTCGAGCTGGTCGCTCAGCATGTCGAGCTCCTGGGCGGAGAAGTACACCGCAAGTACACCACCGCCGGTGTTCGATGCCCCGCCCACCAGGTAATCCTGCCCCAGCCGATGGCTGTAGATGCCATGCGCCAGGGAGAAAATCGGTCGCGATGAAACCAGCTTAACCGCCAGCGTCGTGCCCAGCGAGGTAACAGCATCAGCCATTCTGCCGGCGCCGGTCGCAAGAAACCCGGCAATGCTGTCGGTGGTTCCGGCTGCCACGAGACAGCTTGAGCGGATGCCAAGATCGGCTGCCACCGCCGGGGCCACGCTTCCCAGAGGCTCACCTGGCGGAACGGCGGGCAACAGACAGGTCGGCGAAACACCACAGCCCCGGATCCACTCCGGCCAGCGGCGCGCAACCGGATCGTAGCCGAGTTTCAGCGCATTGTTCTCATCCGTTGACTCAAGCGCACCAAGAAAGCGAGCGGCCAACCAGTCTGCCTGTGTCGCCAGCCGGACCGTATCCTGCTCGGCCACCTCGGCCAGCAATGCCAGGCCCCGCCCCAGTCCGGAGCCACTGCCCCGAGCCGCGGTGTTTGCCGGCGCATGGTCGTCGATCCGGCGCAGCAATGCGGCCGGCGCGGGTACATCGTAGGCCAGCGCAGACGACACCGCTTCCGCACTCGGTGTCGACAGCAGCACCGTGCCCGAGGTCCCGTCGATGGCGAGTCCCGCAAGTCTGCCCCTGTGGTCTGGCGACAACGTGCGCAGCAAACGGCAGATTGCGTCCCACCAGGCGGCCGGCTCCGGCGGCATCCGACTCCCTGGCCAGGCCTCGCCATGCTGGGCGACACACTGACCGGAGGCGTCGCCCAGCCACAGCCGGACCCCCGAGGTGCCGACATCGATTCCGGCGTAAACCGCTCTGCCCTGCATTCAAGTTCTCCCCGCAGCCGCCGACATCTCAACTGAAACAATCATTCGGTGTTTGCGAGGGTGCCTGCGAAAGCTGCCACGAACCAGCAACACCAGACATTCGGGGGAATGGTCGTGATCGACAATCTGTCTCTGCGTCATCGTATGTTTGTCCTCGCCGGCATGGGCACGGCGACCGTCGTGCTGGTGCTCGTGGTGGACGTCCTTTTCGGCGCCGGTGAGCTTCATCTCGGCCTGCATCGCCTTTGGTTCTGATTGCCGCTGCAGCCCTTTTCGGCACCGCCCACGGCATTGGCCGCCACGCCGGACGCCGAGCCGAAAAACTCGTTGGAGCACTCAATCGCATGGCTGATGGCCGCCTCGACGAACAGCTGTCCATCAACGGCAAGGACGAGTTCAGCTGGATGGCCTACGAATTCAGCCGCGCACAGAAAGCGGTGTCGTCCCTGGTTGCAGCCATTCAGCAGGCGTCCGAGCAAATGGGCTCTGCAGTCGCCCACGTCGACTCGGTGGTTAAGGAGACCAAGGACGGCGTCGATGCCCAGCGTAGCGACATCGACCAGGTGGCGGCGGCGATGAACGAAATGGCAACCACCGTGCAGGAGGTCGCTCAGCACATCAGCAATGCGGCAAACGTGGCCGGCGAAGCGGACGAGGCCTCCCGGGACGGGGGCCGGGTTCTTGAACGGACCGTCGGCAGCATCGAGCGCCTGGCCGGCGAGGTGCGTCGTACCGGAGAAGCCGTACAGCACCTGGAATCACAGGCCTCGGAAATCGGCATGGTGCTGAACGTGATTCGGGGCATCGCCGAGCAGACCAATCTGCTGGCCCTGAATGCGGCGATAGAGGCGGCCCGTGCGGGCGAGCAGGGGCGCGGTTTCTCGGTGGTGGCAGAGGAAGTCCGGACGCTGGCGACTCGGACCCAGGAATCAACCAGCCAGGTGCAGGACATCATCGAACGGCTGCAAAAAGGTACACATGAGTTGGTGGAGGCCATGGCCGAAGGCCAGACCCAGGCCGGTGCATCGGTGGAGCAGGCGAAGGAGGCTGGTGCCGCCTTCGACAGCATTGCCGGGCTGATCCGGTCGATCAATGACATGAACGCCCAGATTGCCAGCGCCGCGGAGGAACAGACCTCGGTTGCCGAGGAGATCAACCAGAATCTGGCGAATATCGCCAGCGTCTCCGAGCAAAGCCACCAGCGTGCAGTCGGTGCGGGGCAGGCGGCGGAGGACCTCAATGGGGTGTCCGATCAACTACGCGGCACCGTCTCTCGCTTTCAGGTCTGAACACACCAGGGGAGACGCCGATCAGATCATTGCGACAATGGATCAGCGTTCCCGAAACGGATCGCGCCAATGCGGCAGATCCTGACTACGCGGTAGACTGCAGGCCGACCATTCGACGAGCCGCGTCAATGACGCGGCTTGCCGCCTGACCCGGGGCAGATTTCGGCGCCCGGGGCGAGCGAAAACGGCCGGATCAGCATGCATAGTCAGCGACAGCTCTCGACCTTCCGTATCCGGGGTTCGCTCCGATTTCAGTCCCGGCACGCCGCACGGACCGTGGCCAAGCTGCTCGGCCTCGCCGCAAGCCTGCTCGGCAGCCTGCTGTTGCTGGCATCGCTGCTCGACGTACCCCTGGCGGACCTGACCCGAGACCCGCAGGAAATCCTGGCCGCGCCCTGGCATGTCGGCCTGCTTTCGAACCTTGGTATCGCTCTATGGGCTGCGGCCGCCGCTGTTTGCTTCTTCACCGCGGCGGTCAGAGACGCGCCGCGCAACGAGCCCAACCGCCAGGTAACCCGCTTCCTGCTACTGGCCGGCTGCATCACCACCGCCTTGCTGCTGGATGACCTGTTCCAGCTTCACCGGCAACTGATTCCGGATCAACCGATGACAAGCCGCCTGCTCGTGTTGATGCTGGCGCTGGCAATGATCGGGCTCTGGCTATGGCAGTACAGACACATCGTCGCCCGCACCGAGAACCTGCTGCTGGTCATCGCACTGGTGGCCTTCGCCGCCTCATTGCTGGTGGACACCTCCGCGCGTCTGCTGGCACCGGATCTGGTCATTGCTGCCGGCCTGCATCGCGGCGAAAGCCTCTATTTCCTGGTCGAGGACGGCGCCAGGTTCGTCGGCATCCTGTTCTGGCTGACTTATCTCTGCCGAGCCTGCCGCCAGTGCCTTTATCAGATACGATGAAAATTCCGACGGTCCGGAGAATGCCGTGATGCGCCTGTCCGTCCGCCTCTGCGCCCTGATCGGAGTGATGCTCGCCGCCGGGCTGCCAGTGATTGCCGACGCTTCGATCCGCTGTGGCGGAAACATCGTGCAGCGGGGAGACAGTACCTTCGATCTGCTGGCCATCTGCGGCGAGCCAACGCTGCGCGAGCCGGTTCACCTCGGTCTGCTGCCTGACGGCCGCAGCACCACCGCTGTCGAACGCTGGTACTACAACCGTGGGCCACAGCGCCTGGTCCGCATTGTCGACATCAGCAACGGCCGGGTACAGCGCATCGACAGTGGCGGCCACGGCTACAACCGGGTGCCGGGCAGCCGATGCCCGGCGCAGCAGTTGCAGCGCGGCATGAACCGGCTTGAACTGCTGGCCCGCTGCGGCGAGCCCGACGCCATGCAGACGCTGGAGACAGGAGCGTTTCACCCGGATGCTGCCCGGCGCCTGATCGCGGTACGCGAGGAATGGTTCTACGACTACGGCAGCGGTCAGATCCCCCGCATCGTGCATCTGCAGGCAGGCAAGGTGGTCCGGGTGGAGCAGGGCCGCCGACGCTGATCCCGCAGGCAGACCAACTCCATGGACTGGATCCCCGCTGAACTCGAACTGCCG
>SL_7KL_010_BRINEDRAFT_10001266_pt1 | contig 12147 bp, 16 predicted proteins | sample SodLak_010_BRINE_FD_10663 | JGI IMG/M metagenome (IMG submission 10663)
ATAAGAACCCCAACGCTCAGTTTTTCCCATGGCTTTCGTACCAGGACGTTTTAGAAAAAAACTTAAAGGTCATGGACGCTTCGGCTATTGCCTTAGCAAAAGAAAGCCAAATTCCTATCGAAGTATTTTCCATTCGGGCACCCAAGGCCTTTCAAAACATTATGAATGGAGTTGGGTCTTTTACGCGGGTTGGTGCTCAAAAATAGATCCCCCGCCCCCTTTATGAAGAAACCTTGTAAGCTCAATTAGTCTTGGTTCGGTTCCGTTAATAAATTACGCTTGACTTTAACCGCAACATACCGATTTCGATTCCCAATGGATCCCATAACAATGGGTTTATCTTTGCACTTTAAGGTAACGTCTGAATCACTTTTGGCTTCCAAGGGAAAAAAGTCGCCCACCTTCCAATTCATGACCTCAGAGAGTTTTACCCGGCGCTCACTTAGGATAACATTGGCTTCGATGTTCGTTTCCCATAACTCTCGCATTAAGTGGGTTTCCCAAATATTATCTTGACCAAACTTTTCACCTGTGAACATTTGTAATAATTTTTCACGGGCGGGCTCAATGGATGCATAGGGAATTAAAAAATCGAAATACCCCCCTCGTTTATCCATGCTAACCTCTATCCGAACTTTAATCGAAGCACTTGTGGGCTCAACGATGGACAGAAATGTTGGATTGGTTTCCAGGCGATCAAATTCATACCTAACGTTTTCAATGGGTTCAAATGCAAGGGTCATGTCGTGAAAGATAACTTTGGCAAATCTTTCCACTAAACTGCGCTCCAGAGACGTATAAGGACGCTCTGAAAAAGAACGGGTCTCCGTCTTCCGGCCACCCAGAAGGATTTCGATGACTGAAAACACAAGCTTATTGCTAATGTAAAGCAATCCAGATGTACCCCATTGTTTAAGTTGAAAGACGGTGAAAATTCCAGGAATATCAGCTTCTTCAATATAGGTCCCATATCTTATGGAACGAATGTATTTGAGCTTCAGTTCGACATTTTCACTCGTAAAGTTTCTTAGGGTGGTTGTTAATAGCCTTAATAAGCGATCAAAGACCACCTCCAACATCGGCAGACGTTCATAACTGATGTTCTTCGCACTTGTAAGAAGATCAACACTATGGTGTTTATCTGAACTTAAGGTTGTTTTATCCTTTAAGATTTCATCCACTTGCTGGGATGTGCCCTCGTCATCCGCAGTTGGTGGCTTAGAAGACTCAGGTCCACGTGTATCCTCATCCATTAATATCATGCCTTATTTACTAGAATCCTCACGTACACTTTGGTATCCTATCTAAAATCACGGAGGTGTACGTTATTTCGTATCTGGTTTTTCTGTTTTTTGCTTTTTTCGCCGTCTTAAATTAGCGCGTAACGCAGCTGAAAGGCGTTTTTCTTTTTCCTGTTGCTTGGTAGTATCGTCTTTCATTGAAGCCTCAATTTATAGTGTATTGTTGTATTTTAGTCTAATTCAACGGTGGGAACAAGCACCAGGATCAAGCAAGGGATATAAACAGTAAAATTTTTGTGAAATCACGAAGAGTGAGGTAAAATTCAAGACGCATATGAAGTGTAGGGTAGATTCTAGAGTGAAGCGGAACGCCCGATAGGTTAAGATAGCCTTGGAAACAAAGGACGTTCCAATGAAAAAATACACCCATATAAGTTATGAAGAAAGAGTNTTAATCAGCCGTTATCAAGAAGAAGGGAGAACCATTGGCCAGATGGCCCAGTACCTTGTCCGCTCAAAATCAACAATATCTCGGGAGCTTGCACGAAATTCCAATCTATCTGGATACATACCGAAAACTGTAGAGAAGCGTTATTGGAAAAGGCGTCATAAGCTTTGTAAACTTGATAAAGATCCGGGGCTGAAAAGTTATGTTCTCAATAGCCTTTATGAAGGGATTTCTCCTGAGATGATTGCGTTAAGGTTAAAGAAATTCGGAGGTCAGGAAAACATCCCATCGATTAGCTTTGAAAGTATCTATCGATGGCTTTACCGACCATCCCAAAAGAAAGCTTTATAAGCTTTTGGTTCAGCACCATGGCCGACGGGGACGGAGAAAGCGGGTCCATCGATCGAAGATTAAGGAGCGCACCTCGATCCATGAAAGACCCCAACATGTTCCAAACCGCAGAGAAGTTGGTCACTGGGAAGGGGATTTAATGTCTTTCAGAGGAAACAAACAACACCTTTTGGTTCTGCATGAACGAAAAACCCGATATACAGCCACTTTTCGCTTAAAAACAAAAACAGCCAGCTAGACAATTGAGACTGTTCTTCCTTTTTTAAATCCTTACCGAAAAACCTTGTGAAATCTATAACATTTGATAACGGTGGCGAGTTTGCTCTTCACCAGGAACTGACCAAAACAATGAAGATTCCAACATATTTTTGTGATGCTCATGCTTCCTGGCAGAAGGGAGCATTGAGAATATGAATGGCCGTTTTAGACGGGATCTACCCCGAAAAACAGACCTTCTCAATATGCTGGAAGAAGATATAGAACAAATCGTTGTCTCTCATAACTTGACTCCCAGAAAAGTTTTAGATGGGTTTTCACCCATTGAGGTCTTGGCAAAAGAACAGGGAAAGCGTATCATTTTCTTATTAAATCAGGGCGTTCCTCTTCACCTGTGAATGTACTGTCCATCTCAGTGTTTCTAATACTTTCAGTTCAGGAAAAAGGTTTAAAACAAAGATCTTTTTCTACTTCCTCTCTCGATCCTTTGGAGTTTAAATCAAAATAAAAATAGGAACACGATGTATCGTGATCAGAGTATCGTAGATTATCTGGCTGATCTTTCTGAGCAGGCAGCAAAAAATGCTTATTGTCCATATTCTCACTTTAATGTTGGAAGCGCAGTTTATACGTCTAATAATAAGTATTATACGGGATGTAATGTGGAAAATGTCTCCTTTGGGCATACAATCTGTGCTGAAAGAAATGCAATATGTAATGCCGTCACAGTAGAAGGTGGAGAACAACTTATAATACAAAAAATAGCCGTATTTTCTTCTAATAATAGTATATGTGCCCCTTGTGGAGGTTGTCGCCAAGTAATTTATGAATTTGGTAAAGACTGTATAATATATCTTGTCGGAAAAAGTAATGAAATCACCGAATATCATATTCAATCTCTTCTTCCTCATCCTTTTGACTCTTTTTGAGAAGGTGTTTCTTTTGAAGAAATGTATTATTTCTTATAAAATTAATGCATAAGAAATTAAAAAAAGGAATTCATACCATTATGACGTATAGATTTGGTAGTCGACTGGTTAGAGAAACCTTTGGAAATGTTTACTTAAATAACCCGAATTTACTTGTTCATCTCACTAAGTATTTTGTCTCAGAGAAACAAGATGTAATCAAAAATCGGAGACAGTATATTGTTTTATTTAAGTGTCAGGTAATAGGATTATTATCTTCTGTATTATTTTTATTTTTTATCAAAGGAGGTTTGAATGAATAATGTATTATTATCAAAAAACATCAGTTCTAATAGTTATCCCCAGAGAGATTCTCTTTTAAAACTTCTTGAGGCAGAAATTTTGTCTCTTCCCCGAGAAGGAATGAGACAAAACTCAGAAGTTTGTTTTTCATTTATGAAGAAAATAAAGAATTCCAATTTACCTTATTATCTTTTAAAGGAAGTATTAAGTAACTCGAATTTATTAGCTGAAGTTGCTGCTCGATCTTATGAACATATAAACCATTTTGATAAAATTGTTCTAGTTGATAACCCTAAATCCGATGGTTTTAGGTTAACCATGCATTGCTGGTATGGAGACTACAATGAAGTAACACTAAACCAAGAGTTAGTTCATAATCATCGATTTAGTTTTTGGTCATATATTTATAAAGGCACTCTAATATCGGAAAACTTTAGGGAAGCAGAAAATTCTTCCATAGAAAAAAAGACCTTCAAAAGATATGTTTATTATCCTTCAGAAACAGGCAACATACATTCCTGTACATTTGATAAAGAAGCCCAGCTCATTAAGATAGGAACTGATCGCCATCCAGCTGGAACTATTTATCACTTGAATTACAAAACAACTCATAGGGTTGTTTTGCCTGATCAAAATTCCTTACTATGTACATTTGTCCTGAGAGGTCCGAGGGAACAGGAACACACCCATACTTATAATACTTTTTATCCTGACAGAGGAATTGCCAGTAAGATCCCTATGATGACCCCCATGGTTTTACAGAACAAACTATTAAGAATAATGGAGGAAAAATGAAATCTTTGAGAGTAAACACTGGAAATCCCACAAAAGACATTTTTTTGGTGAATAAGGGACACAACGTATTTAATCAACTTGCAGTAAAAGTTGATATGGATGGAACAGAAGACCGAGAGTATTTCAAATGGTTAGATAAAATTATTGGAAATACAGAGAAAGTGATTCCTGGAGTTTCATTTCTTGAAAAAGAAAACGTAAGAGAGAATCCTCCTTTGAATACTGCTGTATATTACGATACAGCAGATTATAAACTTTTACCAACAGGAGCCCTTTTAAGAACATCTTGTAATATTATAACCCATGCTTTTTGTGCATTCAAGATGCCTGAAGATGAATATGGCAACCGATTAGACCGTAGACATGTCTTTAACGGAGAAGAAAAAATAATCATACAACAAAAGCCATATTCCTCAGCAGCCGTTGAAACTGTAAAAAATTTGTTAGGTAGAAATGATATAGATCATCCTGGTGTGTTTTTAAAAAGAGAGTTTGGAATCACCCCAGAAGAACTTAAACCCGCAATTGTCCTTTTTGGGAACCGCTCGACATTTTATGTTCTCTTGGACGGGCATGATGCTTTGCGTTGCTCAATTGATCGATCTAAAGTCTTTAATTTTCGTAGTGAATCAACAAATGAGAAGTCATTTCGCGAAGTAGAAATTTCTATTTATCCAAGGATTTTAAAAAAAATATCTCATGACTCCCGCCTAATACCCTTAATCAAGCACTTATCAGAATCGTTAGTACAACACTTTGATACAGAGATTATTTATCAAATTAAATACCAAAGAGCTGCCAGGAAGCTGGACATTCCTTTCAGTGTTAAATAATCAAGATAGAGAAATATAATGATAATTGGGAAATATGATAACCTACCCCCTCTTAATGTTTACTTAATCAGGCATGCCCAGTCAGAATGGCAAGTTGGCACTTCAAGCAGTAAAAACAGTGGGATTACATTCCTAGGACAACGTCAGGCAAAATACCTCAAAACGTATGTTAAAATGAAAGTGGAACAGGAACAATCTTGTAAAAGAATATTCTATTTAAGCCCTCTTAAAAGGGTGTATCAGACTTTCTTAGGGTGTGGATATCCTTACATTATTGATTTTCGTCTGAGAGAAGCCCCTTTTTCTGTTTCTGAAAGACTTCCAAGATTCGCCATTCCCTGTCTCTATGAAAGAAGATTCTCTGAGGATAAGGACTACCTTTCGTTTAAGCAACATTTATCCAATTTTTTAGAGAAAGTTATTTCGGATCCTGAGAATCTAAATATTTTTCTTTTCACTCATGGAGGTGTAATTAAAACTATTTTACGATTGATTCATGCTAATGACGCTGTATGTTATACAATTAATAATTGTTCTATGACTTTGATTTCCTGGTATCGCGCAAAGTGGCACATAAAATATTTAAATGATCTTTCGTTTTTACCCAAAGATTTGGTCACCTGAATATGCTCAAAGAAATACAACCATGAGCAATACAATATTTTATATTTTCTTTGTCCTTAATCCTGCTGAAAAACTGGATCAAGAAAAGAGTCAATTCATAGATGTGACGAGCAATCCTTCTATCTTCAATGGCGATAGAATTTTTTTTCTCAAGCCTCAGATGAACAATATTTCTCAGAATTATCTCAAACTAATCCTTTTATACTTAAAAGACCAGTTTATTACATGTTCTATTAAGATTAATAACATTAGAAAAAAAAAGAGAGTATTTACGGCACTATCTATTTCAATTCATGAAATTTTATTCTTCGTCTAACTTAGAAAATGATAAATGAGAATTATAAGTATTTTTCTAATATCAAAATAACAGAATGGATTTACTTATGGCAACTTATGTAATTGGGGATGTTCATGGATGTTACAACGAACTTATATCTTTATTGAACAAGATAAATTTTGACATATGGAAAGATAAGGTAATTTTTGTAGGTGATTTAGTAGGAAGAGGGCCTGAACCAGCAAAAGTCTTAGACTTAATCATTGGACTTAATTCAACAGCCAAAACAGTTTTAGGAAATTATGACTTAAAGTTCATATCAGCTGCATTAGGAATTATTCCTATTACACAATCGGATAATTTTGGAAAGCTTTTAAAGAGTCCAAAATTGCTAGAGTACATTGATTTTATTTCTTCTGCCGATCTATTATATTATGAAACAACTTCCGATTTAGCAATTGTACATGCGGGCATTTCCCCGCTATGGACCTTAAAAGAGGCTCAAAAGTACTCTCTATATTTTCGTCAATATATAAAAGATAAAGGGATAAACAAAACCCTCCATATATTGAATCACGGAAAAACCCTGAAATGGGATGATGAAATGTCAGAAGAAGATATTTTACAGTATATCTACTTTTCCTTTTCAAAGCTGAGATACTGTTACAGCGTATCCACCTTTGATAATCAATACACTGGTTATCCAGGGACCCAAGATATCTCCTTAAAACCTTGGTTTGAATACAGGCAACACAGTCTTATCGAAACATCAAAGATTATTTTTGGGCATTGGGCAGCACTAGGTTTCTATAGAACTTCTGCCGTTACATGTTGTGATACAGGATGTGTTTGGGGAGGAAAATTAACTGCTATCAGGATTCGACCTTCTTTGAAGGTTACCCAAATTAATAGCAATTATTATCATACACAATAGGAGAGCAAGGATGGAACTAACGAATATATCTTTAAGTGAATACGAGATTTTAAGATTACTGATATCAATATTTGTATTATTATTTTCAGCAATTTCATGTGGATATCTATTTCAGAAGATAGGTTTTCCAAAAGTGGTAGGAGAAATAATGGCTGGAATTTTGTTAGGCCCTTCTGGTTTAGGATTTCTAAACCCTGAGATTTCTAGCAATATATTTAATTCTTTTCCTGAGCAAGGAAAAATCTTGTGTAGTTTTTATTGGCTGGGATTGATCTTTTTAATGCTAGCAGCCGGCTTTGAAGTGTCACATTCCTCTACGTCTACAGAGAAGAAAAGTGTGGTTTGTCTAATTATAAGCGCCACTGTGCTTCCTGTGGTTGGGGGAATCCTTTATTATAATATCTATGATTTTACGCCCTACATGGGTACAAATGGAAACAATGTGTCTATCTGTATAATTTTATGTATTGCTATCTCTGTCACTTCATTGCCTGTAATATCAAAGATCTTTATTGATTTGAGAATTATTAATACGTTATTTGCTAAAATTGTGTTAATGGCATCTATGTTCCAAGATATCATTTTATGGGCCGCTCTAAATGTAGCTATAAACCATGCTCTAGATACCCAAATTAATATAATGTCTACAATTTTACTTTCATTCCTTTTTTTAGCTGTATGTTTAGGAATAAGCACTCTTTTGAATAGATACCAGAAAATAGTTGAAGGTTTTGTATCCCAAGATTCGCCTGTATTTTATATCGTCGTTATAGTTACACTTTTAATAGTAATAATCTCAGGGCAGTTAAGAATTAACCTCATTTTTGGTGCTTTAATGGCAGGGTTGATTCTTAATAATTTTAATACGCCATCATTTAAGGTGGGAAAGACATTTATTTCTAGATTCTCTCTACAATTTTTCATTCCAATTTATTTTGCGATTGTGGGGTTAAAGATAAATATTCCAATTTATCTTGATGTAGGTTTTTTCTTATCTTTTCTCTTTATATCCTCATTCTTAGAAATTGGATCAGTATTCATTGGATTAAGATTTCTGAAGCTGGATTGGTTATCACGGTTAAATTTTGGTTTGGCTATGAACACACGAGGAGGACCCGGTATCGTTTTAGCTACGGTTGCTTTTGAGTATTCAATTATAAATGAGTATTTTTTTGTGACCCTTATTCTTACAGCCATTTTAACCTCAGTCCTTTCAGGTTATTGGTTTAAATATATTTTGGCACGAGGAAAATTGCTTTATAAGGACCCAAAATCATCCCAAACTTGAACGGAGGTTATAAAATGTATCAGACAGAAATTGAGAGAAAGTTTCTAATATCCGGTTCCTTTCCTAGGGATGACATAGGAACAGAAATAATCCAATCCTATATCTGCCATAATGAGGACAAGGAATTGAGAATCAGAATAAAAGACGGTAAAGAATGTACTTTTGATTTTAAGATTAGAAAAAACTTTTTAGAACGCTATGAATTTTCTTATCCAATTCCAATTAAGGATGCATGGGATATCCTGAAGTACAATAAAAAAAGTTTGTTAATAGAAAAAGTAAGATATTCCATTCCCTATCAGGGAAATATATGGGAGGTCGACGTTTTCAAGAATAAAAATGAAGGACTTATGATCGCTGAAATCGAGCTGAATGAAGTCACAAGCGCATTTGAGAAACCGAGTTGGGTTGGAATAGAAATAACTAAAGACTTTCGATATTATAATTCTTACCTTTCAAAACATCCATATCAAGACTGGAATAATGGGTTTAATACCATAAAAGCACCGAACGCGACATAGGGTTTAAGTTGGTTCTACTGGCGAAGAATTATTATTTTTGAGTCCATTATTAAGGTTCTTAGAGGTCGTGGCGTAACGATTCGCAATGAATATCTGCGTGGATCCGTTAGATATAAAGGTTCAATCAGGAGGATTCTCTTAGTGACTATTCACTGAGATGTGAACTTGTAGGGTGATTTAAGTAATCATTATCCTCTTGAAGAACGGACAAAGGAGGCTTACATATTGCGAAAAAATCAACTCGCAAGGTTATAGACCCTGGACTTCTATAAAAGACTTAAAAATCAACTAATGGATTTAATTGGAAAATTATGACTCTTCCAAAAACGTCAAGAATCTTTGGTTCATCTGGCCTTAAAAGGAAAAATGGATCTTCAGCATGGCTTGGAACTGCCACATACGAATAGTTGTTAAAGCAAATGGTTTTTCTCCAACGATATAAACATGAAAAGTAGTATTGTTCATATTCAAATGAATTGGAGTATTTGGCTAAGATTTTTAGAGTTTCCAACCTTTTGGGGTATTTTGGATCGGTATTTATAAGATTTAGTGCAGAAAGCGAAGGGGGGTATCTACCAGGGCTTTTGCACGAAATCATTTTTTGTGATTTATGACTGAAAATTAGGATAGATATTGGTAATATCTCAGAAACTTTCTAGAATATACATCGAAAAATATACATCGAAAACTGAATTAATCAAAATAGAATTACGGAAATTACGGAAAATCTCACCTAAATTTAAGATTCTAGCTTACTTTTAAAATTTCGTGCAAAACCCCTGGTAAGGAATCAGCCTTGCTTTCTTAGGTACTGATAGAGTGTTTCACGACTAATATCAAAATCACGCGCAATATGAGTTTTCTTATGTCCTTGAGCGACACGTCCTTTTATTTCGTCTACTTGCTCATTTGATAGTACAGCTTTACGACCTTTATAAACACCACGTTTTTTAGCAAGGGCAATACCTTCCATTTGTCGCTCCTTGATAAGGGATCGCTCAAATTCTGCAAAAGCACCCATAACGGAAAGCAACAAATTGGACATCGGTGAATCTTCGCCCGTGAAGGTTAACCCTTCTTTCACAAACACAACCCTGATTTGTTGATCATTAAGGTGTGTAACTAACCTACGCAAGTCATCTAAGTTACGTGCAAGTCGATCCATACTATGGACAATAAGAGTATCTCCATCACGCGCATAATCGAGCATGGCTTCAAGTTGTGGTCGAGCCATATTTTTCCCAGAGGCTTTATCGATAAACTTTTTATTGAGACTGAGACCTTCAAGCTGTTTTTCTGGATTTTGATCAAAACTGCTAACGCGAATATAACCTATTTTCTTCCCTGACATTATTATAACCATCAAAAATGTGAAAGTGTCAGTCTGAAGTTTAAGAGGTTGACACCTCAGTGTCAAACAAATACATAAGTAACTCTAAACTGACATGGTTTGATGCTTTGGCCTGACGTCATAATAGAGTACAGTCCAACTGGACATCCTTTTTGTAATCCTAGAAAGGACTATTGAACAAGTTTAGGAAGTCCTTATAAAAGTGAACCGATTTATCACCGACAAGAGTTTGGTCAAAGCAGAGCTGATTATGAGAATATGATGGAAGAAAGCTTTTTATTGCTGGGGCTATTTTCCATTCGCCCTAATTTCATGCAATTATCCTGATCTCACGTCGTCGAAGAGGTTTCGAACAAATGGTAATTGAGATGGTCCTATTTTAGTAGACCAAAAAGCCGCGGCTTCTGGATTAACCGATAATTAACCTCACGCTATTATCGTAAATGCACATAAATGATAACATAGGCCACTCTTATTCTCATCCTTAGAGTTAAAACTTATACTATTATCGACTATTGACTTTCTCGATAATAATGTTTATTCTTGGAGTATAATAAATGTGGTATCTAAAACATGGATATACGACAATCAACCGCCGGGCAAGTGATTAGATCACCCAAGGGCTATAATGCCTTTGTACCAAATCCACTGCCACCAGCGATTGAATGGAACAACCAATTGGTTGGGACTTTATCACGGGCAGATTTTGTCTTAGGTAAGCTTGCACGCGAAGGCAGTAAGTTGCCCAACCCTCATCTTTTAATGCGCCCATTCATAACTAGAGAAGCCGTACTATCAAGCAAAATAGAAGGTACCCATGCAACTATCGGCGAAATTTTAGCTCACAACGCTGGGATTGATGTAAAGCAAAATTCTGACGATTTGGAAGAAGTGCAGAATTATATCACGGCCCTAGATTTTGGATTAAAGCGTCTTTCTGAGCTACCATTGTCACTTAGATTGATCAAAGAAATTCACGCACAATTAATGCAAGGCGTTAGAGGATCACATGCCACTCCTGGAGAATTTAGAAAAAGTCAGAATTGGATCGGACCTCCAGGTTGCACCTTAAATACAGCTAAGTTTGTACCACCACCTGTAGATCAGCTAACGGATTGTTTGGGTGAATTTGAGAAATTTTTACATGATCGGCAATTACCGCCATTGATTCATATTGCTCTGTGTCACTATCAGTTTGAAGCAATACATCCTTTCTTAGACGGAAATGGCCGCATTGGTCGCTTACTGGTTGGCTTATTACTAATTGAAAAAAAGATGTTGCCATCACCATTACTTTATTTAAGTGCTTTTTTTGAATCAACACGAGATGAATATTACCGCGAGCTTTTTAGTGTGAGTAGTAATGGCACTTGGGGAAATTGGTTGATTTATTTTCTTAATGGTATAGCAGTTCAATCTGAAGACGCATTATCGCGTGCTGAACGAATTAATGATCTACTCAACAAATGGAAGCTACAAGTTGCAAGTAGTGCATCAGATGTTCCCGTAGATATCGTGGAGCATTTTGCTGTGAACCCATACCTTACCATTAAAAAAATTGCTGAAAAGCTAGGTATCGCTTATAGCACAGCTGAGCGTGGTGTTCGCAAGCTTGCAAATGAAAATATCATCCAACAAATTGGTGATAATAAGCGTGATAAGGTTTATTGCGCTACGGAAATACTATCCATACTAGAAGAGCCAGCAAAAATTCACGCTGATGTGGAGGAAGATTAAGATATGAACTATTTAATGCCATTCTCTCCGGATCGTCTTAAGATGGTTCATGGAAAAATGCCCGGGAATTTTCTCAAAACACTGGTCCTAAAAATGGGTCAAGACCAAATTAACAAAAGACTCTACGCACAAGTGGACTAAAATTAGGGCGCAGGTCATATGGTTACTGAGTAACACTATAATTCCTAACGTCTTTAGTAAGGAATCTAAGTCCTTAGATATAGAGACTGTTGCAAACTGAGCCATAAAATAGGAAAATATGTTTGAAGAGATAACCTGAATTGAGTCAATGTATTCCCGTCAAATTGAAATGATCAGCC
>SL_7KL_010_BRINEDRAFT_10001267_pt1 | contig 12145 bp, 14 predicted proteins | sample SodLak_010_BRINE_FD_10663 | JGI IMG/M metagenome (IMG submission 10663)
TCAAATGCATTTTACAATGTAATCCATTATTTTCATGACAATTATGATTATCACGTATTTTCAATAGAATTACCTTTTTATAATGAAATACAGACTAAAAATAGTGATTATTTTAATGTCTTACAAAGTATGTCTATCGATGATTTGATGAATTTTTATGCTCTTTGTATCAAAAAAACTATAGATCATATAATTGAAAAAAATGAAAATAAACAAGAAGAAATTATTCTTACTTGCCAATCTTTGGGGAGCTATATCTGTACACATTTTATGATTTTATACCCAAATTTTGTCGATAAATTTATTTGTCTAAATGCAATCGGATTATTTCCAATTATCTGCCCATATAATAATTATTGGCTTATTCTCTTCAAGTATGGTTTTCCATACTCATTAGCATTTGTATACAATATTTTGGGTACATTTTTATTTTTCATATTTTTGTATCATATTGGAATCATATCTTTACGATCGTTGACAAATTATCTTCTTATATCTCAAAAAAATATTGGTACATCGATCGTAAAAAAATGTGTACAAATGTCATATGATAAAATGGGATGTAGTAGACCATTAATTACATTTTTTATAGAATTATATAAACGAAATCAAGCTATTTATTTTATTTTTGGTGAAGAAGATTTTCTTGTTTCTCAAGATCATGCCGATTTATTAATTGATATATTCAAAGATACATCTTTTACTTTTATTATTCCTAAATCGAAACATATGCCATACTTAGAAAACCCCAATTATTTTTGTAAAGTAATAGATAAAATAGTACACTTGGATAAAAAAAATACAAAATTAGAACAACGAAGTATAATTGATGAAAATGAAATAATTACAAAAATGCAAAAAATGACAGGATCATTTATACCAAAAAATGTTCAAAAACAATTTTCAGAGTTTATTGAAATAAAGATCAAATAATTTTGTTTTTTTCATTTTTTTCCTTTTTTTCCTTTTTTCTTCTTGACAATTTCATTGATGACATTTTCTACACGTTGCAAAGCACCTTCTGTCCAACCTTGATTTCTAGAAAATCCTTCACCCAGAACATATAAACCAATTGATGGATTCAGAGAAGACATTAATCGCTTTTTGCGACAACTTATCCCGTTTTTTCCTAAACAATAACTATCTATAAACGGATGATAATAGTGAGTACCATTTTTCCAAAAAAATCCTTTTAATCTATCTATTTTGATGGAATTTTTTGGTAAATCAAGAGCATCTTCTACCAAATTTTCAGCTTGTTTCTTGATATGTTTATTATTTTCTTTTATAGTTCCAAAACCTTTTTCATACAATAATGTTGCATTTTTATTATCACTATATGCAATCATATATACACCTTTGTGTTTGTCTATAGGAATTATTTTTTGCAAAATATTGGGAACAATTGTGTAAGTACTTACTTTTTCTGTAAAAGAAAACGATTTTTCTTTATCAATTTTTGCATATAATCGTAAAAATGGTTGTAAAGACAAATCTGAATGCCATAAAGCATTTGGAAATAACTTTTTACAAGATTCTGATGTAGTTGCAATTATAATGTTTTTGCATTGAATTGTTTTATTTTCATTTTTTTCATGATAAAATTTTACCTGATAAATGTTTGTATCGGTATTTTTATTTATTTGATTCACATTTGCATTTTTTATTATTTTATCTTTTCCAAAATGTAAAATAAATATTTTCACTAATTTTTTCACCAAAATATCCCATTTTATTGCCCCTATTTTTGATATTTTATCAGTTGGATCTGTATAATTATCATCAAATCCATAATCATTCAATGTATCGATTATATTAGCATTTTCATAATCTGTATATCCAATCAAAGAAGAAAACAACTCATAATCCGATTTTCCTAAAATCTTTTGTCCATATTGTTCAAAAGTTTCGTTGCTTTTTATAGTTTTTAGATTTGTAGATAAAGATAAAATATGGATATAATTCTTTATTTTTTTTATTGCATCAACATCAGATAAACCAAATTTTGAAGAATAAGTCATATGAGAATCATGAATAGGTGTTTTTATATTCAGATCATTCGATAAATTCATCAAAAGATTGTCTTTTCCAATTCTTGCAACAGCAGGTCCTTGAACAATTTTTACACCCTCAAATACATAGGTTTGTGCTCTTCCACCAAAATAATCATTTTTTTCTAGCAATAAACACGATATATTGGGAAAACATTCATATAATCTTTTGGCAAAATATAAACCTGAAATACCACCTCCAATTATACAAAAATCAAACACATTTTCCATTTATTATAATTGATATAATTGATATAATTCTCATTTTATATGAAAAATAAAAGAAAACAAAAAAAAGAAAAAAAGAAAAGAAAATAAGAAAATTAGAAAATAATTTATACTTCTATTTTATCGATATAAATTTCTTTTGTGGATGAAAGAAGAATGTCATCAATAAAATGTGAAGCCATAGAATTATCAGGATACATCATTTTTAGGTGATCAATACATTTTTCTGTCATTTCAGTAAAAACACGGAGTTTCATTTTTGGAGTTTGAGATTCATGATTTGTATTCAATTTATCTTTCTTTTTTTCTACTTTTTTTGTCTTTTCTGGTTTATCTTTTTTCTGCCTCAACCGTCTTTGTAAATGATTATATTGATTGATAAGATTATCTGCATTTTCTTTACCAAATGTATCCTGTTCTGTTCTGATTATATTTTTTAGAATGCTAAAATAGTTGATTAATGTGCTTTTAGAAGTAATAGATTTTGTAAAAACATCATCATATTTTTCAGGATCTTCCAAAATATATTCAATCATATTTTTTACATGTACATTTGTAGTATCCTCATTTTTTTCAATCATATCTGAAACAATAGGTTTCAAAAAATAAAACAATTTTACTTTTTTAGAATCATCGATTATTTTAAAAGTATCTACGATTTGATTATTAATTTTATTCCTTAATTTATCATAATTGTTCGATTCTGTGATTGTTTGCATATTTTTTTCAATCGTACGAATATTTTAAGACAATAAAGTACAAACAATTAAATATATTTGTTTATAATTATTATTATCATTATCATTAATTACTTATATCCTTTTTTCAATTTATTTTTTATTTATTTTTTATTTATTTTTTATCTTCTTTTTATTTTTGAAATTTATCATAATTTTATTTTTATAAAAATATTATTCAAAGTTTTACTACAAAACTACAAAAAGTAAAAAAATTTATATTGTACAAATATGTCCAAATACAAAATCTACAGAACATATTCTCTTTTACACTTTAATAAGTCCCTTATATATTCGATATCTTTCATCACATACAATGCAATTGGAATGTTCCTTGTATATAATGTATACTTAAAGAACCAATCCCCTTTTTCTATAAGCAACATATTAATTGACCACATGATAGCTTTGAGATGGTTGTAGTCTATTCTACTGTTGAAACAGTTCAATGCTGCTATTCCCCTAATTTCAATCGATAATATTAATGACACATGGCGATTATCTTCAGTAAATCCTCTTGACTCGTCTACTTTTTTTTCTCCAATCAGTTGTAAATACTTATATACTCTGTGTAAGAGAGTTCTCACATACAAATCACCTTGATGCAAATTTCTAAAATGTCTCACCAACACCATCACTTCTTCTTTGACAAAATCAGTGATACGTTCTAAGAATGTCAAAGGTGACCTAGTCTTATATCTATCCAAAACAGATTGTATTGTTTCTATAAGTCTCTCTATCTTATCAAAATACTTATCTGTATGCTTTTTTGTGTCTAATTTCTTAGGGGCTGGTCTTAATTCTCCTTCTTCCAATTCCTCTTCAAAAGGCCTTTTCATGGTATTAGTCTACTCTGAAATTGCCAAGTAATCAAGACAAATTCTTGAAATCCTTGATAGGGAAAAACAGTAGATACAATACCCATCATTACACAATTTTAAAAATCAATTTTTCTTATTCTCGAAAAATTTGATTATTATTTTATGTATTTTCATAAACATATTCTATATAAGTATTTTTCTGACATAAAAAGTTTGTTTCAACATTATGGCATACGAAAATATTTCAACTTATGATGATCAACTATTAGAAAATTTACACAATGTTGGAAATTCAAATAAAAATTCAAAGAGAATTAACTTTTCTTATATTGAAAGTTTTACTCAAATATTTATTTCTACTATAAACAGACAAGATATTACTCAAGAACAAAAAGAAGAAATTATCAATAGAATGTGTAATCGTGCTCTTAAAAAATATCCATATTTTATGCGATCAGCTCATGTTTCACTCTGTCTATCACTTGATATTGCGCAAATTTACGATAATCCACTCGTTTTAGCTTCTTTATGTCATATGATGATACCTCTACAAAACGATAATAATATCGATGAAAATATTTTGGAATACATCAAAAAATATATATATGATTTATGTACAAATGATGACTCACGATATTTTGTTGATGATTATTTGAAATGATAAAATTGGATAAAAAAATCAAAATTATGAAAACTATGAAAATTTTTTCAATTTATTATTTTTACTTTTTTTATTTTTTCTATTAATTCATTAGATTATTATAAATTGTTTTTATTTAAAAACGAAAAAAACGAAAAAATTGAATACATTCCTATATATAGTCTTTACATTGAAAACAATTTTACATTATGGTTCAAAAAAATAATTTATTGAATAATTATGCGCTTTATAAAAAAAATGGAAAAGATGTATATCTGAATGATAATCATTTCGACATTCCCAATAATTTATATGAACAAATAAAAAACAATTGCCCTATTTGTCAAGATCCATTATATACAAGATCATTTGTGTATCTTCCAAGTTGTCAAAATTGCAATAAAAAATCTTCATGTATTTTACATGCAAATTGTGCGAAAGAATTTTTTCAACTACATAAACCTTTCCATTTCAGACAAACAAATCATTTGATATGTGGTAAGAAATATGAAAATATTCAAAACAATTCTTCATATTATCTTCCTGTTTCTGATATGATCGACCTTGACCTCATGAAAAAAAATACAAAAAATTATTCATTTAAACCTTTTACATGTGATTGTGGATTTCGCATAAAGAACCGTATTTCAGAAATACTCCATTATTACCGTGGTTCTATGAAAAGCATTTTAAGTTCAGATGAAAAGGTACAAATTCAAAAATGCTCTAGATGATTATACAAAATTGATTTATAATGACAACCCCCAACTTTTGAATTGTCCATTATCATTTCATTCTTGTAAGTATTGTAAATGTGTATTTCCTTGGCTAGAACTAAAATCACATGGTGAAATATGCAAAAATCTAAGCGATGACACTCGAAAACAATTCAAAAAAATGTTCATGAATCAAAGGAATGCTAAATACGAACAACAAAAAATATATATATTAGAGCTTGAAAGATATGAAGAATTATTCAATCTGATCAATCAAGAACAAGAATCACATGACTCTGGCTTCAACATTAATTCTGATTCTGATTCTGATTCTGATTCTGATTCTAATCAAGAAAGTATATCCTCGTCTTCTAGATCATTATCTGGTGAAAATCAAAATAATCGTCCATATTTATTTCAAATAATTATTCGGAATTCACTCAGAAATCTTTTACGATAATGTCATCTAAAAAAAATTTGATTTCATTATTTCTTTTTTTGAATTATCATACACAAATAAGAAGATAAAAAACATGATTTCATACATCCATTTGAACATTTATGCTATCTTTATTTTGATAGTATTTCTGTCTATTTGCATTTATTTGTGGATTTCAGACAAAAAATATATGAAAATTATGAATAATATCAATGAAAATCATCGTCTACAAAACATCAGAGAAACAACAAGTATTTGTGATATGAAAAATCCATTATTTCATTCAATTATATTGTATAAAATCGATATGATAATTATTCAACATTATCGAATTTTACAAAAATATGAAAGCCCAATGATGCCAAAATTCTCACAAGACCATACATATATTTTATCATTTATGGAAAAAAATAAAATTCCCAATTTTAATAATATTTCACATTACAAAACGGTAGAAGAAAGAAAATATATAATGGCGTCTCTTGATGCAATTTTGGAAATGCAAATGTATATGATATAAATATAAAAAATCACCGTATATTTACTTATCTTTATGCCAAGGCCGTACTGTTGATGTTCTTGTACAACTACTTCCACTACTGACAGATTGATTTTTCTCCTTTGGTTCTATATAAGCAATTTTTTTTAATAGATTTGGCTTATTATTAAAATTATTTACAGTAATTTTTGATCGTGGAACTGTCAAGTCTTTAAAACCAAATGTAAAAAATGTGTTTGGTCTCTCACAATCTTTTGCTCTTATGCGAACATGATCTTTGTTAAGATGACGAATTCTGACATTGTTTATTCCAGATTCCCCACGAAAAGGTGTCGCAATACCACCTTTTGGATGATCAAAATCCATCACAAAATGTCCTCTTTTATCTGAATGCCCCCAATTTATCAAAAATTCTCCTAATAACAAATACCCATTTTTTTCAGCATGAAACTCAAATGTTGGAAATGTTGTTCTTTGTACTTTTTCACGTTTAGGATCATGAGTTGACTCATTTATGATAAATGATTCATGTTTATTTTTCTTATTTTTTTGTTTTATTTTTCTTATGTAAATGTTCACGAATACAAATAATAACATGAAATAAAAAACTATCGTCACAATACACAGTATTTTTCCAATTTTATAAAAAAATAAATCATTCATTTATTTTGATAATTCTTGTTTTATAATAAGAGTATATTTATGTATTCATTGAATCCATTCCTGTTTGAAGCTCATTTTCTAAGAAAGCAGAACCACCTCCAAATGATCGATTATTAGATTCATCATCATCACTTCTTACACGAAGACCATATGCAAACCACAAAAATGGAGCATGATAATTTCCAACGCGAACTATGATTCTATTTGGACTCATTTCTTTTACTTTCATATTTTCATAAACAACACGATCTTTTTCACCATAAGGAACAGTATGTGCTCCATAAATTTCATCAAAATCTATATTCATTGGTACAGCTGTATCATACCCTTCACGTTTTTGCATCATAGCCATTGTAATACCTATAGCTACAAACATACCAAATGCAATAACTGGATTTTCATCTTTATTTGTCACAGATTTTCCACCGCTTGCTTGTGAAATACCCCATTGTAATAAAAACGATCCTATCTGAAAATAACCATTTTGATTAGGAAGAAAATCATATTTCAATGCAGATAAAGATTTCATCGTTTCATCATTGAAAAATTCTTTTCTATCTACCTTTGTATTTGTTGATTTTTTCAATGAAATAAATAATAATGCAAGAAGTATTAAAGAAAAAATGGGTATTATTATATTCAATCCAATCAATATATTTTTTGTTATTGATTCTATCGGTTTCATTATATTCATTTTTTTTGAGATAGATACCTTTTACAATATTTCCATAAAAAAACATAGATATTTGTCGACAAAAATATTTTTGTCAAAATCAAAAGTAAAAAATTTATAAAAAATAAAGGAAAAAATGCATTTATGTTTTTGCTCTTTACCTGTAAAAAATAAAGACAAAAGAGATAATCATATTGAAAGTATAAATTTGATTGATGAAAATTTCCACAATAATTATCAAAATGAAAAAAATAAAAATCATCATATAGATCAAAATTCACATCAAAATTATATTCATAGACAATATTCACATCAACTTTCTCGCCAATTTTCACGCCGTTCTAGTCATATGATAGAAGAAGACGTAGAAAAAGGAATGCAATTTCTTATACAAAATAAACGGAGAAAATCATCATGTAATAATTCACAAAACCAAATAAATGAGAACCAGAATCAGAATGAAAATCAGAATGAAAAAGATTTATCTTCACATTTATATTTTAAAAATTCACTTACATATGATCAACTTATAATTAAATCATTAGAAGAAAATGTCATTATCGAACGAGATAAAGAACATGATAATTCTATAGAAAATACAATATCACCTTTGAATTCGTATTTTGTAAGTTCTAAAGAATCAAAATCCATTGAAAGTAAATATCCATCACAAAAAAAAATGACACAAGATTCATTGTAATTTTATAGTTTTTTATATATACTCTTCAAATTTTCAAATAATACTGATTGAGTACCATAATATAATGCTGGAAATACAAGACCTGCACTTGTTGTTTGCCAATATGTGTGAAAGCCTTCTGGTAATGCATTTGCGAATAAAAATAGTATAAAAAAAGAAGCTAATAATTGGCTGAAAATCAAGGTTGTGAGCATTACAACAGTTAATGATTCTCTTTTTTGTTCGATTAATATTCTTTTTTTTATCAATTCAAATGAATAATCTATTGCTACACCTAAAGTCAAACCAAAAAAAGCTTGTGTCATAAAGTTCCTGAAAAATGGAACTATATGCAGACTATTTCGTTCAAAATATTCACCTTTTGTTTGTAATTTTCGTAAACTATTTATTACAGATATTGGTGCCATTCTTATTTTTAATGAATTTATTGTTTATTTTATCAATCATAAAATTTTTTTCCATCCAAAATTCAAGACAGGAATCTTTTTTCTAGAAAGTTCCATAAATTTATCATCTGATGGAACAGACCTATCAAGTTTTGAAGTATATGAATCATGAATATCCGCAGAAGTATATGTTGAAAGCATTATATCTTTCGGCAACCATTCACACTTTTCAACACTATTATTGATTTTAGAACGAAACATTCTGTCACTTCCATAATATCCCACGTAGGATTCATCATACCCGCCTATTTTCCAATAAAGATTTGTATGAATCAAGAAAATATTTATAAAAAAATGGAGATTGTGATCATTATTATCATATTTTTTATTTATACATCCTAATTTTTTTATTGATTTTTCCGTAAAGAAACGATTGATAAAATATATTGTATTTTCCTCCCATTTTTTATCAGATTCGATTAATCTTTCTGCATTTTTATTGTCTAAAATATGATCAATATCTGTCAATAAACAAAAACCATAAGCATGCTTCATCCCTAAATTGCGAGCACCATCTTGATTCCACTTTTTATCATCTATTATACGAAATAATGATAAATCAAGGTTTTCAACTGGATTTTGTTTTATTATTTCTTCTGCTGGATATAAAGGTGAACCATCGTCTACTATTATAATTTTTATATTTTCTTTTACTTTTTTAGAATATGTATTCCATATTCTAATATTTTCTTTCAACATATTTGGATTTTCATAGTATGAAGAAATTATTGTAAATAGAGTCATGTATTTATAATATATTTATAATCTTCTCACAAATTTTATTTATTTTCATTTCTTGACAATAAAAGAAATTATATTAAGTATCATTTATTAAGTATATTAATTATATGAATAATATGAATAATATGAATAATATGAATAATATGAATTATTCCATGTTTAGATTATCAGATTGGATTCTTATCTTGATAATTTTTATTATTTCTATTGTATATTCATTTTATCATGTATCTCATATATATCATCTATCTCAAGTATCAAAGGAAAATTTTGAATTTCCTAGCAAAAGTTCTAAAATTGAACTAGATGAACCATTAAGGATATTACAGAATAATATCCAAGACATTTTCACAAATACATATTTTCAAAAAATAAAAAATGAATCATCTATTTTTATACCACATTTTCATGATTCTATACCACAAGAAAAAAACACATATTTATTTGTTTCATTAGATGAATCTTATTTTTCTGTTTTCAATAAACTGAAAATGCAATCGATTTATTTTTTAAGATTCAAGAGATTGTAAAACCTAATCATACTGAAAATAATCCATCACTTAAGACAAATATTCCTGATTACATTTTTGACTTTGAAAAACAATTTATGAATCAAGTATCATTGTGGAATAAACAATTTAGCATTCTTTCTCGATATAAACACATTTTAGAACCATCTAATTCTCCAATAAATACAACTCATATAAATCAATTATTTTCAAAAATGCAAGAAAAGAGGACACATCAAAATAATAATGACTCAGAATGGCAGAAAATTGTACAAATATTCGATGAATTATTCAACTTTTATATTGATCAATCAAGGAGTATTGATCGATTGACTCAACACCACAAAAATAATTTCATTTCTCAAACGTTTTTGAATTCACAATCCTATTATAAAAACTGGCAAGATTATTATCATTCTGTAAGTGAATATCATGAAGATCTAAAAAAGAAATCTCATCAACGTTTAGAAATTGTAAATAATTTTCGAAGAATTCATGATTTAGTATCATTTGCATACTTATATTGGGATCAATATTTCTCTAAACCACAATTTTTAATTCCTAAACAAATGCGTAATATAAACGAAAATATGAGACAAATAAAATTAGAAGATTTGGAGAGAATATACCATCTTTTTATGGAAAATAATATATCTCCAATAAAATCAGAAATAGTAAAATCTCTCAAGTATATATCAAATAGAATTGTAAAAAATTCATCAACTTTATATCAATATTTTTCAGAAGGAAAAATTTTTCAAAATATTAATAATCATATAAAACTTATTGAAAATATATTACCTTTACACAAAGATATAAATCGATATAATTCTTTACTCTCTTTTATAAATGAAAACAATGATCAAATGAATAAAAAAATAAATGAAATATCATATAAGATAAAAAATATGAAGAAAAAAATAGAAAATATGCGTCCATATTTCAGAAATGATATGAATTTTAGAACAAACACATATAATCTATTTGAATTGACACAAAGACAAAATGAAATGAATGATATTATAGTATTTCCAAATAAAAACGTGGGACACTTAAAACATCGTCAATTTTTCCTTTAAATTATTTTTTATTTGTAATTTATATATAATGCAAATATATAATGTAAATCACATAAAGAATGCAATTCAAGTTTATCAAAGATGTAAAAGTTTTAGGAAAACAGCTCTTATTACCCAAATAAGTAAATCTACTATTCATCGTTGGTGGAATAAATTTCACAATCTTTCAATCAATTATAAGTTTCAAAAAAGGAAAAATAAAAAAAGGAAAAGAAAACCCAAATATAAAAATCTTGAAAATATAATCGAAAAATTATTCATAAATAAAACAAGTATTGAATTCTTTACACTTGAAAGTATACAAAAATATTTACAATCAAATCATTACATTTCACCTTCTCTACAATGGATAAATCATGTATTGAAAAAAATGAAAATAAGTAAAAGAAAATTCAATACAATAAAAATACAGACTAGAAATCAAGAAGAAATTTATGATTTGTACAAAAAACATCAAATTGAGAAAGAACAAACAAACAATGAAATTATATGTTTAGATGAAACATCGTTTTGTAATTTAGGAACATCAAATGAAGGATATTTTCTAAAAGGAAAAAATCCTACAGTATATAATGTAAGAAAAAGAATATCTTATTCTGTATTGATGGCTATAAACAAAGAAAATATTATTTCATACGAAATCAATGATAAAGCATATAATACATATACATTTTTAAATTTCATAAAACAGTTGATAAATAAATTAGAAACTCAAAATAAAGAAACAAAATTTTCTTTTTTAATGGATAATGTTGCTTTTCATAAAAGTAAACATATTAAAGATTATATTATTTCAAAAGGACATTCAATTATTTTTATACCACCATACACTCCTCAATGCAATCCAATAGAAGAACTTTTTTCTGAAATAAAAAGAAAATATCGGCAAAGTAATGAAATCAATATGAAAAAAAAAATAATAAACTCAATAAACAATGTAAATAAGAAAAATATTCCTTCATATTATTTGCATTCAGAAAACTTTATAAAAGGAAAAATCAAAAATGAGATTAATTCATGTCAAAAATAAGTTGATTTGAAGTCAAAAAAGAATATAAGGAGATAAGACATATTGCTGTTATAAATTTATAATTTTTAGCCCAAAAAAGAATATAAGGAGATAAGACATATTGCTATTAGAAATTCACAACTTTGAGTAAAAAAAGAATATAAGGAGATAAGACATATTGCTATTAGAAATTC
>SL_7KL_010_BRINEDRAFT_10001268_pt1 | contig 12134 bp, 8 predicted proteins | sample SodLak_010_BRINE_FD_10663 | JGI IMG/M metagenome (IMG submission 10663)
GGACCACGACGCGCCGATGTGCTTCGACTGCGGGATCAAGATGCAGCGTGCAGGTGCCTGCCACGTGTGCGAGTCCTGCGGGACCACCAGCGGCTGCAGCTAAGTCCGCGAAGTTCGGGAACGGCGCTGTCAGGAGGGGACCCCGTGCGGGTCCCCTCCGCGCTGTCAGCGACCGTCCTCGCACCGTTGACCGGGCACCCGGGCTCACCGGCCCGGCTGCTCGTCCGGGCAGGTGACGCTGACGGCATGCTCCTGCGGGGCAGCTACCGGTCGCAGTCCTTCAGGCCGACCGAAGCGTCTCGAGTGTTGGGGCGAGCTGACGCCAGCGGGCCTGGCGGACCCGGTAGAACAGCCAGGCGAAGGCGGTGACCGGCAGGGTGGCCCAGCCTGCGTCGATCCTCACCCGGTCGGTGTAGCGCGTGCGGTGGTCGTCGAGCGACTCGAGCACGATGTCGTGGACCCAGGAGCGGATCAGCCCGCCGTGCTCGTCGCTGGTGAGGGTCAGCGCCTCCGCGTCGATGCGGTCGACACGGATGGTGTGGCGGCCCAGTGGGAGGACGCCGAACAGCCACAGCCGACCTGAGACGGTCTCACCTTCCCGCCAGGGTTCCAGGCGTCGGGAGGCCGGGGAGTAGCGCAGCAGACCTCGGGTGACCCTGCGGAAGGCCACCGGGGTGCAGACCGCCTCCCACACCGCGGGTGCGGGGGCGTCGAGGTCGGTGGTTCGGGTCAGGGTCAGCGCATCCATGGTGTTGGTTCCTGTGTGGTGGGAGCAGCGTCACCACCAGTATCTTGAGCATCCCTCATCTTCTCCACTCGCGTTCCAGGAACATCGTGGCTACTGCCCGCTCGCGCCGGAAGCCCTCCCAGCAGCGTCGTACGCCGCGCCAGGACCGCTCACGCGCCACGGTGTCCTTCGTGCTCGATGCGGCGGCTCAGGTCTTCGCCGAGCGGGGCTACGCCGCGACCACCAACGAGGTCGCAGTCCGGGCCGGGGTCTCGATCGGCTCGGTCTACCAGTACTTCGCGGACAAGGACGCGCTGCTGGTCGCGGTGCTCGACCGGGTCCGCGATGACCTCTCGGGGGCGATCGCCGCGCTGCTGACGGCCGGCGGCGTCGATCCCCCGGTGGCCGACCGTCGTGGCCACGCGCTGGTGGTGGCCGTGGACGCGGCCATCCACGAACATGTCCTCGCCGCCGCCGACCCGGAGGACGAACAGGCCCGGATCGACGACGTCGTCACCCTCACGACCGCGACGCTGGCGGCCTACGGGTAGACGGATCCACCAGGCCCACGCGCACCTCGACCCGGCAACGATCGATGGGTGCACCCGGACGCACGCGTCATGCGGATGAGGTCGTCCAGACCGACGTCGTGGCTGGCGACGCTGGCCGCGGTGGTCTCCACGCATCGGGCACGCAGCTCGGCGGGCACCCTGGACGGTCCTGCGGTCGAGGACCAGATCGACAGGCTCGCACGACGCGGAGGCCCTGCACGGATCCAGAGGGTCCTGGGCGAACTCGACGTGATCACCGGGTCCGTCGACCCGCGTCAGATCGCAGCGGTGCGCGAACGGCTCGACGACGTTCTCGGCGCCGTCAGCCGGCTCGCACCACGACCGCGCGCTGCTTCGGGCGAGCCCGAGCGGTGGGCGTGGCTGCCCTTCTTCGAGGCGTCCTTCTCCAACTGCATCGAGGGCACGGAGTTCGGTGTCGACGAAGCGCGCCGGATCGCCAGGCTGATGGTCAACGCCGAGCTCAGCGTCGCCGGGCAGGTGCGCATCGTCATCCCGACGGGCTTCCGCACCAACCACCTCGCCGCCCTCACCGCGTTCTCCAGCGGCAACGGGGACGGGCAGAGCCTTCACGCGGTCATGGACTTCGCCCAGAGATGGGTGGCGCACGTGGACTGGGCAACCTTCGCGCGCGCCGTCTGTCGACGCTCCCGCCCCATCCCCGTCGGTCCTCGCGGCCAAGGACCGTGCTCCCGGACCGATGTCGATGACCTGACCGACAACCGTGATGCTGCGCGCCTGCTGGTTCGTGTGTCGGCCGGCGCCGGGGTTCGCGCGGTGCGTGCGACCGCTTTGTCCGTCGTCGCGCAGGTGGGCAGCGGCCTGCACGCCCTGGGCTACGGGCCGCTGACGGCGATCAGCGCCGCACCCTCGGGCTCGGTCTGGGTCTGCCCATCAGCCGGACCCTGGCCGACGCCAACGGCGGCCAACTGGACGACCGCGACACCGAGCGGTAGCGCACGCGACGCCAGCCGACGCGAGGTTGTCGCAGGCGTAGCGGTAGACGACGACACGAGGGCCGTCGAGCAGGCGTGCGCACAGGGCGGAAACGACGGCTGTGCCGGCGCCCTGCCGACGGAACCGGGGGGCGGTGACGACGCCCAGATCGCTGAAACCACGCCACTCGAACATGCTGGCGACCGCCGCGATCTGGTCACCGGATCGAGCGCGTACCGACGCTGCGGTGCGTGCTCGATCTGCCGATCGGGCCAGCACCTGGCCACGTCGTCGGCGGTCATGCGATGCCGAGGTGGTAGTTCGTCGCGCACGGCCTCGAGCTGCGCAGCCACCTCGGGCGCCACGCGGGTGACCACACGCTGCCCGACCGGCCAGAGCGACACCCACGCCGTCGGTCGCGTCTGCGGGTCGGCGATGATGCTCGTGCCGGGCACATCGACCGGGTCGGCCGGTTCGGGGAAGCTCCGCTGCCAGGTCTCGAGGACCCGCTGGTGCAGCGAGGCGGATGGCCGTTCGGCTGCCAACGCTCACCTCGGGGCGCGTGACGGGACGGTCGGCCTGGTGACGCTAGCGGCGTGGCCACCATGCGGCGCACCGCCATGATCCCGCGTCCGGCGGGCCCGCGGAGCCCGCCACCCGAAGTGGTGCCCGCGCCCCGCTGCTCACCCGTGGCCACCGCCGCGGGCGGTGAGCCGCGGATCGCTCCCGAGGTCGGAGGGGTGGGAGAGGTCCGGGGAGAAGCGGCTCGCAGGTGGGGTGCGGCCGAGTTCCTCGGCCATCGACCGGATCAGGTGCGGAGCGGCACCGCAGCACAGACCCAGGTAGTTCACCCCCAGTTCGCGCGCGGTGCGGGCGAAGGCGGCCACCTCGAAGCGCGTGCACAGGTTCGGCTCCAACGCCAGGGGGAAGGTCTGCCCGCCGGGTGGGGCCACCGTGGCAGCGGGGTCGGGCAGGTCGAGGTAGGTGGGGTGGTCCTCGGTGGTGCGGTAGGGCACCGGCAGTGCGGCCACCGGGATGCCGACCCGCTCGAGGATCCGCCGAAGTGGTGGGAGCATGGTGGTCGGACCGCGGAAGCAGTTGAGCCCGACGACGTCGGCGCCGTCCTCCTCCAGCGTGGCGCAGGCGTCGTCGACCGTGACGTCGTCGAGCAGCGTCCCCCGCGCCGGCAACGCCAGGGTGATGACACCGGGAAGCTCGACCTCGGCGATCACCTCGAGCGCAAGCCGGGCCTCGCCCGCGGAGGAGAACGTCTCGGCGATGACCAGATCCGCACCCTCCTCGGCCGCCCACCGGGCCTGCTCCTCGAACATCGCCCGTGCCTGGCCCTCGGCGTCACGGTCACCGGGCCGGTAGACGTTGGTGTTGGCGAGGTTGCCGGCGACCAGCGGCCGATCCTCGAACTCGGCCGCGACGTCGTGCGCGAGCCGCAGGGCCTGCCGGTTGAGGGGTTCGAGCTGCTGCTCCTTGCCGATCTGGCGGAGCTTCTCGCGGTGGCCGTAGTAGGTGAAGGCCTCGATGATGTCGGATCCGGCACGGACGAACTCACGGTGGACCTGCGCGAGTGCCTCGGGATGCTCGAGCACCACCTCGGGTACGAAGCTGCCGGCCCTGAGGTAGCCGCGGCGTTCCAGCTCGAACAGGTACCCCTCGGCGCACAGGACCGGGCCGACCGCCAGGCGCTCGTGGAGACCGCGTACAGGGTTGGAGGTGCTGGTGGTGCGCATGGGCGGGCCCTCGACGTCGGTTCGGCGGCGAAGCGCCGCACGACAGCCGTTGCGTGGTTCCTCCCGAACCGGGGAGCTCCGGCGGGGTTGCGCGACGGTACGTCGTCCTGCGGCACGGCATCAACGTCGGCGGATGCCGTGGCCTCTCGATCGCGCCTCTGCTGGGGCCGTGCATCGCTCGCGTCGACATCGACGTTCGGGACGCCGCTACGGCCTGCAGCACGGACCCGATCGCTTCGGGATCGGGAGTGGCGCGCATGGCACCAGGTCCATGCGGGGCACGTCTCAGCCCCCTCGGCATGGTGCGCGTGCTCGCGGTGGTGGCGGGCCCCACCGCCCCGGTTGCTGCCGGGTCCGGTCAGCAAGATCCGCTGACCGGATACCTCACCGATGACGATGGGAGCGTGCACGCCACAGCCATCGACGCGGCCGGTCGTGCCGGGTTGACCACCGGGTCCGGCCCGGAGGAGTCCGGTCCGGGGATGGACCTGCGACGTGACGAGATGGCGACGTTCGTCGCCCTCGCGACCGCCGTGGGCGTGGGCGGGTGCCGACCGGGTACCCCAGCCCGGGACAGCTGCTCGCGGGCACCGAACGTGCACGGCTGCGCGCCTTCGCCCAGGACATCATCGAGACCCAGTCCAGCGAGATCGATGACGCCGAGGCAAGAGCCGCAGCGACTCGGTGTCACCGGAGAGCTCGATGCGGCGGTGGGCACGGTGTTCTCCAGCAGCTGGCTGCCGTGACAGCCGATCGCACGCAGCTGTTGGGTCAGGTCGACGGGCACGGTCAGCTCGAGCTCGAGCTCGGCCTCGTCGCGACCGACGAAGGGTGCGCCGAACTCCTGACGCAGCGCGGCAGGAGGCGACGATCTCGAGGTCATCGGCGAACTCACCGCCTGCTCGTGGCGGAGCCGGGCCGGGTGGCGCGTGCGTCGCGCGGGTGGGTCTCTCGCATGCGGAGGGTGACATCCAGCCCGGAGGCGGCGGTGATCGCTGCGACCGCGAGGATGGCGATGGTGAGCGAGTAGAGGTCGGCCAGCACGCCGGAGAGCAGGGCACCGACCGCGAACCCGATGTCACGCCACAACCGGTAGACCCCCACCGCCGCCCCGCGCCAGGACGGGTGGGCGACGTCACCCACCGCGGCGATCAGGGTCGGGTAGGCCATCGCGGTGCCCGCGCCGAACATCGCGCTCCCGACCGCCCACACGGTGAAGCTGTCCCCGACGGCGATGACCAGCAGCCCGGCGGCTTCGGTGAACTGTCCGCCGGCGATCAGCCACTTGCGTCCCACCCGGTCGGAGAGCGCGCCGGTGAACAGCTGGCCCACGCCCCACACCCCCGGGGCGATCGCGACGAGCAGTCCGACGGTGGACAGCTCCAGCCCGCCGAGGGCGAAGAACAGGGGGAACAGCCCCCAGGCCATGCCTTCGTTGAGGTTGTTGACCAGCCCGGCCTGGCTGGCCGACGACAGCGACCGGTCNCGCCAGGTCCCCAGCGCGAACACCTGCCGGGCGGACAGGCCACCGTCGTGAGCGCTCTGCCCGCCGTCGTGGTTGGCGGCCTCGTGGGCGACGTGGCCGGCGGTCTCACGCACGAAGATGCTGGACAGTCCGAGCCCGAGCGCGGCGAACGCCAGACCCAGCAGGAACGGCGCGGGTCGTAGGCCGGCCGTGTCCGCGATCGCGCCGGTCGCCCAGGCGGCGACCGCGACCGCGCCGTAGCCGGCGGCTTCGTTGAACCCCATCGCGGTGCCGCGCTTGGCGGGGCCGACCAGGTCGATCTTCATGACCACGGTGATCGACCAGGCCAGTCCCTGGTTCACCCCGAGCAGCACGTTGGCGAAGATGACCCAGCCCCACGACGGCGCCCAGATCAGCAGCAGCGGCACGGGGATCGCGAACAGCCAGCCGACCAGCAGCACCGGCTTGCGACCGAACCGGTCCGCCAGGGTGCCGGCGAAGTAGTTCACGATCGCCTTGCTGAACCCGAAGGCCGCGATGAAGGTCAGCATCGCGGTGTAGGCGGTCAGCCCGAACTCCTGCTCCCCGAGCAGCGGCACCACGGTGCGTTCCATGCCGACCATCCCGCCGACCAGCGCGTTGACCGCGACCAGGAGCAGGAACTGGGCAGGTTCTCCTTCAGGCCCAGCTGCAGGGGCGTGCTGTGCGTGGCGCGGCTCATGCCGGGTCTCCGGTCTGCAGCGCAGCGAGCTCGACGTGGAGCGCACCGGGGAGGGGCCCGGCAGCGGACGGGCCGGTCCGGCGGACATCGACCACCTCGGCGACGGCGGCCACCGCCGCATCGACCATGGGGACGACGCCCATCACACAACCCTATCTTCTCAAGCCGACGTTTGAGAAGGAGTGTCGCCATGCTGTGCCAGATATGTCAAGTCAGGGTTTGAATAGCCGGTTACGCTGCACACGGACAGGAGGCGAACCATGACCACCACGGCCCCAGCCCGACGCGAGGCCAAGGACGCGCTGTTCGACGGGTTCGCGACCATCGCCCGCGCGCTCGCCTCGGGACGGCGCGCGGAGATCGTCGAGCTGCTGGCCCAGGGCGAACGCACCGTCGACGAGGTCGCCCACGAGCTCGACCAGTCCGTGGCCAACACCTCCCACCACCTGCGAGCGCTCGCCCGCGCTGGCCTGGTCAGTACCCGACGTGCCGGCACCCACGTCCACTACCGGCTCGCCTCACCGGCGGTGCTCGATGCCTGGATCGCCCTGCGCGATCTGACGGCGGAACGCCTCGACGACCTGCCTGCGCTCGCCGCCGCCTACCTCGGCGACCGCAGCGAGGTGGAGACCATCACCCGCGACGAACTCGACCAACGGCTGCACGGCGGCGACCTCGTCGTCATCGACGTCCGTCCGGCGGCCGAGTACGCCGCCGGCCACATCCCCGGCGCCATCTCCACGCCGCACGATCAGCTCGACGAGGCGCTGGACACCCTGCCCGACCACGGGGAGGTGGTCGCCTACTGCCGCGGTCCCTACTGCGTCTACGCCGACGACGCCATCCGCACCCTCCGGTCCCGGGGACGGCGGGCGGTCCGGCTCGAGGAAGGGCTGCCCGAGTGGCGTCGCAACGGCGGGAACATCGAGGTATAGCCACCTGCAGCTCCCCGAGAAGGGCACCGCAACGGGCCGCAGCAGGCCGCGCCGTCGCGACCGCGGTGACCCGCTGCTGGGCGTGCAGTGCCACCCCGGTGAGACCACGTCCGTGCAACGGCTCGCAACGACGGGTCGCCCGACCCGTGGAGTGGCGGGGGCGGGCCACGGAGGGTGACGAGGCCGTGGGACCTGCGCCGTCCCGCGGCCCGTCACGTCGTGCAACGGGTAGGGTGCCCGGCGCATGCCTGGGGCTCAGGTCGAGCGCAGGAGATCCGCGCTGGGATGGAGCACCCTGTGTCGTCCTCCGTCCAGGAAGCTCGCAGCACGGCACAAGCGCCGCAGCAGCGGCGCTCACTGCCGCTCGCAGCCGTCGTCGCGGCCTATCTGGTAGCCGGCACGCTGTGGGTCCTCGGTCGCGGCCCGGTGGTCGACCTGCTCACCTCGGTCACGCCGATGCCGCGTTGGCTGGTCGGTGCCGGTCACGGGCTGGCATTCGTGGTGGGCAGCGCCGTGGTCCTGCTGCTGCTGCGACACCGGTGCGATCGGCTGGAGGCCGCAGCAGCCGGTGCACAGGAGGTCGCCGACCGCCTGGTGGAGAGCGAGGCCCGCAACCATCTCCAGGCGACGGCGCTGTCGGGCCCCGTGAATGCGGTGCTGATCACCGATCGTGACGGCACCATCGAGTGGGTCAACGCCGCCTTCGAGCAGATGAGCGGCTACCCGTCGGCGGTCGCGATCGGGTCCACGCCCCGGCTGCTGAAGTCGGGGCTGCAGGACGAGGGGTTCTACGGGGAGCTGTGGGACACGATCCTCGCGGGTCGGGTGTGGCGTGGGCAGGTGGTCAACCGCCGCAGCGACGGCGAGCTGTACACGGTCAGCCAGACCATCACGCCGGTGGTCGCCAACAACGGCGAGGTGGAGAACCTCGTGGCGATCCATGAGAACGTCACCGACCGCGTCAAGGCGGCACGTGAGCTCGAGGCGAGCCGCAAGCGGATGCAAGCGCTGTTCGACCACGCCATCGACGCGATCGTGCTGGCCGATGATGAGGGGCGCTACCTGGGGGTGAACCCGGCGGTGTGCTCTCTGACCGGCTACTCCCGGGGCGAACTGCTCGGGATGCGAGCGGCTGATCTGGCCACAGCCGATCAGGAGCCCGCCGGTGCCGCGACCCAGTTCGATCAGTTCTCCCAGGCCGGCACCAGGTCCGGCACCTTCGCCCTGCGGCACAGGGACGGGCACGTCGTGGAGACCGAGTACCGCGCGGTGTCCAACATCCAGCCGGGCGTGCACCTGTCGATCCTGCGTGATGTCACCGCCCGCAACACCATGCTGCGCGGTCTCAACGTCGCCGACGCCAGCTTCCGTGCGCTGGCGGACGATGCTGTCGACATCGTCATCAACGTCCGGGTGGAGCCCGACGGCCGGATGCGGGTCGACTACGTCAACCCTGCGGTCACCGCGGTGCTGGGCTACCCGCAGGAGCGGCTCTACGACGACCACGACCTGCTGCTGGACCTGTTCCACCAGCGGGGCAGCGACATCGACGACACCCCGAGCCTGATCCCGACGCCCGCACGCCCCACCCGACTGGCCACGGTCCAGGTGCAGCGGGCAGACGGGCAGCTGCTGTGGTTGGAGATCCACTCCACGTTGACCGATCCGTCCACCGCTCCGGTCACCATCCAGCTCGTAGCGCGTGACGTCACCGCTCGCTTCGAGATGACCCAGGCCCTCGAACAGGCGCTGGAGGACCAACTGGTCGCGGCCGAGCGGCTCCGCACGCTGGATGCGATGAAGCACACCTTCCTGCAGAACGTCTCCCATGAGCTGCGTACCCCGCTGACCTCCATCCTCGGGTTCGCCCACCTGCTCGCCGAACCCGACCACGGTCTCGCCCCGGCGGACACACGGCAGTTCCACGGGCGCATCCTCGACAACGCTCAGCGGCTGCAGCGCCTGCTCGACGACCTGCTGGACGTCGACCGTTTCGCCCGTGGACAGGTCGAGCCGCAGCGCACACCCACCGACGTGCGCGCCCTCATCGAGGGCGTGGTGTGCGAGGTCGAGCTCGCGGACCGTGTGCTCGAACTCGACCTCGAACCGATCAGCTTCGACCTCGATGCCCCGTGGGTCGAGCGGATCGTTGCCAACCTGCTGCACAACATCGCGCGACACACCCCGGCGGGTACCCGGGTCTGGCTACGGGCCCGGGCCACACCCGCCGGCCTGGAGCTCGCCGTCGACGACGACGGACCCGGCATACCCGAAGCCGACCGCCAGCGTGTCCTCGAACCCTTCGAGCAGGGCGATGGCGCGAGCTCCCTGGCCCGACCCGGAACCGGTGTGGGCCTGACACTGGTCAACGCCGTCGCGGGCCTGCACGGCGGTGAGCTTGCGATCACCGACAGCCCCGCTGGGGGGACCCGGGTTGTCGTGACCTTGTCCCACGCTGACACCGCCCGCTCCGGCAGTGGTGCGTGAGACGGGGAACCGTTACACGTCGGTAACGGTCTCGTGCGCTGCTCGTGCGATGGCCGGTGTTCCGTGCGCGGGCAGCGACGGCGGTCGTGCCGTCGCCCTGTCTAGTGCCACCACCAACGGGAGCCAGCCGTGACCGACCTCGCCGTCCCGACGACCACCGCAACCCACCCGCTGGACCGTCTCACCGAGGCGGAGACGGCCGCTGCGGTCGCGGCCATCACGGCCGACGACCGCTATGACCCTGCGATCCGCTTCGCCTGCGTCAACCTGTACGAGCCGCCCAAGGACGAGGTGCTGGCGTATCGCCCGGGTGACGAGGTGGTGCGCGCCGCCGACGTGGTCCTGCTCGACCGCCGTGACGGCAGCACCATCGAGGTGACGGTGTCGCTGACCGGTGGCCACATCGACCGGTGGGAGCCGATCGCAGGGGTGCAACCCGCCGTGATCCTCGACGAGTTCTTCGAGTCTGAGGCGGCCATCCAGCAGGACCCCCGGGTCCGCGAGGCGCTGGCCCGGCGCGGCATCACGAACATGGACCTGGTCACCATCGATCCGTGGTCGGCCGGCAACTACGGCGATCCCGTGGAGTCCGAGCGGCGCATCATCCGGGGACTGGTGTGGGTCCACGAGCGTGAGGGTGACAACCAGTACGCCCGCCCCATCGACGGGCTGATGATCATCGTCGACCTGCTCACCATGGAGGTCATCCGCATCGACGACGAAGGGGTGCTGCCCGTCCCGCAGTCCGATGCCGGCGCGGAGTGGTCCAGCCGGTTCCTCGGCTCGGCCCGCACCGACGTCAAGCCGCTGGAGATCACCCAGCCCGAGGGACCGAGCTTCACCATCGACGGCGATCACCTGTCCTGGCAGAAGTGGGATCTGCGCATCGGCTGGACCCACCGTGAGGGGCTCGTGCTCAACACGGTCACCTACACCGACGGCGAGGAGGTCCGTCCCGTGCTCTACCGTGCGTCGCTGGCGGAGATGACGGTGCCCTACGGTGACCCCTCCAGCACCCAGGCCCGCAAGAACGCCTTCGACGTCGGCGAGTACGGGCTCGGGATGCTGGCCAACCCCCTCGCGCTCGGCTGCGACTGTCTCGGTGAGATCCACTACCTCGACGCCCACGTGTGCAGCGCCAGCGGCGACATCTTCCGCATCCCCCAGGCGATCTGCATCCACGAGGAGGACTTCGGCGTGGCGTGGAAGCACACCGACTTCCGTACCGAGGAGGTCGAGGTCCGTCGCCTGCGCCGGCTGGTGGTCTCCTTCATCTGCACGGTCGGCAACTACGAGTACGGCCTGTACTGGTACCTCTACCAGGACGGCCGGATCGAGCACGAGATCAAGCTGACGGGGATCCTGTCGACGGCAGGCCTGCCCGAGGGCGGCAGCACCGAGTACGGCACGAAGCTCACCGAGCACCTCTACGCCGCCAACCACCAGCACTTCTTCTGCGTGCGCCTCGACATGCAGGTCGACGGCACCGCGCAACGCGTCGTCGAGGTGGACACGGTGCCGGCACCGGAGGAGGAGAACCCCTGGGGCAACGCCTTCAAGGCCACACGCACCGTGCTCGCCACCGAACAGCAGGCCAAGCGCCACATCGACCCCTTCGCGGGGCGCTACTGGGCGATCACCTCCACAGAGCGCACCAACAAGATGGGCATGCCCACCAGCTACAAGTTGGTGCACGGTGAGAACGTGCTGCCCTTCGCCACCGAGACCTCCTCGATCCGCCAGCGGGCGGCCTACATGTGGCACCACCTGTGGGTCACCCCGTACCGCGCCGACGAGCGCCACCCGGCGGGGGACTACCCCAACCAGCACCCCGGTGGGGACGGCCTGCCGCGGTGGACCGAGGCCGACCGTTCCCTCGACGGTGAGGATGTGGTCGTGTGGTACGTCATGGGCCACAACCACCTGCCATCCCTGGAGGACTGGCCGGTGATGCCGGTGGCCAGCATCGGGTTCACGCTGAAACCGAGCGGGTTCTTCGATCACAACCCGGCCCTCGACCTGCCCTCCTCCACGGCCCGGGCCTGTCACTGAAGGGTGCGTCCCTGCAACCGGGGGGGGTGCAGGGGCCACCGTCAGGTGTGCACCGACGCGAGCAGGGACGCACCGCTCAGCGACGGAGCAGGGCCCTGCGCCGTACGCCATCGTCCTGTTCGGCCGGAGCCTGGTGCTGCTCCGGCGAGGGAGCGGAGGCGTTCCCGCCGTCCACGACGCTGCGCAGCATGACCGCGATCTGTCGCAGCTGACCGGCAGCGTCCTGGGCACGGCCCGCACCCTGGGCAGCCTCACCCGCAGCGCTTGCCACCGAGGTGATGTTCTCCGCGATCTGCGAGCTACCCGCGGCCGCCTCGTTCACACTGCGGGCGATCTCATCGGTCGTCGCCGTCTGCTTCGCCAACTCCTTCACCTCATTGGCCACCACCGCGAAGCCCTTGCCCGCCTCACCCGCACGCGCCGCCTCGATCGTGGCATTGAGCGCCAACAGGTTCGTCTGCTCCGCGATAGAGGTGATCACCTCGATCACCTGCCCG
>SL_7KL_010_BRINEDRAFT_10001269_pt1 | contig 12122 bp, 6 predicted proteins | sample SodLak_010_BRINE_FD_10663 | JGI IMG/M metagenome (IMG submission 10663)
GTCGAATCTATTGTAGTCGAACTACTCCAAAAAATCGCCCCACAATCAACAAATCTACGAACACCCACAACTTTGTAAATTTCGGTTGTGCAACACACACTGAAACCTGTGGCTATGATGTAGGTCATGGCTATGCCATTTCTCTTTTCAGTTAAATTTGATAGGAGAAGTGATTTTACTACCCCAAATTTTTATTGCTGTTGATTTTATCATCTTGAATTGGTGTGTAAAAACCCACCGAGTGTCGTTAGACACGGTTACACATCTTAGCCCCACAATTTATTGTGGGGTGTGGGTAAGCAGAATAAATTTTTGAGTGCCGTAGGTACGGATTACAAAATCTATCATGCCAAAAAACATACGAATTAACGATTTAACAACGTTTGACTTAAAGAATTCAAAATTCTTTCCTACTATAGGAATCCGGAACGATAAAAAATATTTACAAAGGTCTGAATATCATTATGAAAATTACATTTACTTCGATTATTGCACTAACTCTTCTGTTAGCTTTCAATCCTGATAATGCCCTCTCTCAAGTTCAAAATGAGGCAGAAATATCTCCTACTCAAATGAGAAATCTTCTGGACGCTAACCAGGTTCCACTTCACCGTGCAACTAACGTGGAAGGTTCTCCATTTCTGCTTGAAGAATTTTTCGAAGGTGTAGTGAAATTGAAAAATGGCCATACCACAAGACCCATGCAAATTCGTTACAACACTCATACGCAAAGCGTGGATTTTATGAGCGGAAATCTTGCATTTAATGTGACCGGGGACCAAATAGTATCTTTTACGTTTTCGGACGGAAGTCACAACTATAAATTTGAGAAAGGATATGATGCAAGAGGTATTTCTGAGGATGATTTTGTGGAAATTGCAGTGCAAGGTGAAGCCACATTTATAGTCAGGCACTCCACCAATTTCTTTGAGGATGCAGCATCTTACGGGCAAGCTACTCAGGAAGATAGATACGTAACCAGTGAGGTATTTTATCTGAAAGTAGGTGATGATGACTTAAATAGAATCAGACGCCCAAATGAAAGAAGAGTGCTTCGGAATTTTGACCGCTTCGACAATGAACTTGAACAGTTTGTTGATCAAAACAATCTTGACCTTTCTGTAAGAGAAGATGTAGTTAGACTGGTTCGATACTACAACTCTCTGGTGGAATAGTTTTTATATAATTGTGGTGCCGGTAAGATTGAATAACTTTCCGGTGGCCACACCTTTTACTTGATATACTCCATGGCCTTTCTTATTCATATATAGCATCAAGCCTACGGGCACCCGTACTCTACTTGTAACTATTTTTCATAAAAAAATGCATGAAACACGAAATTCCTGAATCACTGCAGCCCTCCTACATCGAATTAAGCAGATCAGCATTGGTAAAGAATTTTGAGTTCTTAAAGAGCCGCGCCAAAAGTGGTGTTCGAATCTCTTCTGTTATTAAAGGAAATGCCTATGGTCATGGAATTTCCTCCTTCATACCTTTAGCGGAATCTTGCGGTATCAATCACTTCTCTGTTTTCAGTGCAGATGAAGCCGAAGGAGTTTTAAAGTTCAGGTCAGACCCGGATACGGATGTTATGATTATGGGAATGATTAGAGACGATGAACTCTCCTGGGCGATTGATAACGGTATAGAGTTCTACCTGTTTGAAATGGGGCGCTTAGACCGGGCCATTGAGGCTGCAGGAAAACTGAATAAGAGAGCGAAAGTCCATCTGCAAATTGAGAGCGGGATGCATCGCACGGGATTTGAGAAAAAGGAGTGGGAGAAATTATTTGAGAAAATAAAGAGCCACGAAGATGAAATAGAAATAAAAGGTATCTGTACTCATTATGCCGGTGCGGAAAGTGTGGCGAACTTTTTTCGCATTCAGAACCAGAATCGAATCTTTAAGGAGGCTTTGGAAACAGCAGAGAAGATATTTGATAATATGCCTCCCATTCACGCATCAAGCTCTGCGGCTTTTTTGACCATGCCCGATAAACAGTACGATATGGTGCGAATTGGGATTGCCCAATATGGATTCTGGCCCAGCCGGGAAACCTACATGCACCATGCCAAAGCTAATGAATTTGAGGAGGACCACGATCCGCTTCGTAGGGTAATGACCTGGAAAAGTGAAGTGATGAGTACGAAATGGGTAAATGCCGGTGAATTTATTGGATATGGGAATGTTTTCATGGCGGGACGTGATATGCGTATCGCTACCGTACCTATAGGGTATACTCACGGATTTGGCAGAAATTTAACCAACTCCGGACATGTTCTAATTCGCGGAGAAAGAGCTAACGTATCAGGTTTGGTAAATATGAACATGATTACGGTTGATATAACCGATATCCCAAATGTACAGAAGGGGGATGAGGTGGTGCTAATAGGCAAACAGGGGGAGGATGAAATTACCGTAGCTTCATTCGGTGAGATGACCAATAATCTAAACTATGAGATTCTGACCCGGTTGCCCGCCTCCATACCAAGGGTAGTTGTTGATTAGGGAAAAAAAGTTAGTTGCTCACATTATTCAAATAGAGAAGAGAGAGCAGTAATACCATAGATATTTTCTAACTGTTTGCACGAAATTACATTTAGAGATTGTTGTAATCTGCGCATTAGAGTTTTCCAGGCTATGATGAATCAGGGCAGGAGCTTTTTTTCTTAACTGCCAATAACAAGTGCAAATGTATCTTTTTACAACATATATAGAGGTTTAATTCTCAATTAACTGTAATAAAATCACAACTTATGTCAGAGGTGTTTATCTGAATATAGATAAGTAATTGTAAGGTAGTGATTTACCCGATATTATTTGTATTGAATTTTAGACAATAACTATTTGAATAAAGCTTAAACTTTATTAAAATCGTTAAGGTTGTTGAGAACGTACTTTAAAATTGACGGAATTACTTGTTATTCGGTTCTTTAAATCTTGGTCTGATAGTCGATTTAATGAAACAAAACAGGATGTGTGAATTCCTTCCTCGGACAGTGTTTATACTGTAATTTTACAGTGCTTATCAATAATCTGTCAATCAAAACAAAAACAAAAAATGAGGTATAGTATGCTTAAAAAGCTACTTCTAAGCTCTTTGATGTATTTAGCGGCTGTCTCTTTCGCCTTTGCGCAATCGAGTACAGTTACAGGTACCATCACAGATGCAAGTACCGGTGAGCCGATTCCACAAGTGAACGTGTTTATCGTACAATTGCAGACTGGTGATGCAACTGACTTTGACGGTCAGTATTCAATTCCAAATGTTGCACACGGTACATATACATTCCGTATCAGTTCAGTGGGTTATACAACCATTGAGCGTCAGGTAACCGTTGATGCTAACAATACAACTTTCAATTTCGGCCTTCGCCCAGATGTTCGTCTGCTTGACGACGTTGTGGTTACAGCGTTTGGTGTAAGCCGTGAGCAGCGTTCTATCGGTTACTCCGTACAGGATGTAAGTGCCGAAAAACTGGCNCGCGTTCAGCAGGATAATATTGTTGGTGCGCTTGCAGGTAAAATTGCCGGTGTTCAGGTAACCGGAAGTACAAACTTTGGCGGTTCTGAAAGAATCCGTATTCGTGGTGCGAACGGACTTTCTGACGGACAACCACTCTTTGTAGTTGACGGTACACCAATTTCCAACCAGTCATTCATCGTTTCAGGCGGTGGTTCAACCCGTGGTCGTGACCTGGGTAACCTGGCTTCAGATATTAATCTCCAAAATGTGGAAAGTGTTTCCGTTCTGAAAGGTGCTGCTGCTGCGGCTCTTTACGGTAACCGTGCCGCTGACGGTGTAATTCTGATTACAACCAAAAATGCTGCTATGGGACAAGAGCAACCGCTTCAGGTTGAGTTCAACCATAACACAACATTTGAAAGTGTTTATATCCTTCCGGAATATCAGAATGAATATGCAGGTGGATATACTCAAAACTTTATTCAGTACACCGACCCGCGTGACGGACAGACCTACAACGGTTTGAACTATGCTGCGGATGAGAGCTGGGGTCCAAGAATGGACGGCCAGATGTACCGCCCATGGTGGTCTTGGTTTGATCACGACTTTACGGGCGACGGACAGAATGACTACGGAACAATGATTCCATTGACACCACAGTCTAACAACGTTCGTGATTTCTTCGATACAGGTGTTAGAATGTCGAACAGCCTTGCAATTACCGGTGGTTCGTCGACCGCTTCTTTCCGCGCGGGCCTTACCAATACATCTAACAATGGTGTGGTTCCAAACTCTGAGCTGGAAAGAACATCGATCAGTTTCAATGGTGCATTAAGCCATTCCGATCGTTTCCGTTCAACCATTGCATTTAATTATGTAAATACTTCTGCAGAAGGACGGCCTGCTACAGGTTACGCAGCTGCACAGGGTAACGCGTTCCAGCAGATGAATCAGTGGTTCCAGCGCCAGTTGGATATGGACAAACTTCGTCAGTACAGATCTGCCGACGGTACATTGATGTCTTGGAACATCCGTTCTGCGAATGACTTGCGTCCGCTCTACTGGGATAGTCCATTCTTCAGTATTCTGGAAAACGTTCAGACAGATGACCGTGACCGTATTTACGGTAACTATCAGCTCTCTTATAATATAAGAGACAATATCCAGGTTCAGGGTAAACTCCACCTGGATTCGTACAGCTTTAACGTACAGGATAGAATTGCCACAGGCGGTCTTGAACAGGATTGGTTCTACACGGCACAAAGATCTCGCCGTGAAGTGAACTATGAGGCCGGTTTAAGATATGAGGAAGATTTCCAAGATTTCTCATTTAACGGTTACTTTGGCGGTAATATTCTTACTCAGAAGTTCAGTTCACTACAGCAACAGACACAGGGTGGTTTGTCTGTGCCTAACTTCTTTAACATTGACGCGTCTATCGACCGTCCTTCTGTTTCTAACTTCAACGAGCAGAAAGAAGTAAGAAGTTTATTCGGTACGGCAACAATCGGTTATCAGGATATTGTCTACGTAGATATTACAGGACGTAATGACTGGTCTTCTGCATTGCCTTCAGACAACAACTCCTATTTCTACTATGGTCTGTCAGGTAGTTTGGTGTTTACTGAGTTTGACTTCTTTGCAAACCAGAACATTCTAACTTTCGGTAAGCTTCGGGCATCCGTTGCACAGGTAGGAAACGACCTGGATCCATTCCGTGTATTCCAGACGTTCAACAGTGGAACTCCGTTCGGAAGTATGCCATCACAGTCTATACCGGCAACGTTGGCGAATCCGGATCTTGAGCCGGCAATCTCCTCTGACTATGAGTTTGGTGTAGACCTGAGATTCCTCGACGGACGACTGAGAACAGACATCAACTACTACAACTCTGTTCGTGAGAATGAAATTCTCCAGTTAGACGTACCGGGATCCAGTGGTTACAGCTCATCACTAGTAAATGCAGGTGAGTTTGAAACTACCGGTTGGGAAGTTGCAGTTGGTGTAACTCCTGTACAAACTTCCGACTGGAATGTTGAAGTTGACGTTAACTGGTCGACCAGTAAGTCTGTTGTAAACGAACTTGCAGACGGTATTACTACCCGACTTCTTGAAAGTGCGTTCTTTGGTATCCAGTTATTTGCCGTTGAAGGCGAAGAGTGGGGCCAGGCAATCACCTCAGGTGGTTACGGTGGTTATCTGCTGGATGAGCAGGGCCGACGCGTAGTAAACTCTAACGGTACTTATGCTCTTGAAACCAACAAGCCTTTAGGTAATATTCTACCTGACTGGAACGGTGGTTTTAACCTGGGTGTGAGCTTCAGAAATATCTCTATGGGAGCTTTTGTTGAGTTCCAGAAAGGAGGTAAGTTCTACTCTCTGTCCAGAATGTTCGGTACCTACTCCGGTTTGACGAAGAATACAGTTGGAAACAACGCACTGGGCAACCCGCTGCGTGATCCTGTAGCAAACAACAGTGGTGACTCCGGGTTATCCTCAGTTCCACTTAGCCAGGCTGCTCCAAACTCAGGTGGTGTTCTTATCGAAGGTGTTGACACCAACGGTAACGAAGTTGCCTACCTGCGTGATGCAAGCCTTTGGGGTGTAGACCAGTTCTTTAACAAAGAAGCATGGCTGGAAGATGCAAGCTACATTAAGCTGCGTGAAGTGCGGTTTACCTACGACATTCCTGTAGACCTGCTTCAAAGAACACCGCTTAGCAGAGCAAGTGTATCTCTTGATTTGAGAAACCCACTGCTGATCTACTCAAGCACAAGCGGAGTTGATCCATCTGCAATCCAGAACAACGCCGCAGGCTTTGGATTCTGGGAAGGTGGTGGACTGCCGGGCACCCGCTCTGTCGGATTTAATGTGAATCTTAACTTTTAATCCGAAGAGGAAAAAATTATGAATACTCTAAAACGAAACATTATGAGACCGATTAAAAGTCTGACGCTCGTAACGCTGTTAGCAGTGTTGCTGGTAAGTTGCGACGACTTCGGAGATCTTAATAACGATCCGAATAATCCGTCACAGGTTCGTACTGAACTTCTACTGACCAATGCTCAGCGTAGCATGAGTGATGTGGTTGGTGCGGTAAACGGTACGCTCTACGTACAGTATATTGCTGAAACACAGTATACGGATGCCCAGGAGTACCGAACGGTAAATGCCAACTTTAACGGCTGGTACACCGGACCTCTGCAAAATCTGCAGACTATCATTCGTCTGAACACAGATGAAGATACACGCGATGATGTACTTTCTGGCGGCAGTAACGCTAATCAAATTGCCGTTGCCAGAATTCTGAAAGCGTACTTCTATCAGATGATGACCGATCGCTGGGGAATGATTCCTTATAGCGAAGCGCTACAGGGACGGGATAACTTCTCTCCTGCGTACGATCTGCAGGAAGATATCTATGCCGATATCATTAATGAGCTGAAAGCCGCTGTTGCGCAGATGGACGGCGGAGCCGGTGTAAACGGCGATATCCTCTTTGGCGGAGATATGGCTCAGTGGGCTGCATTTGCTAACAGCCTCCGTGCGAGAGCTGCCCTGCGAATCGCGGATGCTAATCCTACATTGGGTTCAGCTGAGTTCGCTGACGCTGTTTCTGACGGATTGATCACATCTGATGTGATGTATCCATACCTGGAAGAGGCAAACAACCAAAATCCATGGTTTGCAAGATTCCAGACACGAACAGACTACGCCATTCACGAAACCATCGCGGACTACATGAAAGGGCTGGAAGATTATCGTATTCTGAAATACGCAAATCCTGCTCCAAATGAGATTCCAACAGGATGGGACGGTGAAGTTACCTTCGACCTGATTGTGGGAATGCCTTTCCTGGAAGATGCGGGTAACGTAACCAACGATGAGATCTCCTTCCCCGGAGCTGCCATCGGTGCCGGCGGACCTGCTGTGGGAGAACAAGGCGCTCCGCTTCCAATTATTACGGTTGCTGAGATGAACTTTGCCATGGCCGAGGCTGTGGAACTTGGCTGGATAACCGGAGTTGCTGCCGATTACTACTACAGTGGTATCGAAGCTTCATGGAACCAGTGGGATGTTTATGATGCAGGTAACTTTGCAAACTATGTGGGGCAGGCTGAAGTTGCTTACGATCCTGCAATTTGGGACGAGAAAATCGGAACCCAAAAATGGCTTGCTCTCTTCCCGCACGGTTACGAGGCATGGTCAGAGTGGAGACGACTGGGATATCCGGAACTTACTCCAAACCCATTTGGAGTAGGTGTGGATCCGCAAATTCCGCGAAGATTTACATATCCTACTTCTGAAGCAACCATTAATGAAGCAAACTATAATGCTGCTGTACAGGCTCAGGGGCCTGATGCTCCTGATACCAGAGTCTGGTGGGATGTGAACTAACGTTCGCTTCTAATTAACAGACCAATACATTTAAAAGCCGCTCCGATTCAGTTCGGGGCGGCTTTTTTTATTGATATGAATCTGTTAGCGCACTCAAAACCGGGAATAGTGTGCCTTGTTATCAAGTAGAAGTAGGGTTGACTGGGAAAGGGTGGTAGTGGTGGCCGATATTTTGCCTCTAAGAGAACTTTGCAGAACCGCACTTTTGCCCAATGGCTGCGTTATCGATCGATTGAAATCTTCCCATAAAGATAATATGCTTCGGTTTCTATCTTCCTCTTGCCCTTGAACAAAATCCCTGGTTCTACTAAATCCTTTTTGTGTAGGTGTGAAGCTCATATGAAATACCTAGTGTTTATAATCATATTAGCTAGTCATTCGTTGAATTGAGTAGTAAAGATATAATGGTGCTGCTAATTTCATCATTTTCATAGACTCAGGTTTAACATTTGATGATAATTGAGTGTAGTCAATTCAGAACGCCTAGCGTAATGGTTACGAAAATGTTGTGTATCTATTCAATTTTTATCGCTCTAAATTTTAAATCGTGTTTATGGTATGTCCGGCTATGCTGGCCTAACCCCCTAAATACTGGACAGTGTTTCTGTTAAGATCCTCCAAACGAGAACAGCTTATTATACCATTGGTTGGTTTTAAGTCACATATTTTGGCGGCATAGTTAAAAAATGTAAATAGACACCTGTTCTGGCTCCAAATCTTACAGGTAAATGTTTGGATTAAAGCGAGTTAATCTTAATAAAGAAATGAAGATTTTTACACAGTATAATATAAGGGCAGTAAAATTAACTGTGAGTAAACTATTGCGAGACTTGCCTATACGAATACCTATGGTTTTTTATTGTATTGGTTAAGGTTAAAAAAATGTTAACAAAATTTTGATATTGGAATATCTTCAATTAGATTGAGTCCTATCTAAACAAAGCTGTTCACTTAGATTAGGTTGTAATCCATTTTGTACGCAAAATTGAACACAATCTGGCCAGAGATTGAGTGAGTTAGCTTTACTTAACCAAAACAAACACTTATAGAGGTCATCTATGATGAAAAGGATACTATTTTCCTTGTCAGCATTTCTTTTTGTGATGAGTGTCAGTGCTTTTTCAAGTGCTGCATTTGCGCAAACAGGAACCTTGACAGGGACAATCATAGATCAGTCAAGCGGTGAGCCGTTAACCGGCGCAACTGTACTGATCACGCAATTAGAAAGAGGAGATGCGGCAGATTTAAATGGAAGATATTCCATTAGCAACGTTCCTGTCGGTGAATACAATGTACGATTCTCGTTCGTAGGATTTCGGACGATTAACCGCACTGTTAATATCTCCCAGGGCGAAAACGTTCTGAATATAGAAATGTCACTTGATGCTGCAGGTCTCGATGAGATTGTAGTAAGTGGTTATTCAGCAATTCCACAACGTGAACTTACCGGATCCATGACTACAGTTCGTGGCCGTGATGTTCAGGGACTGGATATTGCTTCACCGGATCAGGCTCTGCAGGGGCGTGTATCAGGTGCGCGAGTAACAAACTTAAGTGGACAGCCGGGTGGTTCTACATATATTAGAGTTCGTGGTATTGGCTCGATTAATGCAGGTAACGCACCACTCTACATTGTTGATGGTGTGCCGATTTCTTCGGTTGATCAATCAACAACTCTTGGTGGTTCAAATGCATCAAACCCATTAAACGCGATTAATCCACGGGATATTCAAAGTATTGAAGTTCTTAAGGATGCGGCCGCTTCCGCCATTTATGGTGCTCAGGCAGCTAACGGTGTAATTCTGATTACAACTCGCCGGGGTTCAGCCGGAAATACTCAGTTTAACCTCAATGCCAGCTATGGTGTTGCAGAAGAGCTAAACAGATTGGAAGTTATTGAAGGTCCTGAATGGGTTGAACTTCAGTATGAGGCATTTGATAATTACAATGAATTCTTTGGAGCTAATTTAAATGCTGCCGGTTTTATTGGTGGGTGGACACTTGATGATGTAGCAAATGGTGAAGTGCCTCATTACGACTGGCAAGATGCCATGATGAGAACCGGTACTACTCAGCGATATGATCTGTCAGCCAGTGGTGGTAACGAACAGACTCGTTTCTTCATCTCCGGTGGTTATAACAACACTCAGGGTGTTGCCATAACTACAGACATGCAGAGAATGAATGTTCGCGCGAATATTGATCACCGTGCCAATGATAAGCTGTCATTTGATTTCAATACAGCGGTAACGGTTACGGAGCAGAATGGTGCACTTCAGGAAGGTTTCTTCTTAGGCAGTCCATTCTTTATGGCTCAGTTTATCAGACCGACCAACCCGATCCGTAATGAAGATGGAACCTACGCTACCGAACAGCTTTTCAATTACAACCCTCTTGCTGCTAATGAGCTGGATGACCGTAATAGTACACAGAAGCAATTGGTAGGTAATGTTGGCGCAATTTATAACATTACAAGTAACCTGAACTTCAGAACAAACTGGGGTCTGGATTACAGAACGGTTGAAGATATTGACTACCGTGCGCCTGAATCACCGGCTGGTGAATCGTTGGGCGGATATCGTTTCGATGCAAATCGTACGGTAACCAACTTTACAACAAACCAGGTATTTAACTATTACGATACCTTTGTTGATGTACACAGTGTAAGAGCGTTGGGTGGTTTTGAGTACCGACAGGAAACAAGAGAAACATTTTCTGCTTCCGGGCAGGGTTTCCCAAGCGGACTGTTTAGAACACTTCAAAATGCTGCTGAGCCGCTGAGTGTTACAGGCTTCGGTTCTGAATACCGACAAGCCAGTTTCTTCTCTCGTGTACAGTACGACTATGATGATACATACCTCACAAACGTAAGTATTCGTTACGACGGTAACTCTCGTTTTGGTGAAGATAAACGATGGGGACTTTTCTATGCAGGTTCACTTGCTTGGAGAGCGTCTAACATGTCATTCATGGACTTCTCCAATGATTGGCTGGAAGACTTAAAGTTCCGTGTCAGTTACGGTATTACAGGTAACAGTGCGATTAGCAACTTTGCTTCTCGTCAGCTCTTTACATCAGGCGGTGCATACAATAATGCTCCTGCTCTAACTCCATCCGGGCTGGGTAACAACCTTCTCACCTGGGAAGAGTCAGCTACCATTAACCTTGGTTTAGACTGGGCGATTCTGGAGAGCCGCGTGTATGGTTCTGTAGATGCATATAGCCGTGAGAACTCAAAGCTGCTTCTCAACCGTGATCTGCCAAGTGATAGTGGATTTGGAAGTCTTACAGAGAATGCCGGTAGAGTACAAAACCAAGGTATCGAAATTGAGCTTGGTGCAATACTCCTAGATCGCGGCGGTTTCGTCTGGACTAGTGAAGTGAATATGTCTTGGCAGCGTAATGAGCTCCTCGAGCTTAATGAAGGTGCTGACAGACTTGGCAACCTTTTTGTTGGACGACCTCTAACTGAGTATTACATGTACAGATATGCCGGTGTGAACCCTGCAGATGGCCGACCGATGTTCTTTGACCGGAATGGTAATATTACCTATACACCAACTACTGCGAGTGATCGTGAAGACGATGACCGACAGTTTGTGGGTGATACACAGCCAAGTTCATTCGGTGGCTGGTATAACAGGTTCACCTATCGTTCATTCCAGTTGGACTTTCTCTTCCAGGGTAACTTTGGACAGTCCAGCTACAACAGTTTCACGGGCAGCTTTACAGACGGCGCATTCTTTAGAAGAGCCGGCTTGATTGCGAACTCCAGAGAACGCTGGACTGAGCCGGGACAAATCACAAGTGTTGAGAAAGCCTATGTGTTCAATTCGTATCCGGGAAGAACCAATGGTTTTACAACTTCTACAAGATTCCTGGAAAATGCTGGCTACATCCGTTTGAAGAATGTAAACTTCGCATATACTCTCCCGGTTACTGTTACAGAACAACTTGGGTTAAGAAGCGCGAGATTTACTATGCAGGCTACTAACCTGTTGACTTGGACAGCTTATTCAGGCATCGATCCTGAAATTGTGGGAACAAACAATGCGATTTATCCCCAGGCCAGAACATTAACTGCAGGAATTGAAATAGGATTTTAAACATTATGAAAAAGTCTAACATACTTAAATTTTTATTGATCGCAGCTGCGACGGTAGCCTTTATGGCATGCGACGATCTTATCCAGGTCGAGCCGCAACAGTCAGTAAGTGCCGAAATAGCGACGCAATCCAGTACAGGTATACTTGCTGT
>SL_7KL_010_BRINEDRAFT_10001270_pt1 | contig 12115 bp, 10 predicted proteins | sample SodLak_010_BRINE_FD_10663 | JGI IMG/M metagenome (IMG submission 10663)
CTCTAGGGCCACGGCCGGGAATTCGGGGTCATCGGTCCATATTCGACCGTAACGGCTACAAAATGCCGGACGGGTCGCCCATGAAGATCACCTCTCACCAGGCACGCCATTTCCTCAGTACTGTCGCCGAGCGCGGAGGAATGGCTCAGGAAGACATCGCACGATTCTTCGGTCGGGCGGATATGAAGCACAACCGCGTCTATAACCATATGACCGACGCGGAGTTAGTGGAGAAGGCGGAGACCCTCAGCCGGGAGATCAAGCTATTCGGGGCGGATGAGCAGGTGCGCATGCGGCTTCCGGTATCGACCGTAGAGTTCAACGCGCTGGTGGACAAGATACCGGTGCATGCCACGGAATACGGATTCTGCGTCCATGATTACACGATGTCTCCGTGCGAAAAGTTTCGCGATTGTATCAACTGCACCGAGCAGGTTTGCGTGAAAGGTAACGACGAAAAGCTCGCCCGACTGAAGGCCCGGCTAGAGATGGAAGATCGCCAGCTTAAGGCGCATCTTCGAGCCATGGAAGAGGGGAGAGTTGGTGCGAACCGATGGTTTGAGCATGCCGAGAAGACTGTGGAGCGGTTAAAAGAGTTGATCGCGATTATGGAAAGTGACCAGGTGGAGGATGGGGCAGTCATCAAGCTCCGCGATGCGGCTGAGCATTCGCATCTGGGTCGAGCTATGGCGATGAAGGCTGGGGAGGCAGAGCAGATAGAGAAACAGCGTAAGGTAGAAGACCGTGCGCTGGACCTAGTGAGCCAGTACCGTCTGATCGTTGATGAATCATGAACAAGCGACTCTCTGATGCAGATGTCGACGCGATTATCGGGATAATCGATGGTTGGAGCGGCGAACAGATCACCTGGGGAAGTCTCATAGATGCAATTGAGCGTCGTTTAGGATTCCGAATCAGCCGACAGGCGCTCAGTTCTCACAGTCGAATCAAGCTCGCCTTCCAGACTCGCAAAAATGGGCTTCGGCGAGAGGCTCCACCGCCCCCTTCGGTGGCGTCGGTCCTGCAGCAGCGGCTGAGCCGCGCCGAAGCAGAGCTCGAACGTGTCAAGGCCGAGAACGCAGCGCTGCTGGAGCAATTCGTCCGTTGGCAGTACAACGCCGAGGCGCATGGGCTGGGCAAGGAGAAGCTGAACAACCCAATGCCCGCGATCGATCGTGAGCGCACTGACTAAACTCGGTAGGAGGATTACCTGCGGACGTGTCTTCTTCACATGCCTGGCATGTGTCGGGGTAGGAGCTGGAAAAGGTGGGGTCGGAGTCGCTTCATACAGCTACTATCGTCGCCCCCGTAATGAAACGTAGGCGGGCTTGCGCGTGGGGTTTCGGCGAGTGGCGCGTTCACCGCTAACTCGAACCTTCACACGGCGGACGCCGACAATTCGCCCGGATACGACCGCTGAGCAGTCCATGTAGTGCGTGCCGTTGTACCCGGACCGCTCCACGGCGATGGTTCCACTTCCGGCGCGATGGCCAAGGTCATTCATATCTTCGGACTCATCGCCTTCATTGCGCACCACCCAAAAAAATTCTGTCCCGTGTGGCATCGATCCCGCGTTGGTCACTCGAAAAGTGATTTTGCAATTCTTTAGTATTGGGCCAATCTCATTCGTACCGTTGTAGGTGAGCCTTGAGTTGTCTAGCGATACCGCCTGAACGGCAATTTGAGGCGTGGCCCTTGAAGCTGGCAGGTGAGCTGCCTCCTCTTGAAGCGTCTCTTGGTCCGGCAGCGGGAACATATGCTCAAAGGCGAGTGACCATGCTGAACAAGCGTCGGTCTCAGAGTTGCACTCCATCGCGTCCGATGCAATGCGACGTAAGTCCTCCAATGCATCCACGAACGATTGCCAGCTATCGGTACTCATCCGCCCAGCGAGATTCTCGCATTCGTCAACCGGATTGCGCACCTCCTGGCCCGCCGAAACCCTGTTCGATATGACGGTGACGATCTCGGCGAACGCTTTATCCTCCGACCTTGGCACGTCATCTCCGTGCGCTGAGTAGGCATTCGCCACGAGAACCGTGATGAGTACTGAAGAAGGTGGCTCGGGGCTCGCCTGCAGCTTCAAGGCGGCCCACGTCTTCATGTACCGAATGAGCCGTCGCACCCGATCACGGGCAGTAGTATCGAATTCGGACGTGAACCACTTGTAGAGAGCTTTGGGATCGCTATCCTCCCATTCGTTGCTTTCAGTGGCCAAAGCCCTTGCGTCAGCCTCGATATCAAGGTGATAGCACGGCACGTCTATGTGAAAGTCTCCTTCAAAATGGATTCTGCAGCACCGTGGTTTCGAGGGAACCGAAACACGCTTCACATCGCTATTCTGCGCCGCGAAATCCTTGAGAGCATCCTGCACGAAGGACTTCAGAGTTTTCGGATCGTAGTCGGAGCTCTCTGGATCGCCCTTCCAGCAATAGTACACACCCAGGTCTATGTCGAACTCGCCCTCAGGGCTCATCGGACGTATTTGGGTCCCAAATTTATAAGAACCTTGAAGCCAGGAACGAAGGGGATAACCACTCGCATCTCTGAGTCGTGGCAGCATGAAGTCTTTGAGCTCGTTCCAACGATCTTGCTGGTCATCGAACTGCGAGTCCGATGGCCGTATCCGACGATGCAGGGTTTGTCGATCGGGGTTGTTGCTGTCGTAGAAGTAGATTGACGCCAGTGCCATGTTTGTAAACCTGCTACTCATTCGGCCCGTGGTAGAAACGAGCTTGAGGGGCCTGATGCTCAAGCATCCTTTGTAGAGCGGAGTTGTTAACAACGTTCTGGACCGTTCCTCGGGCGATGGCCTTTATTGTCCGTCTGGCGGTTTCCGTCGCCACGTCTAGGCCGAGAACCCGCTCCTGTTCTTTTGATTGTTCTTCATCAATGCGTAGGTATGCGTCGCCGAGACGGTGACTGAGCATGAAATCTACACTGCTCTGTTGTGATGCGATCATTACGTTCATGAGTCGAGCGCCCTTGAACCACTTTTCTATTCCAAAATTGCGATTACTTGGGTCGGCAAAAGAAAAGTTCGAGGTTGTTGTTCCCACACTGAGAAGCCGAATGTTTTTCTCGTTATGGCCAAGAAAATGGACTGCCTCATGGAGTGCGATCAAGTCCGGAGCGTTGGCGAACAAGCCTCCATCCGTATAGAGTGAATCGCCGATCTTAGCGAGAGGGAAGTATGTCGGCGCCGCCGACGTCGCTAACGCCACGTCTACGACTTTTAATTCCCAGTCTAGGCGAAAATCCCGATGGTGCGGCGTCTTGAAGATCTGAGGGGCGCCCCGCGACAGGTTTACGGCTGGGATGAGCACGGGATGTTTAAGGTCGCCAATCCGGGTATCTGGCCCGACAATCTCCTCGATGGTTTCTCGTAGCGGCTGCGTTTCGTGTTTTGATCGAAAAAGTCGGCCGATGAAATCGCGAGCAACTGACAGCCTTGATGTCGGTGGCGGTGCGGATCCGAAAATACGCTCTCCATGCTGTTCGAAGGCGGCCAGAATCTCTTGAGCGGGCTTCCCTGCGGCTAGTGCAAGAGCGATGATACCCCCAATTGAGGTTCCGGCCAGGAGATCGAAGCGGGAGGTAATTTGCGCCCCTGTGTGTCGCTCAATTTCTGCTAATACAGCAACGGTATATAACCCTAGGAATCCACCGCCACTTAGGCTGAGGATCTGGCACATAGGGTTTCCATCTTGGGGCGATTGCCGATCTTCGATCATGATTGTACTTTAGTAATACTGTGCGTTGATGGGTTGGCCTTGATGCAGTCCGTTACTGAAGGGCCAGCAGTGGGCGCCGATCATGCCTGTGGATCGATATGGCACGAACGGTAATCCATGTGGGAACGCAAAAAGGGGATTGCGGATCTGGACGGTTCTGGAACTAGTTGCGGGAGGGCGCCTAGTCCCCAGATCATCTTGGTCACTGAGGGGATCTCGTCGAGCTTAATCGTGGGTGGCTGGCGTCCCCGGTAAGCAGGCGCAGGATCAGCAGCGCAAAGTCTTTCTGGCGCTCGTTGTCGTCCAAGACCTGCATGGACAACTTCTCGTGGTCGGTCATGGCGTCGAGGACGGTGTCGGTGACGCGTTTGGGGAACAGGCCGTGGATCACCTGGTCGGGACTGTCGTTCTCGACCTGGGCCATTACGGCGTCGTCACGGCGGATGCGGTCGGCGATCCCGTTTGCGAACTGGAGTTTGTCTTCGTCGCTGACTTCGGCGCCGAAGAGGTCGTTGAGGTGGTCGATGATCTCGGAGAGTCGTGCCTTCTCCGGGGCGTGATGCTTGCCGGACCCAGCACATATGCCCTCTCCGGCGATTCCCGCTAGTTCTTCCCTCAAAACAACGAAATCTTTGGGCGCTTCGATCCCCAGTTTCACTTGGTTTCCCGTCTGAAGGACAGTGACTCGGATTTTCTCGCCAATCCAGGCAGACTCATCCTGTCCTCTTGAAACTACGAGCATGACGCATCTCCTTTGCAAAAGCCCGCCTGCAGCCTATCAGCCTTGAACGCTTCTTTCCACGGGGCAGATGTTGGGCTCAGTGATGCGATTGAACTGCTCCAGGCTACCCGGTGCGGTTCAATCTTGTCCAATGCGCGGTCTCATGCTTACAATAGGTGCCAATGGTCTACCTCATGGAATAATGAAACCATCTGTTGCATTGGATTATAATCGCGCTGCTATTCGTGCCATTGTCGAATCACATCATGCTCGCAACGCACGCGTGTTTGGCTCAGTATTAAAGGGTGAAGACACCGACACGAGCGATCTAGATATCTTGGTCGACCCCACCCACGATATGACGCTCTTCGACCTCGAATCGATGCGTCAAGAGCTCAGCGAGCTACTGGGCGTTCCGGTTGATGTGGCTACCCCTAACGCCTTGCCTGATCGTACTCGTGATGCCGTGTTAGCGGAAGCTCACCCGATCTGACTAGGCCAGGTCTCGACTCATTCCATTCCCCTGCGGAGCTTCCTTGGTATATAGTTGTGGCGCTTGTGGCGAACAGAGGGGGAGGGCGTGAGAATGCGGAGAACGATTTTGACCGTAGCGGTTCGGCGGCTTTGAGGGGGCGGATCGGCTACAGCGTGAACATCGGGCAGGCAGTCGCTTCGGATCTGCGCAAGGTGGGCCTTGCCTTAGTGGTGCTTTCCGCATTGGGCTTTCTCCTACAGGAGTTTGTGCCTATCGAGGTTTCGCTCACAGGTGCTCTGTTGGGCGCCGTGTTGTGGGTTGGTGGACTGCTGATATTGGCGCGCAATCCGGGCATACCCAAAGAATGATTTCGAGAGACTGATCAGCGTCTCCCTTGTGCAGTCTCAGGTAGAAGAGGAAGAGGGGCTTAGCGGGACACTCGCCTCGACCCACGCGTCAACGTCTGGTACCCGGAGGATTGTTTCCGCGTCCGCCACCCGAGGGGTTTCCCGTCTTACTCGGCCAGTTTGGGTTTGCGTCATGATCATCATCATCGTCTGTTTCGGTAGCACAATGAATGAACGGCCTTAAGGCTTCCCTTGGAAACCCTGATGCGGATACGGAAACGGTATCCGTTCCCGCTATCTTGAGGAGCTTTTCCCTTTCTAAAAGAGCCTCCGTTTCGACTTTTCTTGCTAATTCTGTAGATCTGAAGATATCGTTATAGATCGCTATATGTAGGCGGTCTCTAGATCGGGATATTTGCGTTTCCGTTCCCTCGTACCAGCCGCGCCTCACCCGATAGACCGCGTGCGCGATGAAGTGGTTAATGTGACCATAGATCCAATCGTTCTCCGCCTGCACGATGGGAGTTCTGATTCTGAAGTCTAAAGAAATTCTGTCGCGAGCAGCCCGTGCTATGCGATCGCGCACGCTTTCGCTTCGATGCGGTATCACTAAGACTAGGCGGGGGCCTTCGATACCCTCTAGGATCTTGGCCTCGCCCATGGACAGGTTCTCGTCCAAGCTGGAGCGTATTTCTTCAAGCGGCACTTCTGACATCGGGGTTCCTTCTTCTATGGGCGGTCGCACTACGCAACCTCGCGAGCGAGGACTTCAGCCTGCTGGACCACCTTTTTGATAGCGTCGGCCTGCAAGTCGGGCGGGAATCCGTGTTTGCGCAGGATTCGACGGATGTTGACCCGGATCTTCTTTCGCATATTCTCTTTGCGCCACCAGTCGACGGAAGCATTCCTGCGCACGGTATTCACCAGCTCCGTCGCGATCACCCGTAGCTCTTCGTTGCCCATCAGGTCACGCGCGCTTTCGTTGGTCGCGAGGGCATCGTAGAAGGCGACCTCCTCGGCTGACAGCCCGTCCTCTGGCTGCTGCTGCAGTTCCCGGGCCATTTCGATCATCTCCTGGATGACCTGTAGCGCGTCGACGCTGCGGTTGTGATATCGCGTCATGGCCTGNTCGAGACGCTCCGAGAATGCTTCGTTCTGCGTGGTATTCGTGCGGGTGCGGACCTTGATCTCGCCGTTCAGAAGCTGTTTTAGCGCCTCTACGGACAGATTCTTATTCTGGTTCTCTTGGAGCCCAAGGAGGAACTCCTCGCTCAGCACCCCAATATCCGGGCGATCGACGCCTGCTGCCTCAAGAATGTCAACGACCTCCGTGGATGCCACAGCGCGGTTCAATAGCTGCGAGATCGCGAGGTCCGCATCATCGACGCCGCGCCCGGAGCGCGAGCCTGCATCCATCTTGCGGATGGCCGATTGCACCGCCGTGAAAAACCCCACTTCGTCCTTCACTTCGGCGGCTTCGGGCGTACCAGAGGCGATCCGAAACGCCTTAACCAGGCCGGCGACCGCCGTCATGAAGCGCTTCTTCGAGTCTCGCCGGTCTTTGGGGGGCTTGCCGTCCACGGGCAGTGTCAGCGCGTGTTCGATGGCGACGGGAAGCATTTGGATCCGGTCCTGCGGTGTCCCTTGTACGGCGGTCATGTAGTCGATGCCGTGGAACATCGAGCGCATGATGTCGAGCTGGGTCATCAGGGCATGTACGGCCTCACCCTGATCCACCCCCGTCTGTTTCCGGTCAGCGTTGGAGTAATGATTCAGCGCCGCCTTCAGATCGGCGGCCAGCCCGATGTAATCCACCACCAAGCCCGACGGTTTTGAGCCGAACACGCGGTTGATCCGGGTGATCGCCTGCATCAGGCCGTGCCCTTTCATCGGCTTGTCGACATAGAGCGTGTGCATACAGGGCGCGTCGAACCCTGTCAGCCACATATCCCGCACGATCACCAGCTTGAAGGGGTCGCTCGGGTCGCGGTACCGGGTGCGCAATGCCTCCAGTCGGGCCTTAGAGCGGACATGCGGCTGGTACTCTTTGGGGTCTTGCGCGGCGCCGGTCATCACCACCTTGACCGCGCCCTCGGCATCCTCCTCGGCATGCCAGTCGCGACGAGCCGCAACGATGCGGTCATAGACCTCGACACAGATCCGGCGGGACATGCAGACGATCATCGCCTTGCCACCATCCATCGCCTCGATCCGCGCATCGAAATGCTCAAGGATGTCTTCGACGACCTTGTCCAGCCGAGGGCCCGCGCCGACCAGCGCCTCCACCCGGCTCCATTTCCGGGTCATGGCGTTCCGGTCGTCCTCATCAATCTCGGCGCCCGCGTCTTCGGCCTCCTCCAGGATCTCCTCGTATTCCGCATCGAGGATCTCGCCCGCGTCCTCACTCAGTGTGATCTTTGCGACGCGGCCCTCGTAGTAAATCGGCACGGTCGCTCCGTCTTCGACCGCCTGCGCGATGTCGTAGACGTCGATGTACTCCCCGAAGACCGCCTGCGTGTCGGCCCCGACGAGCGAAATCGGTGTTCCAGTGAAACCGACATGCACCGCATTCGGCAGCGCGCTGCGCAGGTGATGGGCGAAGCCGTATTTGGTCTCGCCCGTATCGGCATTCACCTTTGCATCGAACCCGTATTGCGAGCGATGCGCCTCATCCGCGAAGACGACCACATTGCTCCGGTCCGACAATTCGGGGAGAACCGTCTCCCCCTTGTTCGGGCGGAATTTCTGGATCGTGGCGAAGATCACGCCGCCCACCTTGCGCGCGTTGAGTTTGGCCCGCAGGTCGGGGATATCCTCGGCCTGTTCGGGCGCTTCGCCAAAGAGCGCGGCACAACGCGCAAAGGTCGCGAACAACTGATTATCCAGGTCGTTGCGGTCGGTCAGGACCAGGATCGTGGGGTTCTCCATCTCCGGGTGCCGCATCAGTCGCCCGGCGAGAAACGCCATGAGTAGCGACTTGCCCGAGCCTTGGGTATGCCACATCACCCCGCCACGACCGTCGCGCCCCCGCGCAGACAGCACGGCGTCCACGCCTTTGCGGACCGCGTGGAACTGGTGATAGCCAGCGGCCTTCTTGATCGCGCCGGCGCCTTCGTCCTCGAACACGGTGCAGTAGCGAATGAGGTCCAGAATCGTGTTCGGGTCGAGCAACCCGCGAATCATCGTCTCGAGCGCCAGATCGCTTCCCTCGGGAACCAGCGTATCGCCGTCCACCGTGCGCCAGCGCATGAATCGATCGAAATTGGCACTCAGCGTGCCGTAGCGTGCGGTCACTCCCTCTGAGATCACACTGAAAGCGTTGGTGCGGAACAGGTCTGGCACCTGCGCCTTGTAGGTCTCGATCTGGTTGTAGGCCCCCTTCAGCGTGCCGCTTTCGGTGCCCTTCAGCTCGATCACGATCAGCGGCATCCCGTTAAGGAAGATCACCACATCGGGGCGCCGCGCGGTCTGCCCCACCACCTCGAACTGGTTCGCCACGAGCCAGTCGTTGTTTGCAGCGGCCCAGTCCACCAGTCGGGCGATGGCATCACGCTCCGCGCTGTCCTCCACCCAGGACACCGGAACGCCGTGCACCATCAGATCGTGCAGGCGGCGGTTCTCCTGCATCAGGTCACCGGAAAACTCGCGGTCGCGCACGCGATTCACGACCGTCTCGACGGCTTGCGGTGGAAGGTGGGGGTTTAGTCGAGCGATGGCGCCGCGTAGCCGGTCGATCAGCAGCACTTCGTGGAAGCTGTCGCGGGCGGGATCGTCAGATTCCGGGGATAGCTCCGACCCATGCAGATAGGCGAACCCTAGTCCCTGAAGTGCGTCCAGCGCCCACTGTTCGAGATCGTCCTCGCTCGCGAACATGGGGAAACCTCCTTGCTATCGCCCGGTGGGCTTGTGGTTCACTTGTTGGCTACTAACGGCTTTGTGGGTCACATTTCGACTCGTGATGATCCACAAATGGCTTTACGCTTCATAAGTGACCCTCAAAACGCATCCCTCCCCTCGCAGATGTTCAGCAACTCCGGAAAGGCGAGCACGGCCGGACGCCGCCCACTGGCGGGACGCAGGTCACGAAGCAATCCCTCACCCTCGCCACGAACCAGGCGAAGAATCCGCTTCGCGGTTGGTTCCGGGATATCGGAATCGGAAATGAAGTGCGACGACACGAAGATCGGATGGCTGAAGAACCAATCGATCGCGCGCCCGCCATACTGCGAGCGCGTTGCCTCCACGATCCAATCCTTTCGCTGCGTGTAGAGCTCATGGATCGCCTGTGCTTTCTTCTGGTTGATCTCTGCCTGCTCAATGATCGCTTGAAGAAAGAAGCGGCACCAACCGGTCCAATCGCCGTCGCTTGAGACAGCTCGAAGCCGGTCGTAGTAGGCCTCCCGGTGCTGTTCGAGGTAGCTGGAGAGGTAGAAATTGGGTGCCGTGAGCAGCCCCTTTGACTTCAAGAAAAGCGGGATCATCAGCCGGCCCAGCCGCCCGTTGCCATCGAGAAAGGGATGGATCGCCTCGAACTCCGCATGCAGGATGGCTAGCTGAACCAGAACGTCGGGAGTCTCCGTATGGATGTACTTCTCCCACGCGGTCATGGCATCAGGCAGGTCTTCAACAGAGCATGGGATGAAGCTCGCCTCCTCGATAGAGCAGCCCTCCGGTCCGATCCAGTTCGGGATACGCCGGTATTCGCCTGGCGCCTTGTTGCGACCCCGTACACCCTCCATCAGTCGTTCGTGCGTTTCGCGGATGAGTCGCTGTGACAGCGGCAAGCCATCCAACAACGCCGAGGCCTGGGCCAACGCTGATCGGTAGTTCAACACTTCTCGGATGTCGGCCTTCTGCGGTGTGCTCTCATCGTCGATCGCGCCCTCGGCCTCGTATTCCAGCACCTCGCCGAGCGTCGCCCGCGTGCCCTCGATCCGGCTCGATAGGACCGCCTCTTGAGACGTCAAAGGCGCCAATAGGACGTTCGGATTGGGTATGCCGTGAAGAACGCCTTCGAACCGTGCCACTGCGGCGTTGGCTGGCCCTATAAGCGGAAGGAGCGCCGGCCAATCGATGTCAGCATCACCGGGCGGGAAGCATCCTTTGTGGTAGGAAACCGGCATCAGACAAGCTCCTCCACCTGTTCCCGCGCTTCCGTGACCCGGAGTTCACCGGACATGAGCCGGGGGAGCAGCGTGTCGCGGAGGGTGGTAAGGGTTTCGTTCTCCTGGCACAGCAGGCTGAGCCTGTCGAACAACGCCCCAGCCTGACGATTGAAAGCGTCCCGTATGGGTTTGGGCGGTAACGCGTAAGCCATCGGTCGGAAATTCTTCTTCGAGATTTCCTGAAACGTTGAGCCATTCGCGTTGGCGTGAATCAGGTCCATATTCACCTCACACCAGAAATAGGCCTCCAAACCTGAAATCTTGTCCGTTTCCCTGATCGCTATGAACCCCTGATTCACCGCGACGGGTCGGGCTGCTATCGCGAGATACCCTATCGGCGCACGCGAGGAGAGAAGAAGCGTTCCGGCCTGCGAAAGGCGCGAACTGATGGTCGCCAATCCTGCATCGGTAATCTTTCGAGTCGTATCGAACAGCACGGGCTGCCCGAGCGAAGCGAGGTCTTTCGGGGTGGCCCATAGGTGATGGCCACCGTCCCAATAGGCGGGTTCTTTGCTCTTGGGGGTCGTGCCCCCCACGATTTCTGAAACCTCTCCGATAGTCGTGGCCTCCCACCCCTCCGGCAACCCATCATCCCCAAAGCGGTCCGGAAAGAGGGCGGCAGTCTCCTTGTCCATGTGGGCGGGGGCGAGACCCTGGCTGCGGGCATGGACAGGGCCGAAATCCACGAACCAGGAGCGATAGAGGGCCCGCGCCATGGCCTCCAGCGTCGCGGATATCTTGCGATTCAGTTCGATCTTGTCATCCAGTGCGCCGAGGACTGCAGCGATCTCGCGTTGTTCGGTTGGCGGCGGAAGCCGGAAGTTGTATGCGGAAATCTTGCCTGGCGAAGTATGCTTTACCGTCGATCCCGAGTAATTGGATAGAATTTCGTTTCGATAGTCATTGGTTCGCAAAACCCAATGCAGAAAATCCAGCGAGGTTCGGTCTGTTTTTAGAGCCAGCTTTCCTAGCCTCTGGTTGTGCAAAAGAACATAGTCACTTGATGGAACTTTAGCCGCATATCCAAGCGTATCGGCTTCTTTGCTGAGGTCCGTCATCGTAACGATGACATCACCCTCGGAAAGGACGTAACCCTCCGGAACGTTTCCAGTATAGAATTTCTTTTTCTTGAATTGAAAACCGCCACCGATCGCAAAATTGCCAGGCGTCAACAGCAAATTCGGGCACTCCTCGTCGGTGATGAAATCGCCCTTGAAGGCATAGCCGTGCTTCACCTCAACAAGATCCCCGAGAGTCACTGGCTGCCAGTAGCCACTCAAACCAAGCCCCCCAACCGTTGCTCTATCTCGGCCTCCAGCCGCCGCCCTTCCGCAAACCGCTCCTGCAATTCGCCACGCAGTCGCGCGAACTTCTCCTCGAAGGGCTCGTCATCCTCCTCCACCGCGCCCGCACCGACATAGCGGCCCGGGGTCAGCACGTAGTTGTGCTTGGCGATGTCCTCGACCGTCACCGAGGCACAGAAGCCCGGTTCGTCCTCGTAGGTTCCTCCCTTCGCCTCCCCGCGCCATGCGTGGTAGGTAGTCGCGATTTTCGCGATCTCCTCGTCCGAGAGCTGCTTTTGCTTGCGCGAGCCTGGGATCAATGCGCCCATCTTGCGTGCGTCGATGAACAGCACCTCGCCCCGCCGGTCGCGTAGCGTCTCGCCGGCTGCC
>SL_7KL_010_BRINEDRAFT_10001271_pt1 | contig 12112 bp, 15 predicted proteins | sample SodLak_010_BRINE_FD_10663 | JGI IMG/M metagenome (IMG submission 10663)
GTCATAAACGGGACCAATTCCGGCAGGTTTTCGCCAATCTTCGTCATCTCAACACCAGTTTCGGTTCTGAAATCAGCACAGAGCCGTGCAATCGCCCACTCGCGCGCAGTAATATATGTCCGATCGCGAAGAAACCCATTGACCCGATCGTAGGTTGCGCCATCCATCTTTTTGAAGCGCTCATACTTTTGAACGTCTGTTGGAACTGTCGATTCAGTTTCGTCTACCACTTCTGTATCCGTTGGGTCTTGTTCTACAGGTGTCTCTGTATTTTTTTCTCTGCCTTTCGCTCTCTCCTCCTCCGAAGATCCGTGTGGTGTCTCTGTTGGGGACTGCTCATCGCTCATGCACGGGCATCTGTTTGCTCATTGGAAAAGCGTTGCCGTGCACGAGCACCAATCTCACGGACGGGACAGCTTTTTTGCACCCGGCGGTGACAGTTGCGGTATGAAAGTACTTCTTGGGATTGGTGGCGCAGATGATTCAATTAAAGCGCTCCAAAAGACGATCGACCGGGCAACGGCTACCAATGATGAACTCACCGTTGCGATTGTCGAGAACCCGAACGCAGATCGAACACCGAACGAAGTTGAGGATGCGGTGCAAAAGTACTTAGATGAAGCCAAACTTTCGGCAACGATTCGCCATGTCGAAGGCGATCCTGGGAGCCGACTTGTTGATATTGCTGAAACGGAAGGCTATGAAGAAATTGTTCTCGGTGGGGGACAGACAAGCCCGATGGGAAAGATACAGATCGGACAGATTGCAGAGTTTGTCCTGCTCAACTCACACAAAACGGTGACGCTAGTCCGATGAGCCGAGATCGACGCTACCCAGAAGAGGTCTCGGGGCCGTTTGAGTCACCACCACTTTCGTTTATTGATCGAACCGATCGTGAGATGAAACTCACACCGTACGATGGCTCCAAAGAGGACAAAGAGGCCTTAGTACAGATGTATCTTGATTTTGATCCATCTGATCGTGCTCAAGGTATCCCTCCTGGACAAGAATCCCGTATCCGAACGTGGCTGGATACAATTCTCTCTGATGAGTGTCTCAATGTAATTGCATGGGACGACCAAACTGTTGCTGGACATGCGACGCTCGTTCCGGATGGCGATGCATACGAACTTGCAATCTTTGTACTGCAGGCGTACCAAGAGGCAGGTATTGGAACGTATCTCATCAAATCACTGCTTGGATATGGGGCGGCAAATGATGTGAGAAAGGTCTGGTTGACTGTCGAACGATGGAACCGTCCTGCAGTTGGACTTTATAAAAAGGTCGGCTTCGAAACAAGCAACGCCGAAAGCTTCGAACTTGAGATGGCGATCAGGCTACACAAAGACCCTACGTGAACGACCCTAGACAGAGAGAACTGGCTGGCTTGCGTATAACAGGACATACTCTGCTGCTTTTTCAAGCACATCACTTGGATCGTCCGCCATTGGCTCTCGCGGGACAACGATGAAATCAGAATCCAGGTCCTCCGCGGTATCCAGCACAACACTTCCGGGATGAACTGTCTTCACTTTTTGTGAGAATCCGTATGCAATCGAACTTGTGAGTGGGACCTCTGTGTCTGCTGCGATCGTTGCGATTTCAGTCGTAAACGATCGTGTATCGTCTGCGATATCCGTTTCATCGACTGCGCCGGTCTCAATTCCGCGGACAATTTCTTCACCAAGGACATAGACCGCGTGTACCGACGCGTCGTATTTGTCTGCGATCGCAAGCGCGAATTCAACCGCTTCACGCGACTCATCGCTCCCATCAACGGGCACTAACACGAGATTGATATCAAGATCGGCCATACGGCGAGGTGGGGCCGCAAACATGAAAAACACTCCCCCTGTAGGTCGCCATTTATGTGGCTGTTGGTACCGTCTGTCACGATCGAGTGTTGAGGATTTATACGATATCGCGCTAAATCGGGTCTATGATCGAACGGATCGTCATTGCAACGGATGGTTCCGAAAGCGTCAAGCGAGCAGTACGTGTGGCCGTCGATATCGCTGACAAATTTGAGGCAGAAGTCCATGCGCTTTCGATCGTTGATGCTGGTGAAGTCGAATCCGCTCCGCAACAGGTTCGAGACGACCTTCGTGAAGCACTTACGACACAGGCTGAAGAAGCACTTGTTGAGATTGAATCGATGACACAGGGGTCCGTTGTCACTGCGGTTCGTGAGGGTCGACCTGCAGCAGAGATCGGTACCTATGCTCGTGAAAATGAGATTGATGTCGTCGCAACCGGAACTCGTGGTCGACACGGCGAAAATCGGTTTTTGATCGGTAGTGTTGCAGAGCGAGTTGTCAGAACCTGTCCCGTCCCCGTTCTTACGGTTCGACAGCTCTCCGAAGACGAATTATAACAACCGCCGATCCACGAGAGTTTTCACACCGCTTCCCAACCATCCTATATGGACGATGAGTTTCTTGATACTAGTCGACTACCGATCGATCGCCGATCGCGTATCCCCGGTGCTGGATTCTTTTACCCCGATACGGTTGATGAAGAGCTGAAAGAACAACAAGCAAAGGCGGCCATTGAGGGCTCTGAAGCCGTTGTTGTTACGGACTCCGATGCAGATGGACTTGGTTGTATTGCACTCATTCGAGAGGCATATGATGCAGCGATCGAGCCTGAGCCGTTTCTTACAACGCTTGAAGCACGGCTCTCCGAAGACGATGCGGACGAGGCTGAAGATGACGGACCGGAGTTCGAATCACCGGTTGCACTCCTTGCAGCTGGACCACATTCGCTCGGAGAAACCCTCGAGCGTGTCGCTGAATACGCTGATTCCGGTATTGACCTCTTTGTCTGTGACCTGTGTCCAGATTCGTATGAGACCGTTTCCGAGCCGCTCGAAACGCTCACCTCACGCTGCGATCGTGTCTCGTGGTATGACCATCACCAGTGGACCGACGAGGTGTTCACGGCAGTGTCGGACGCTGGCGTTGATCTCGTTGTTGGCGATTCCGAAGAGGAGTGTAGTACGGATGTTGCGCTTCGATCGCTCGAATACGACTTTGATGAACAGTTTGTCGAGCTTGCAGCGGTTACGCGTGACCATGACCTCTGGCTCAATGAGGATCCACGAAGCCAAGATCTTGCGGACTATGCGTTTTGGAGCGGCCCGGAGGAGTACGCTGCGATCGTTGGTGCATACGGTGTCTCGCTTCCAACTGTTGTGTCCGAGTATATTGCGCATCGCCGGGTTGAGAAAGAGAAACTGATCGACCTTGCGGTTGAACGTGCAGATTTCAAATCTGTCGGACCATGGACCGTGGGGATTACCTATGGCCGCTGCTCACAGAACGAAGTTGCAGACGCGCTCCGTGATCAGGGTGCTGACGCAGCTGTGATCGTCAAGCCAGCCGGGAGTGCAAGCCTTCGTGGAAGCGACGACTTCGAGAAATGTCACCTTGTTGCACGGCAGGTCAACGGTGGCGGGCATCCGAAAGCATCCGGCTGTAAGCCCGGTATCTACGATGACATGTTGGACTATGCACACCACTGGACAACTGAAGGGAGCGCTGCAAAACGCGTCATTCTCGCTGCATTTGAGCGCGTTGCTGATGAATCAGTAACAGAAGCGTAGTCGAAAACTGAAACGCTGAACTGCTAGCGACTTCCTGCAATCCATTTGTGACTGAAGTTTGCCCCGCATGAACAGTGAGCGTATGCGTGAATGACATCACCATCTGCATACATCCCACCGACCTCGGTGTTTTGTGCCTCCGCAAAGGAAAAGGCAAACTCAATCGTGTGCTCTTCATCCGGCTTTTCGTCCGCAAGCGGACACACACCACCTGAGAGATCTGGGTTAATCTCGCCTTCTTGTCCCATTGCAGCCCCCGCAAACTCCATTGGGTCGATTCCAGTTCCTTGTGAGAACGCAGATCGGCCCTCCTCACCATCGACAACAAGTACAACCCCACCTTCGACATCTTCGCCATAGTTTGCGATCATCATGTTGTCGTTCATGAATGCTTCGCTGATGAAGATCGCAACATCGTCGAGCCGATCGCCAGTCAGATACGCTGTTAGTTTGCTCATGCGGGATGTGAGGTCGCCAGCGGTAAATGAGCTATCACTTCTTTCGATCGACTGGCCTCCCGTTTCCGTCCCTATTAGTTTCCATCAAGCTTCTCAGCGATCGACGCGAGCGAATCCCGCGGGCCCTGCCGAACGGTGTAGACAGCTCGCTTACCGGGCTCGCGAATGCCGTACAACTGTCCGCTGACAACGCGATCGAATGCAACTCCGTCGCCCTCCTCACGTTTGAGTCCTGCAAGCCACGGTGCGAGGGCGTTGTCCCCACGCTGAGCCCTGGCCGCAGCCTTTGTCTCGTATAGCGCCCGAATAATCGGGCCATTCGCATCCGTCTCAACTCGGGCGTGTCGTTCGGTGCCATCGAGAACAACGCGAACAAAATCACCTGTGGAAAGCTCACCTGTGAGCTCTTCTGGGAGTCGGAGACATCGGAGCCTAGTACTTCCGAGCCGGATAATCTCTGCACGAAGCGTCTCAACCGCATCGCTGTCGCTTGGGAGTCGATCGCTCATGGCACTACTCGTCTCGGGAGGAAAATAAAACGCGTGTTCGCGTATGATTCAGTTACTCGTCGTCTGCAGCGTCTTCGTCTTCGTCATCGCTGAGTGCATCTGCAACAGAGCCGTCACCGTCAGCGACTGATGCGTTGATCTGTGCAACTTCGTTGCTGATCTCTCGACCACGAACGGTGATGCGTTTGCGCTCTCCGTCACGGCTTGGTGAGAAGCCGACACCGTCTGTGAGAAGGAGCTCTTTGAGGTTTGCGCCTGGAACGTCTGCGCGGAGTGGGCGACCGGTGTTGTCAGATGCGCCGGTGAGTTTGAGTGTAAATCCGTCAAGACCGACTGCTGCGCCGTCTACCTCATCGCCAAGGTCTCGGCCAAGGAATCGGTTTGCGTCCTGTCCATCGACTTCAAACTGAAACGCCTCGCCTGTCTCAGGATCGGCGACGACGACTTTGAATTCTGCCATTACAGAAACTCACTGGACGGGCAATAAAAAGCACGTCGAAAGCGTCTGCACTAATTTGGCTACAAAATCGCGTTATTCTCGGAACAGTCGGTACGATCCCTGGCCTGTTACGACCGTTTTTGTCCCACCATCCGGTGTTGGACTTTCGACACGCATCTCGCTCACCCCGATCGACTCACCGGCTCGGACCACGTTTGCGATCGCCCGAAGGTCGCCATCTGCTCGCCGGAGATAGTTCACATTCAGGTTCACGGTTGCAACACCGCCACGAGTTGGCTCATCAAACATCGTCCGGAGTGCGACACCGCCCGCGGTATCGATAAGCGTTGCTGCAACGCCACCGTGGACTGTTGGCGGTGTGGTTGTATTAGTTAGCTTCTCATCAAACGGAATCGAAAGCACAAGCCGACCTTTCTCAACTTCCTCAACTGTTGTGCCGAGCCATGAGAGATAGCCGTGCTCTTTTTCGATCGACTGTCGGAGCAACGCAGTGAGATCGGGATCAAACTCAGCCTCAGTCTCTGTTTCCGCGTCTGTCATGCACAATCGATCGCGGTGTGAACATATGGAGGCGGCGATTCACACCGAGTTCGTTTATCAACGTTGCCTCAGCTCACGCTTGATAGCCAGCGCTCTCCATTGCCGCTTCGAACTGTGGTGTGTCCATCGCACTTTCATAAACCAGTGCGGTGAGCATTCCACCAGGGTAGCTGTCGCCATTCATGACGTGATTGACTTTGTGACAGTGCATCAGGTACACACCTGGATCGGCATCTGCGGTAAATTCGATCGTCTTTCGCTCTGCTGGTGCGATGTGTGTCACATCTTCTTTAAATCGTGCTTCTGGTGGGATGATTCCGCCATCCTTTTCGACCACTTCAAATCGGTGATTATGTAGATGAATCGGATGGCTCTCATAGCCGTTGTTTGTCAGATGGATTCTGACGCGATCGCCCGCTTCAACGACCATTGGTGAACCCTCCTCAGGATGGAATGTATAGGGTGCGCTTCGTCCATTCATCGTAAAGACGTCAGGATTTCGGTTTCGATGGCTGAAATCGGTGTTTCCACCGGCAAACTGGTTTGATAACCGGGAGTCCCAATCTTTGATCGTCAAGAAAAACTCCTTATCAGGTGGCTCGTAGTCAACCGGGTCGACACGAACGATTCCATACATTCCGAGGTCTAAATGATTCTGCGTTTGATAGTGACAGTGATACAGATGTGTACCCGGAACGTTTGCATCAATTTCATAGGTGTGTGACTCTCCAGCCCCAACCTGCATTCCGGTGCTTGCCGGCGCACCATCATCCATCCAATCTTTTCGAAGCGCGTGGACATGGAAGGTATGCGGTCGGACGTCCTCTGTATTCTCAAGAGTAATACTCATCTCAGTCCCTTCCTNTGCACGAAGAATCGGCCCTGGGACGCTTGGTGGATGATCATCTGCCTGCCATGCCCATACCTCCGGTAGCTCGAGCGGCCCGCCGGCAGCGTCTTCACTAACCAACGTATGTCGTGATGGAACCGTTCGAATTGTCGTTTCTCCACCCTGTTCATTCAAGTCAACAATCACCGGCGGTCCAGTATATGGATAATCTGTTTCTGCTGGATTCGCGGGTCCATGTGGATCTTCCTCGGTTTCACTCTCGGAATTGCCCGTTGATTCGTGCTCTTCTTGTTCTTGTCCCACTGAGCCTTGAATCGGCTCGCTCACTGGCGCGGCACAGCCAGCCAGTGCCAAAACACCCGTCACGCCTGCGCCCTGCAAAAACTTCCGTCTCGATGCACGCGATCGCCAGTGATCTCGACTTGACGTCATACCTCACAGTTAGGATGTCTCTGATATATGTCCCAACGAGCGTTCTCAGACCCTTAGAATCGGTTGTGCGGTCTGTTCACATAACCACTACGTTCGTCCACCGAGCCGAATCGGATCCTCGCTTGGCTCGATCGTCACACGAACATCTGTCCCAACATCGAACGTCTGGCCGATCGTCACCAGTTTTGCACCCCATGAGCCGGTCTGGTCTGCAAATAATGAGAGCCCTGTAATGCGCTCCCCATTTGCCAAGATGTCGATCGGGTTCCATACAAGGTCACGATCGGAGACGGTTGCAATGTCGGTTCCGAACAGGGACACAGCGGAGTGATCCGTCTCTGATAGAATGCCGCCACCGCCATAGTGTGAGAGCCCGCCATCAAGCGCCACACCTTCGTCGCTCGCAATTGCTGCAAATGATCCCGGCTGTGGATGTGTTGGTCCTGAGAGGAGCGCGTGGGTTGGTCCGGTTTCGACAACCGTTCCAGTCCCATCCCAGTCGATCGGTGCGACATCAACTGCGGCGGTCAGTGGAACCGAGCCGCTTGCTCTGTAGGGGTTCTGCGCTGCGGTTCGGAAATCAAGATGAATGTGATTTGCAACCCACTGCCCGAAAAAGCCTGATCGAACGAGCGTTCCAAGTCGATCGCCAATTGCAACATCATCACCCTTGCTCACTGCAGGATCGACGTGTAGTATTCGTGCAACAACCTCGTCCGTTCCCGTTGGTGTGACGCCGTCATCCACCGAAATTACAATGAGATGATCGTGCGACACTGCATATGGCTGGTCTGGACACCGGACCGACAAGGTGTCAATAACGGTCCCCGACACCGGTGATCGTGCAACATCCGTCCCGGGATAGAGGTCGATCGCACAGCCGTAATCGTGAGCCGGATACGGCGAGTTATACAGTGAAAACCGCTCATATCGACTAAGAACAGACCCCCCAATCTCCACAGATGCGCCCATGGCAGTCCTTAGAATTCGACACAAATAGCTACGCGGGTGCCCCTCGTGGGCTATATGATGACTGAAACCCAAGGCCCGCTATGGAGACGCTGGTTGTTCGCGGCCGAAAAGAGACACCGAACGCCGATCGTGCCGCAACCAAAACCCTCCTCACACATACGACGGAAACCGGGCAACCAACGGTTCGGGTATGGACGCCACACCGTCAGATTGCATTTGGTCGACGAGATACCCGCGCGGACGGGTTCGATCGAGCGGTATCGATCGCAACCGAGTATGGCTTTCCAGCGATCGAACGGAGTGTTGGTGGGCGGGCGGTTGCATACACCGGCAGTGTGCTTGCTTTTGCGAGTACGATTCCGATCGACGATATCCGACAAGGGATGGATGAACGGTACGAGACAGCAACAATGCAACTGCTGACGGCGCTCTCCGATGTGGGTGCCACCGTCGAACGTGGTGAACCTGCCGATTCCTACTGTCCCGGCGAGCACTCGATCCAAGGCAGCGACACTGGAAAGATCGTTGGCATTGCCCAACGGATCACTGGCGGTGCGGCGCTTGTTTCGGGCTGTGTGACGGTTACCGATCGGGATGCAACGGAGCTCGCATCGGTGTTAGCGCCGGTGTATGCTGCAATCGACGTTCCATTTGATCGCGCATCGGTCGGCTCGGTTGAAGCCGCTGGTGGCGCTGCTGCTGTTGAGGCTGTACAGCGTACGATCGAGCAAACCCTGATCTCCGGCCCAACTGCGGTCGTCGACTGTAACTCGATCGAACTTGACCTGTAACCCGTCGCTTTTAGGACTGTCAAACTCCCACTGAAAGATATGCTCATTCAGGACGCCACGCTTGCTGACGGGCGCGTTGTCGATGTTCGAACGAAAGATGGGACAATCAAGACCGTACAGTCAGGGCTTGACCCACAGGATGGCGAGCGGATAATCGATGCCGACGAGAAACTGTTGCTTCCGGGTGCGATCGATGCACACGTCCATTTCCGACAGCCCGGGTTTGAACATAAAGAGACGTTTGAAACCGGTTCGCGGAGTGCAGCAGCAGGCGGTGTGACAACGATTGTTGATCAGCCAAACACCGAGCCACCAACCACAGATGGTGGTGCATTCGATCAAAAAGCACGGTTCGCATCCGATTCATACGTTGATTTCGGCATCAATGGCGGTGTGACCGAGTCGTGGGATCCCGAGTCGCTTCTCGATCGCCCGCTTTTTGCGCTTGGTGAGGTGTTTCTCGCAGACTCAACAGGAGAGATGGGGATCGATCTTGAGCTGTTTGGTGAGGCAGTTGCGGCTGCAACTGACCGTGGTGTTCCGGTGACCGTCCATGCAGAGGATGCAACGATGTTTGATGAGAGTCAGCAATCGGGTGATGCTGGCGGTATTGGTATTGAGGCAAACACCGATCTGTGGAGTGCATACCGGACTGCTGCAGCCGAAGAAGCGGCGATCGAACGCGCAGTCTCGGTTGGGCAAGCACACAATGCACAGATCCACATTGCACACACCTCAACGCCGGAAGGGATCGACGCAGCAGTCTCCGGTGGTGCAACCTGTGAAGTCTGTCCACACCACCTCTTCCTCTCACGTGACGATCTCGGATCGCTTGGAACGTTTGGCCGGATGAATCCACCGCTCCGGAGCGAAGCACGCAGGCAAGCCGTTTTTGAAAAGGTTGCCGACGGCACAGTGGACATCATCGCAACCGACCATGCACCGCACACGGAAACAGAGAAACAACAGGGTGTCTGGGATGCACCAAGCGGCGTCCCAGGCGTTGAGACGATGGTTCCACTGCTGTTGGCCGCTGCGGCTGAGGGTCATTGGAGTCTCGAACGCGTGCGAGATCTGACCGCGGCAAATCCAGCGTCGATCTTTGGCATTGAGACGAAGGGTACAATTGAGCCAGGGTATGATGCGGATTTTGCACTGTATGACCTCTCCCGTACGGAGCAAATACGGGGTGAAACGCTCCACACAAAATGCACGTGGACGCCATTCGAAGGGATGGATGGAATCTTCCCTGAGCTCACTGTTGTTCGTGGGTCGATCGTCTATGAACGAAATCCGATAGCACCGCCTATTGACATTGATATTGATGACGTTGACGCACCAAGCGAGCGATTTGGTGATCCGGTTGGTCAAAACGTTAGACAGTAATCCGCCCCGGGGTCTTTGGTGATCCGAAGCTTTAGCCATGTGCAGACACCACACAGGGATATGACAACCCCATTTGAGTCCACTTCGCCTGTGTGGGACAAACTGACTGAGGAGAGAGATGCAACTGCAGCCGAACTGGAGTCGGATGGTTGGGAAGTGATGACGCTCACTACCGGTGATGTAACACCACGACCGGCTCGAGAGAGCGATGTCGGCAAGACGTTTATCGGGCTCAATGTCCTTGTTCCGGGTAACGAGTTTCGCGAGCTTGAGCCGTTTGTTGAAGAGGCTGCATTCGATAGCTACGAAGTGTATAAATCGAACGCTGGCGATACGATGTTGCTTCTTATTGTGATGAAAGCAGCGGATGAAAAGCGCGCTGTTTGCTTCCCTGCGTACTACGACATCTCACAGGCTTCCTACATGATTTCGGAAGCAGAAGCAGCGGAGGAGATGGAGACGATTGTTCGACCGCTTTCCGACGACCGCCGCGTTGTATTTTCTCACCATGATGTGAGCCTGTTGCTCCCCGAACGCGTCGACGACTAGTCCACGGAGACCCGATACCGTTTTCCGCCGTCCCGAAGAACGACAAATAAATGCTGAGCAGACAGTTCGTTCGTGAGAATCCCGACGTTGTCCGAGAAGCGCTCAAAAACAAGGGCGTGGATGTGGACTTCGATCGGATTCTCGAGATTGACGATGAGTGGCGATCGCTGAAAAGCACTGGTGACGATCTTCGACACGAGCGCAATGAGGTGAGCCGATCGATCGGCCAACTCAAACAGGAGGGCAAAGAGGATGAAGCCCAAGACGCAATCGAGCGCTCTGGAGCGCTCAAAACGGAGCTTCAAGAGATTGAATCGCGTGCAGACGAACTGGAGGCAGAGCTTGAAGCCGCACTTTTGACGCTGCCGCAGATTCCACACGAATCAGTACCGGTTGGTGCTGACGAGGACGAGAACGTTGAACGTCGTCGTGAAGGATTTGAAGACCTCCGATCGCTTCCTGAGACAGTTGTCCCACACTATGATCTTGGCGAACAGCTCGATATTCTTGACTTTTCGCGTGGTGCAAAAGTTGCAGGTGGTGGATTCTACTTTGCGAAAGGTGACGGCGCAAAACTAGAGCATGCACTGATCCAGTTTATGCTTGACGTCCACCGCGAGCAGGGCTATATTGACGTGTTCCCGCCAATCCCCGTCAACAGCGCCTCAATGCGTGGCACCGGCCAGTTCCCAAAGTTCACCGAAGATGCATACCGGCTTGAGGGGAGCAATGAGGACGAATATACCGATGATGATCTCTGGTTGCTCCCGACCGCAGAGGTCCCTGTCACCAACATGCACCGCGATGAGATTCTGTTGGATGACGATCTCCCGCTGAAATATCAAGCCTACTCGCCGAACTTCCGACAGGAGGCTGGCGAACACGGTACCGAAACTCGTGGAATCGTCCGCGTCCATCAGTTCAACAAGGTTGAGATGGTCAACTTCGTCCGGCCTGAGGAGAGCTACGATCGGTTTGCGGGGCTTGTGGATGAAGCCGAAGCGGTCCTTCGACGACTTGAGCTTCCATACCGAATTCTTGAGATGTGTACCGGCGACCTTGGATTTACGCAGGCGAAAAAGTACGATATCGAGGTCTGGGCACCAGGTGATGATATGGAGGACGGCCCAGCCGAAGGTGGCCGCTGGCTCGAAGTCTCATCGGTATCGAACTTCGAGGACTTTCAGGCTCGCAGAGCAGGGATTCAGTACCGACCGGAGCGACATGGCTCTGCAGAGTATCTCCACACGTTGAATGGTTCAGGGCTTGCGGTTCCACGAATTGTTGTCGCTATTCTTGAGTACTACCAGAACGAGGATGGGACGGTCGACGTCCCTGCGGCATTACAGCCATATATGGGCGGTCAAGAGCTGATAGAAGGGAGCGAGCCGGTTGGTGAGAGCGCAGTTGGTGCTGGGACAAAAGACTAATCTGTATCGGTCAGACGTGTGTTCGTAGCTTGGCGATCGTCCCTTCCCTTGACATTTCGAATACATCAATAAACGACAATACTTCTTCCTCATTTGAATCGAGGAGTCTACCGTATACCGCAATGCTCTCT
>SL_7KL_010_BRINEDRAFT_10001272_pt1 | contig 12109 bp, 13 predicted proteins | sample SodLak_010_BRINE_FD_10663 | JGI IMG/M metagenome (IMG submission 10663)
TGCACCGCCGCCGGCGAACGTGGCCTGAACCTGCAGATGGCCGGGGTGGTCGTGCACTACGACCTGCCCTGGACGCCAGACTCGATCGTGCAGCGCACGGGCCGGGTCGAGCGGATCGGTGCGACGGCGGAGAAGATCCGTGTGGTCTTCCCCGTCATGACCGACACCATCGAGGAGCGGGTCGCCGCCCTGGTGGTCTCCCGCGCCGCACTGATGATGCAGGCGCTGGACGCCTCCCGCGGCGTGGACCTGGACAAGACGAACGCTGGCCGCGCCCTCGCAGGCCTGGCGGAGCACGTCGATGTGGCGGAGCTGGACGAGACGTCCGCGTCGCTGGTCGAGATGACCCGCCTGGTCCTCCAGGGAGTGACGACCGACTGACATGCGCTGTGGGGCACCGTCAAGGTGCCCCACAGTCGTGTCTGCAGCTGTTGCGCTCCCCCGACTGCCGCAACGGTAGGTGGGGCACGCCAACCCAAGGAGGTTCCATGAGTTCCGGTGAAGCACCGGAGATCGACATCGCCACCGCGCCGCTGTCGGACGTCATCGCGCTCGCACAGCAGCTCTCCAGCGAGATCGGGGAGCAGCACGGGCTGCGTGGCTCGACCCAGGACACCACCATCGCCGTCGACCAGCTGGTCGACCTGGGCACGGTGTCCGCCATCGATCCGCGGACGACGAACATCCCCCGCATCTTCTCCGACCTGCTCGACTGGGGTGGGAAGCGGGCCACGAAGCCGGTGAAGAAGGCGATCACTGCGCAGCTGATGGCGACCCGCAACGACGCGTCTCTCTACCCGCACGCGGTGGAGCGGGTGTCGGAGCTGGCGGTGTTCGCCCCGCTGCTGCAGCCGGACCGTCTTGCGCGGCTAATGGCGAAGGATCTGCCCCGAACCGCGTTCGCGCCAGTGCGCTACCCCGGGATGTTGCACAACAAGGTGCGCGCCCTGGTCGGCCACTACCGGGAGGAGCAGCTTGAACTGCTGCTGTCCTCGCTGCTTGATCTGACACATGCCGGCCGGTGGTGGGATCACACCAACGGGCTGGGCCGACCGCCGCGACGCCGACACCGGTCCTTCACCTTCCCCGAGTCGCTGTTGCGCACGATGGACGAGCACACTCGTGCGCGCATCTCGCGTCTGTGCCAGCGGCCTCACTACTCGGACGGGTTCGCCCGGGAGTTGTCTGAGCTGCGTCTGCCCGACGAGGTGCGGGATGCGCTTGGGAACCAGGCGGCCGCCGGGTTCGAGGACCCTGATGCGGAGCTGCTCCTCGCCGCCCTCGTGGACCTGCCTCCGGGGCAGCGTCCGGAGAATCCGATGCCACAGATCATCGACGCGCTCGAGTTCTCTCTCGGGGACGCGGACATCGTCGAGACGTTGCCGAACAAGCCCGAAAAGTGGGCGGACCTCTACCCGGAGGTGGAGTTGGAGCCCTACCCGATCGAGGACCGTATCGCGGCGCTCGACGGGCTCCAGCTTCCCACCACCGGAGAGAACACGCAGCAGGCGGCGGCAGACCTGGTCATCTTGCGCAACGGCCCGCAGCTGTTCGAAAACCGCGACCACATGGGCAACTGCACCGGCAGCTACCACGACCGCTGCCTGGCCGGCACTGCGGTGATCGGCAAGATCGTCCAGAACGGGGAGGTGTACAACGTCTCCTTCTACCGGCGTGGTGAGGGCCGGGAGGCAACCTGGGTGATGGGGGAGCTCAACTCCCGCTACAACCGTGGTGGTGTCCCAGATGTGATACGCGAAGGGGTGAACCAGTTGTTCCACACCCAGTTCCCCGAAGCTGTGGGCGACCGATAGTGACCGTCAGCGGCGGCAGGGACCTCCCTGCCGCCGCTGCTCGCGTGAGGCAGCCTGGCCCGACAGGCGGGGTGCCCTGCCCCGTCTCTCCGCCGGGAACCACGCCCGCCGCGCCCCGGCAGCGCATGAAGCTGGAACCCTGCATCCGGCCACGTCCACGTCTCCCCCGGGCTCCGTCGGCCAGGGATGGCCGGTCTACGGCGGGTGGTTGCCCCACACCACAGGGAGGGGACGTTCACCTCCGTTGCCGTGTGAGGATACGCCGTGCCCGCCGTTTTCCCCCGTCGTCTGCCGGGGCAGCTGACGATCGTGCTGCTTCTCGTCGCCCTTGTCGCCACCCTGGGGTCTTCCACCCTTTCCCCTGCGTCCGCCGGGTCGCTGTCAGAGATGGAGGGCGACCTGCAGGAGGTGAACGAGCGGATCAGTCAGCTGGAAGGGGAGTTGGACGGTGCGGACGAGGAGTTGGAGGTGGCATCTGCGCGTCTCGAGCAGCTGCGGGTGGAGCGGGAAGCGGCGGTTGACGAGCTTGAAGTGCTCGAAAGCCAGTTCGCGATCGCTGAGCGTGAGGTCCTCCAGGCGGACGAGGCGGCGACGTTCGCGCTGCAGGAGATGCTGTTCGCTGCCCTGCGGCTGGAACGCACCCGTGCAGAGCTGCACGGCGAACAGCAGGTGCTCGCCTCCCAGTCGCTACAGGCCTACAAGCAGGGCTCGCTTCCAGCGGCGCCGTCGATGCTGGACGGGCTGGTCTCGGGTGAGCAGACCGATCCGCACGAGCTGTCCCGGTCGCTGTCCTACTTCCGTTCGGCGATGGAGTTCCAAAGTGGGGTCATCGAGCGGGTCGAGCAGCTGCAGGTTGAAGCGGCGGACCAGGCTGCGGAGGTTGAGGAGCTGGCTGCAGAGCGGAACCGGCAGCTTGCCGCCGCTGAGGATGCTCGGGATCAGGCCGGGGAGCTGCGGGATGAGGCGCAACGTGTCGCTACGCGGCTTGCGGCCCAGGAGGCGGAAACCGAACAGCTGCTCGCCCAGCTGGAGGCGGAGCAGCGTGAACAGCAGGACGAGCTTTCCGAGCTGCGTTCTCGTCGCGGGGATCTGAACAGCGAGATCGAGGCGGAGCGGGCACGGCAGGAGGCGGCACGCCAAGCTGCCGCACAGCAGAACCAGGGGTCGTCTCCGAACCCGCCGGTGTCTGGGGCGGTGGCCGGTTCGATGTGCCCGTTCGGGGGCAGCATCTGGCATATGGACGACTGGCATTTTCCTCGTGCGGGCGGGCGTGTGCACATGGGCAATGACGTGTTCGCGGACGAGGGCACCCCGATCTATTCGCCGGTGAACGGCCGGGTCGACTGGCTACAGAACGTTGATCGCGGCACCGCCGGCCTGGGGATCGCGGTGATGGGCGACAACGGCTGGCGGTGGGTGTTTGTCCACAACCAGCGGCCGGTGCCCGGTTTGCAACAGGGGCAGCGGGTGTCGGTCGGTGACCTGATCGGCTATGTCGGCAAGACTGGGAATGCGCGGACGACTCCGCCGCATGCGCACACCGAGCTGCGGCCCGGACCGTTCGGAACGCCGAGGGTCAACCCGTATCCCTACGTGCGGGAGCTGTGCTCCTGAGCGGCGTCGGACCCGACAGCTGCACGTCGCACCCGCCGGTTCGCCCGGCGGGTGCACTACGCAAAGCGGCCTGCTGGTGGGCGGCACCGTCGGCGACCAGGTTGGCTGCAGCGTTGGCGGGCGCGAGCGTGGGTCGAGGTGTCGGCACCGTCGGTGCGACGGCCCTGGCTGTGGTCCCCCTCCTGGTCGGCCCGGTCGGCTGGTGGGGGCTCCTCAGCATCGCGGCTGCGGCAGTGTGGTGGGCGGGACGGCTGCTGCCGTCTGCTGCCGGGACGTAGCGGACGCTACTCGTCGAACTGCTGGAGGAACTCTTCCAGTTCCGCCTCGTCGAGATCTTCGAGCGTCTCCGGGGTTAGCGACGGTGCATTCTGGGCGACATGTGGCGGTTCGGCATAGAAGCTGAGAGACAGGGCGGTTTCGAAGCGGTAGAAGGTGGCGAGCAGCCCGTCTGTAGTGATGCCGGGGAGCTGGTCGAACAGGTCGAGATACAGCTGGTCGTCGCAGCCGAGCTCGACCACCCGCTGTTCGATCTCAGCAGGATCATACGCATCGGGATAGTTGAAGTGGGGTTCGACTCCGGCGTCCGGGTTGAGGATGCTGGCAACCGTGGCGCCCTCGTCCGCTTCCAGCTGGTCGAGTGCGGTGAGGGTGGCGGTGATGTTGTCTGCCAGCTGCTCGGTGATGTCGGCGCAGCTGTCGGCGGGGCGGTCCACCGCAACCGCAACCGGGACGGTGACGCGACACAGGTCGCTGTCGGGCGGGGAGAGCTCCGCACCACGGTCCACATACGCACACGGCGCGTCTGCTGCGGCACGGATCGCGTCGTCGTCGAGCCCGTCCTCGAACGCTTCGGCCTCCAACAGCGGTGGTTCGAAGATCCCGAGGGTGTTAGCGGAGGATACGGTGAGGTCGGCAGCGACCGCGAGTGCTGCGGTGGACGGTGTGGGAAGTGTGGGGGCGAAGGCGAGCTGGGCGGCTGCGAGCTGTTCACGTCCACAGACGTCGGCGACAGTGGCGTAGGCGGCATCACGTTCGGCAGCGAGTTCGTCCAGGGCACGGTTCGCCGGGTGATCAGGGTCGAGCAGGTCGGCGAAGGTGACCTCTGCCAGCTCGGCGCTGCGATCGGTCACCGCAGCTGCGACCTGGCTGGCCGCATCGAGGCACGGGGCTGGCACGTCGATGGGGAGAAGGTCCGGGCTTGTGGCGGTGGGACCGGAAGTGGCGGGTCTGTCGAATCGATCTGTGGTGAAGACGAGGGAGAGGATGGTCGCTGCGGCGGCGACCAGCACGGCGAGCAGAATGGTGTGCAGCGGGGTGAGGTCAGACATCGTGTTCCTACAGCAGGGATGTCTCACACCGTGCGGTTCTGTTCGTGCTGTCGATCAGCTTGCAGCTGCAGCTTCGATCCGGGCGGCAGCAGCGAGGATGGTGCTGTGGTCGCGGCAGAGCACCTCGCCCACCGCCGTGGAGCTGAATCCGTCTTCACGGAGCAGGTTCCATGCGACCTGTTGGCGGGCGTCGGTCACTGCCCGGTGCCGGTCGGGACGTTGGAGCTGTTCGAGGGTGTAGCCAAGCGCGGCCGCATACCTCACAGCCTGTCCTCGACACGGGTGCCTGTCGGTGCGGCTGTAGGACGTGTGTCGGGGCGGCGCCGGGTGCGGGGGTGTCTGGACGTCTTCGAGGGTGGCTGTTCCGGCCCGCACGGCGGCCCGTTCCTCTGGTGTGGTCGCCCCCCAGATGCCATACCGCTGTTTGCTGTCTACCGCCCACTGGGCACACGGGTGAAGGATGGGGCAGCTCCGGCAGCAGGTTTTCGCCCGTTCCACGGCAGCTGGGGTGGCCGGTTCGGGGAAGAACATGTTGGTGGTCTCCCCGTGGCAGGCGGCCTGGTTCCACACGGTCTCTCCTTCGTCAGATCGACTGTGGGTCCCGTTGGCGGCGCGTCACTGGTCCTGCACGGTGGGAGGTAAGGAGAGGTGTATGCGTCACTCGTTGCTGTTGGTGGTTGTGGCTGTGCTGGTGGTTCTCGCCGGCGGGGCCGGATTCGGCTGGGCGGCCCAGTGGTCCTCGGCGCAGCAGTGGCAGCAGGTGGCGACCGACCAGGCCGCAGAGTTCGACCGGGCAGCAGCGCAGCTGGACCTGGTGGCGGAGGAGCGGGATGAGGCGGTGGAGCTGCTGGCCCGTTCCGAACGGGACGTGGCTGCCTTGGAAGCCCAGATCGACGAGGTGGCAGGTGCCCGGGCCGCCGCCGGTGACGATGTGGTTGAGCTTCAGGTTGGCGCGCAACGGTTCGCAGAGGCAGTTGCGGACGTGGAAGAGGCGACCGGAGAGCTCATCGGATGTGTGGAGGGGTTCGCCGGCCTGCACCGGGACTCGGTACTGCTGTTCAATGCAGAAGGGCCGGCCGCGTCCCCTGAGGCGTTGAACCGGCAGTCGGAACGGGTGTCGCAGCGCTGCGATCAGGCGTTCGAACGGCACGCGACCGCTGTTGCGGCGTTGCGGCGGGCGGCGCCGTGAGGTGGGCTGGTGTTGCCCTCGCTTGTGTGGTGGCGGTGGCCGGATGCACACCCCCGCCTCCGGAGCGGGACGTGCCGGTGTTTCCTGAACGTTGGGAGCTGTCGGGGGAGTTTCCTGACCGGTTGGCGCAGGATGCGGCCGACCGGCTTGGGAGGCAGTCCACTGTTCGGGTGCGCAGTTTGGGGTGTGACAGTGCGTCGGTTGGTGCGGGGGTGCTGCTCGCACCTGATGTGGTGGTCACCGCCCGCCACGTGGTTGAGGGGGCCCGTTGGGTGCAGGTGGCGACCTGGGATGGACGGTCGGTGGCTGGGCAGGTCGATGGGGTCCGGCTGGATGCGGACGTGGCGGTGTTGACGTTGGCGGAGCCGCTCGATGGTCTCCCTTTGCCGGTGTTCGGCGCTGCGGAAGCGGGGATGGATGTGGTTGCTGTCGGCCATCCGGATGGTGGTGCGGTGGAACGCTCCCCGGGGGCGGTCCTCTCTTTGGTGGATGGTGAGGTGTTCGGTGAGGCGGCGACGGTGGTGGCGACCGACGCGCTGGTGCGGCCCGGCTTCTCCGGCGGGCCGTTGTTGTCGGAGGCAACAGGTGAGCTGGTCGGGGTGGTGTTCGCCTATGAGACCGCGTCGGAGGGGGCGTTGGCGATCAGTGCGGAGTCGGTGTCGGCGGTGTTGGGTGAGCTGGAGGCGTTTGAAACGCCCCGGGGCGGCTGCGGACCTGACCTGGATTGACATTCACACAGTGAGCAGCTGGGCGACATCGGGAAGCGCCAACAGCTGTGCGACAAGGGCGTCCCGGTCCGCCGCTTCCAGCGGCAGGTGGAAGGCTGCGCGGCGCAGCTCATAGCCGATCAGGGCTGCGGTGTGTGCGGCGGCGGCGGGCGCGGCGGCGGTGCGCGCCCGGGCTCCCGTCTGGTCATAGAGCCGCTGCTGCGCTCCCACCAGAGCGGCCTGCACTTCGCTGGTGAGCCAGTAGATCGCGTTCGTGACGGTCGCACTGGTGGGGTTCTCGCTCGCAAGGAGCTGGGTGGGCTGCTGTTTGGCGTAGGAGAGGAGCGCGACGGTTGCCAGGCCGCAGCGGACGGCGGTGTCGGCGGTGGCGGCCTGCTGTTTCGACCTGGACAGTTCGGCGCGAAGCGGTTCGACGGCACTGAGGTCTGGGGCCCGTAGGTCGTCGGGAAGAACGGGGTCCGCTCCCCCTTCGGGAAGCTCCTCGACGTGCGCGACTGCACGCAGGTGGGTGTGGAGGGCTTCCTGGAGCTGTTCGGCGTCGTCGGCGTTCCAGCTGGTAGGGCGGGGAACCGACAGGTAGTCGGCGACCGACAGGTTGGCGGACTGCAGTCCGACGGTCAGCTTCCGGGTCCACCGTTGGCGGTCGGGGCCGTCAGGAAGCAGCAGCGCGAGTGTCGCCGCTTGCCCGCGGACCTGGGTCGCTTCCCGCGCCAGTGCGTAGAGTGCCGCGTCGACGGAGGCGTCGGGGTCGCGTCGCCGGCCGGAGATCCGGGAGTGGAGAGCGGAGCTGGCGGACAGGGTGAGGGTGAGCAGACGTAGGCGGCAGAAGCGGCGGTAGGTGACGTCGATCGCCGACTCGATGGCGGCGGTTGTTGTGTCGGTGACGGCTGTAGTCATGGGGTCCTCACAGGCTCAAGGTGACAGTGTCGGTGGCAGGGTCGTAGTGGGCGGGCGGGAGTTGCCGCACGGCGACTGACAGGCGGCCGACACGCCGGCGGATCAGCGTGCGTTGCGCCGGGGAAAGGTGGTGTCCGACCGTGCCGAGCGGGACGGGGCCGGCAGAGGCTCCCGACCGCAGCAGCGCACGGTGGAGGGGACGGAGGGCGCCCTGGGTGCTGTGGCTGGCCGGCCGGACACGGATGACCTGCCGGGTGGCGGCGAGTTCGTCGGCAAGACGGGCGAACAGGTGGTCGCCGGAGATCAGCAGCAGCGGTCCTTGTGCGGCTGCGGCACACACCAGCAGGGCCACATCGGCAGCGTCACGGCCTCGTCGGTCGAGGAAGGTGAAACCGGCTTCCTCGGCAAGGTCGCGGAGATGTGGGGACGACCCGTTGCCTGCCGCAACACACACGGCGTCCGGCCAGCGTCGAGCCGCTGGCAGTGGGTCGTAGCTCGGCATGTTGTCGATGTCCCACAAGATAAGCATGCCTCGAAGGTGGTGCGTCCTTGCGGCTGCACAGTGGGCCGGACAACAGGAAGGGCTACCGGATTCTCGAACGCCTCGCTGCACGGTTAGCTGCTGCATGCCGGGTGCCGAGCAGGGGAGGGATCGGATGCGTGTCCAACAGCTGGTGACAGGACTGCTGTTCGCTGCCGTGGCAGCGGCTGCGGTGGCGGTGGGTTGGTCCGGGCTGCTGGCGGCCCAGGCCGGTTCGGTGCTCACCAGTGTGGCGACGATGCCGACAACTGCGGAGCTGCGGGCAGCTGCAACCACGCCGTCTTCCACCGATGAGGGTGGGGCTCCAGACCGTGCCGTTCCGGTGGCGGCACGAGACGGGGCGACAGTCACCTTCGTGTTCGGTATCGGGGCGGCGGAGATGACCGCAGACGATGCGGGATACATCGCGGTGCCCGATTGGGAGGCGCGTCGGGGGGCGGAACGCACCGATGTGATGCTGTTGGTGATCACCGACCCGGACCGGGAGGTGCTCAGTCTTGTCTCTCTCCCCCGTGACCTGTGGATCGAGGAGTATGCACTCAAGCTCAACGAGCTGCTCCCCATCCACGGGCTGGGGGCACTTGTGGCGACGGTGGAGGAGNTGACCCAGTTGGAGATCGACCATCTGGTGCGCACCGATTTCCTGGGGTTCGCAGCCCTGACCGACGCGCTCGGCGGTGTCGATATCAGGTTCGAGGAGCGTGTGCGGGACCGGAACGCGCATCTGGAACCCACCGGGCCGGGGGTGGTCACCTTAGATGGGCCGCATGCGTTGGCGTGGGTTCGGTCACGGACCACAGAGCGGCAACGTGAGGACGGGACCTGGGTGCTGGCCGCCGACCAGGCATCTGATCTGGGGCGGATCGACAACCAGCAACGGTTCCTCACCGCGGTGTGGGACGAGCTGCGCGGCCCGCAGCTGGTGACACGTGCAGGCGATCTGCTGGAGGTCGCAGAGGACTTCGTGGAGGTGGACGAGGCGCTGACAGCGGGCAAGGTCTTACAGCTCGCTCAGCAGCTCTCGTCGATCGGCCGGGACGGGATCGAACGGAGGACGTGGCCGGGTGACGAGGGGCGTGTCGACGGGCGGTGGGTGTTCGAACGCAACCTGGAGGAGGAGGCGGACCTGCGTCGGGAGATCAACCGGTGGGCCGAGGGCGAGAACCGCTGACTGCTGCGGAAGGGGGCCGCGGGTTCCCGTCTCCAAAGAACCGGGGTGGCAGCTGCGCTCTATCTGGGTGTTGGGCGCTACGCCCGACCTTGAACGTGACAGCTCCCAGCCCGGCGAGCGTCACGAGCCACACAACCGCCACCGCTCCACTGCCGGGCAGTGCGGGATGGTGTGCGAACAGCACGAGCATCCAGGTGTGCGCCACTTTCGCGGTTTGAACCAGCTGCGGCGGTGGGGTTGCCCGCACCGGCGTGTGCGTTTCAGACCATTGTGTTGCGATGCCGTGCAGGAAGCTGGAAGTGAGCAGGTGCAGCACCGCCGCGCCGGCCAGCGCGGCGGCGTGTGGGGGAACGATTGGCGACACGGGCGGCTGCTTTCGTCACACAGCACGGTGCGCGACCGGTTGGCGTAGGCAGGTCGCCGGTTAGGTATCGGCGGGCAGTTCGCTGTTCCCGTTGTCGTTGATTGCAGCATCCGGGTCGTTCCGCCACTGGTCGCCGTCGCTGAGGTAGCGGAACTCGACCGGCTGGTCGGCTGGGACGGTGATCGAGACCGACCGGGTGCCGTTCGACCGCTTCCGTAGCGGGTGCGTGTAGGGGTCCCAGTTGTTGAACGGTCCGACGACGGAGGTGGGTGGGCTGTCGGCTGGGAGGACGAAGGTGATCTTGCGGTCTGGTGCGTTGCGCTTGCGGGAGATCTTCAGCATCGGTTTCTCCTGGGCGGGATGGTGGGACGGTGCGGCACCGGTCAGGTCGGCCACTGGGCGCCGACGCTACCGGCATGTTCGTCAGTCTTCGGGGCAGCAGGTAGGCTGTTGGTGCCGGTGGCGGATGTGTGAGGTGTGATGTGGCGTATCGGAAGCAGGCTCGGGCGGAGTTGGTTGCGGTGCTGCTCAGTGTGGGGGGCCGGATCGCGGATCCGTCGGGGCTGGTGGCATCCCGGCTGGTGGACAGCTACAGGCCGCTGTTCGGGGAGCGCGATGCCCAGTCGGTGTCGGCGTTGGTGACCGCGATGGTGGGTGCTGGAATCTTGGGGCGGGATATGCCCACGTCTCGGCGGACCCATGCGATCTGGCTTGACGAGGTGCCCCAGATGCTGGTCGACAAGGCTGCGCAGCTGCTGGTCCGGTCGGTGGGGCCGGAGCAGACGCGAGTGTGGTTGCAGGAGGCGGAGCGCGACGGGGTGCTCTCCCCGGTTGTGGTCACAGGCGCGAGCCGGGCGGCGCAGCTTGGCCCCTCCGGTTCGGAGCTGGCAGCTTCGGTGCGGCAGCTGCGCACGGAGCTGCGTGGGGTGCGCCAGGAGTTGGAGCAGACACGGCGGCAGCGGGACGAGTTGCAGCAGGAGCTGGTGGAGCTGCGCGAGGTCGTGCGGATCGCGTCGGCGGATGCGGCGACGTTCGAGGAGGATCTTGCGGTGTTGTATGGCCGGTTGGATGCGGCGGGGATCGATGTGGACAAGCTCCCGGTTCTTGCCGGCAGTTAGGACCGTCAGCTGGCCGTGTGTGTGCTGGGAAGCGGCGACGGTTGAGGTGGCTGGAAGGTGGTGCGGTGCCGGTGGGGTCTCCTGGCAGTGTCCGGGGTGAAGGCCGGGTTGGCCGGTGGCGGTAGCTGGTGGCCCGGCAGTTGGCAGCACCGGGGTGTGGGTGGAAGGGGCTGTGCGCGCCGGTGTCTCGTCGGTGGGCTGAGGTGGTGCGGGTTAGCGTCGAGCTCCGTGCAGCAGGCGGTCCGGCAGAGGGGGCGAGTTACTCCGAGGCGGCGGCGCCGCGACCGGGTGTCCCTGTGAACGCAACGGGGCGGCACCGGCCGTGCGACTGGGGTGGTAGGGCGCTGGGTGGCACATCACCGGGCAGCTGACAGGGGCTGTGCTGGGGCGGGACGCAGGTGGTTGTAGCGGTCTTCGGGCAGGGCCGCTACCGGGCGGGCCGGCGACGGCTTGCGCCCTGCGCGGCAGGCAGCGCTGGTGTGGGTGGCCGTTCCGGTGTTGCCGCTTGCCGGCCGGACGGTCGCGACGACGGTCCAGAGCGTCCACAAACCCAGGACCGCTATGGAAACCCCAACCTCTACATCTGTCAGGCACGAGCGGGCGGCCGCTGCCCGCTACATGTCGTTGCGGTGGGAGGGACGGTTGTTCCTCTCCCTCGCGGTGCTCGCCGTGTCGATCGTAACCTTCGAGCTCTCTTCCCATCGGTGGCTCGCTACGGCCGCTGCGGCCGCCGGTGTGACAGCCGCTATCGTGGCCGCGACGGCAGCGAACCGTGTTGGGTGCAGCAGCCGGGTGGCTGATGAGCTGGATGACAAGCTCTGAGATTTGACGATACGACCCCGGGAGCTGCTCCCGGGGTCGGTTCTGTCCTGGAAAGAAGGGGCAGCGGGTGGGGTGGTTGTCAGGTGCCCAGGTGGCGGGTGTGCCAGGCGAGCGCGTCGCGGTAGCTGTCGAGGCCGTTCCCTGCATACAGCGCGTCCGCAGCGGCGGCGGTGATCATCGGCCGTCCGCGGGCGGCCGGGTCGGACAGGTGCACTTCGACGATGGGGAGTAGACACAGCGCGTAGGCGTCTGCGAGGACATAGGAGCTGTGCGCCCAGCCGCCCGGGTTGCACACCAGCCCGTCGATCTGGTTCGGGTCGGCGTTCTGCAGCCAGGTGAGCAGCGTGGCTTCGTTGTTGGTCGATGCGACGGTGAGCTGTTGGCCGAGGCCGGCGGCGATACGGCCGAGCTGCGCAGCAAGTTCGGCCGGGTCCAGCTGCGGGTAGTGGGCAGGGTCGCGACGTGGCAGCTGGTCGAGGTTCGGACCGTGGTAGATGTGGATACGCATAGCTCGGCTTTGGGC
>SL_7KL_010_BRINEDRAFT_10001275_pt1 | contig 12088 bp, 6 predicted proteins | sample SodLak_010_BRINE_FD_10663 | JGI IMG/M metagenome (IMG submission 10663)
GCGCTTCTGGCCATGGCGGTCCAACAGCGCGCGCACCTCGCATCCCGCGCGCAACGACCCGACCGCATCGATGCGCAGGCTGCCGTCCGCGGTATCGAACACGACGTCCATCTTTATCCAAGAGGCAGAAAATCAGAACGTGAGGGGATAACGCACGATGACGATGCCCGAACCGCCAGATCCGCCAGTTGTAGATGCATCCGCGATGCCGCCTCCACCGCCGCCCGAGTTGGCTTCTCCCGGCAGTGGTGTGCCGCTGCCGACTGTTCCATCGCCCCCGCCGCCCAAACCACCTGACCCGGGTGTGTTCCTGTCGGAAGACCCACCGCCGCCGCCAGCGTAAAAAACGGAAACGCCCGTAATGCTGGAACTAAGCCCAGCGCCACCGTCGCCTGCCTTACCTGAAGCAGCGTTCTCCCCTACTGCGCCAGCACCGCCGCCGCCACCGCCTGCGCGGTTGCCTGAACCTCCATCGAAGCCATCGCCGCCGTTATTGCCCTGCCCTGGCTCCCCCGATCCGCCTACACCTAACCAATCACCACCACCACCAGACCCGCCGCTAATCCCTTGCCCATCACTAGGGCCATCACGTCCCGGCCCCCCCGCCCCGACAGTTACAGAAATAGCTCCTGGTGTCACGAGGTTAGAGCCAGTCAGCAGTCCACCAGCACCGCCACCGCCTGCGCGGTTAAAGTTAATTCCACCGCCGCCGCCACCGATTGCGTTGGTGGTTCCAAAATCGCTATTTTGGCCGTTTGACCCGGCAGTTGTAGGGTCACGGCCACCGCCGCCTCCACCTCCAGCGACGACGAGGTACTCGACGCTGCCGTCGGTCGTGCCCACGTCCTCCACCTCGAACGTGCCGTTCGAGAGGAAGGTGTGCACGCGGTAGTCCTTGCCATCGACGGCGATGGTGGTCTCGACGCCGCCGCTTGCGCTGATGGGCGCGAAAGGGGGTACCTGTTCCGCGAGACCGGGAGGCAAGAGACCGGGAGGCAAGGTGACGTAAGGGCGCGTCTTGCGCGCGACGGCCTCGCGGACGTACGCGCGGAACATGGCGGGCGATCTTCCAAGTTAGGCGATATAAAAATGATGGACCACGCACCTCGAGTTCCACGCGTTCCAGGGGGTACCGCACGACGAAGACGCCCGAGCCGCCGTGTCCGCCGCGCGTCGCGCCCGCGGCGCCCGCGCCGCCCCCGCCTCCGGTGAGCGCGCCTCCGTCGCCTCCGGAGCCCGTGCCGGCGCCGGTGCCGCCGCGTCCGCCCGCGTTCCGCGCCTGGCCTCCGCCCTCGCGTCCGAAGAAGCCGCGTCCGTTGGCGTCCGTGTGCGCGCCGCCTCCTCCGCCACCCGTGCCGCCCCGGCCCGCGAACCTGTACCTGTCGATCGATCCGCCTCCGCCGCCGGCGTAGAACAGCGCGTCGCCGTCGATGTCCACCAATCGGCCTTCGCCGCCGTCGCATCCGTCGTCGTTCGGCGCCGAGACGCCGCTGGCGCCCGCGCCTCCTCCGCCGCCGCTCTGGTTGCGCGGCTCGTCCCCGGCGGGCGCGGAGGGATCTTCCGGCGGAGGTGTCGTCTCCTCCCCCTCTTCCCCCTCTCCGTCCTCGTCCATCGGGTCGGCCACCTGGACGTTGAAGCCGTCCCCGTCGATGCGGGAGATGCCTATGCCGCCCGACCGGCCCTGGCCCTCCGTGCCGCCCGCGGGGGGCGCGGGCTGGAACGGCGCGTCGAAGTTGGGCGCGGCGCCGGCGCCGCTGCCCCCGGTGCGCGGGAGGCCGTTCCGGCCGCCGTCGCCGTCCGCGCCGCCCCCGCCCAGCGCGGTGAGACCGAGGGCCGACGACGCGGCGCCGTCCGCGCCCGCGGCGCCCACCGCGCCCAGTCCGCCCGCGCCGAGGACGACGTTGTAGGTGCCCACCTGCGTCCTGAGGTCTTGCGCGAAGCGGTGCGGTCTGTTGCCGCCCACAAAGTTGGTGAGGAGTCCGCCCGCGCCGCCCGCGCCTCCGTTGGCGCCTCCGCCCGCGCCTCCGCCCCCGACGAGGAGGTATTCCACGGCGCCGGCGTAGGAGCCGAGGTCGTCCACCTGGAACTGTCCGTCGGTCTCAAAGGTGTGGACGCGGTAGGCGTAGCCGTCTATGACGACGTCGCGCACGGTGCCNCCGGNGGCGACGAGCGGTTCGAACGGCCCGTCGGGCTGCGGCGGCGTCTCTACGACGCGCTGCAGGAGGATGGTGCGGTTCTGCGCGCTGGCCACGCCGCGACTGATGTACTTTCCCGGCAGCCATCCCGCGTCGATGAGCGCCTGCTCGTCGGCGAACGTGGGACGCGTCCGGAACGCGCGGTAGGTGTCCGCCATGGTGTATTACACGTGCTCTCCCATACAACCGAGAGAATAAAACGAATCGAGCCTACAGGATAGGTGCTCAAATAAGATATCTGACGATGACGATACCCGAGCCGCCGTTCCCACCGCGCGCGAACTCCCACGCCCCGCCTCCTCCGCCGCCGCCCGTGTTCGCGCCCGCATCTCCTCCGTCGGCATCGACTCCCGTCCCACCCGTCCCGCCGTCGTTGAGCGCCCCATCTCTACCGATCTGGCCGACCTCCCCGTCATCCGTAGCATCAGAGTGAGCTCCTCCTCCCCCTCCTCCGCGTCCTCCCCTACCGGCGGGAACTTTTCTAAATACCGACCCCCCTCCTCCTCCCGCCCAGTAATAGTTATTCCCGTCGATGTCCACCTGGCGACCAAAGCCACCATCGACCAACAGCGCTGTCGGCGAATTAGTGATGAGACCCCCCGCACCACCCCCACCCCCACTTTGGAAGACATCCACATTGGAGATATCCACATCCCTGACACCACCACCTCCATCGAAACCTTGTCCGCTCACACGCAATCCGCCCGGCTGGACAGTTTCTCGATCGTTAAGATCAGCCGATCCGCCCGCGCCGCTCCCTCCGTCCATGCCCGGCGAAGGATCAAGATTCGTATTTCCCGCGGCCGCACCTCCTCCGAAAGCGATCACACCAAACGCAGACGAGTCCGTCCCTTTCGTGCCACTGGCCTTAACATGCCCGGTCCCGCCCACGCCCACAGTGATAAGAGAGTCCCCGAGAGAAAGGCTCAATTTCTGGGCCCCGAGATTCGTCAGCAATCCACCCGCGCCACCCCCACCTCCCAGTCCACCTCCACCTGCCCCCCCTCCCGCTACGACGAGGTACTCGACTTCTCCTCCCTCGGTTCCCAGGTCCTCGACCTTGAACGTGCCGCTCGAGAGGAAGGTGTGCACGCGGTAATTTTCGCCATCGACGGTGATGGTGGTCTCGACGCCGCCGCTGGCGATGATGTGCGGTGAAGAGGGTGAGGGTGGGGGTGGGGTGGGGGTGGGGGTGGGGGAATAGGAGATACTATTTTCAATCGCAGACAATCTGAAGTGCAGAGTCTTGATACACTCCACGAGCTCGCCGATCAAGCGGTCGTGTCTGAGGCCTAATCTACCGGTCACGGGATCGAAAGTAGCTACGTCTTGATAGATGTCCGCCACCTCCTGTGCGATCAGACCTCTGCTCGGCCCGTCGGAAAAGTCGAATCGGTATCCGTTCAGCTGTAGTACGTCGTCGAGCGCGTCGGACCGCAGGACGATGTTGGACATCTCTTGAACATCTCCGCGCAGGTCTACGTCGGCTCCGGGTGGGCCCTGCGCTCCGTCCGCGCCGTCGACCCCGTCGGCTCCGGGTGGGCCCTGCGCTCCGTCCGCGCCGTCTGCCCCGGGTGGGCCCTGCGCTCCGTCCACGCCGTCGACCCCGTCGGCTCCAGGCGGGCCCTGCGCTCCGTCCGCGCCGTCGATCCCGTCGACGCCGGGCGGGCCCTGCGGTCCGGCCGGACCCTCGGGACCCGTGAAGTCCTCCCACGTGGTGGGCACTCCCTCGTCGCGCGGGTACAGCACGGTGCCTATGACCGGCACGTCGTCATCCTCCTCGTACCGCGCGATCACGTAATCGCCGTCTTCGCCGGGCGGACCTCTCGGCCCGACGTCGCCTCGGGCGCCGGGAGGTCCGGGGATGAAGGAAGGCAGACCGGGGGCACCCGGGATGCCGGGGAGACCGGGAAGTCCCGGAGCACCGGGAGCGCCGTTCGTCCCGTTCGTCCCGTTCGTCCCGTTCGTCCCGTTCGTTCCCGCGTCGCCCTTGTCGCCCTTGTCGCCCTTCTCGCCCTTGTCGCCCTTGTCACCCTTGTCGCCCTTGGGGCCCTGCTCGCCGTTCACTCCGTCGGCGCCCGGCAGACCCTTCGGACCCGTCGGACCCGCCGGACCCTTGTCGCCCTTGTCGCCCTTGTCGCCCTTGTCGCCCTTGTCGCCCTTCTGACCGTCCAGACCGTTCGAACCCGGAAGACCCTGCGCCCCGTCCTCGCCCGGAGGACCCTGCGCCCCGTCCGCGCCCGGAAGACCGTCGGCGCCCGGAGGACCATCCGGACCAGGAGGACCATCCGGACCAGGAGGACCATCCGGACCAGGAGGACCATCCGGACCAGGAGGACCATCTGGACCCGGGGGACCATCCGGACCCGGGGGACCCTCCGGCCCCGGCGGTCCCTCCGGTCCCTGGGCCCCGTCTCCTATGTCGACGAATTCTTCGTCGAACCTGGCCCGCCTCTTGATGCCGCCGGTGATCCGCAGTTCCGCGTCGATGCCCACGCGCCCCGCGCTCAGGTCCATGACGCTGACCATCTCTTTGTGGGACGCGTGATTCATGCCGTCGAGGCCCGTCATGAAGCGCAACACGGGGTCGGGCCGGATCACGTTGAGGTCTATGTCGGGGCGCTGGCACTTGACGATGAACGCGTGGTCGTCGTTCACCACGAGGTCCATCGACCGGAAGACGCAACGCTCGGCTACGGTGATCTCGTCCTGGGAGGCGTCGCGCGTGCGGTACACGACGTCTGCGAGATCGTCCGCCCGGCCCGCGCTCTCGTCCACGCGCAGACGACACCTGACGCTCTGCATGCGTATCTCCTCGGTCAATCGCTGCGCCTCGGGGTCGACGGGAAACAGGTCGGTGCCGGCGGGGTCGAGGCCGCGCAACGTGACGGTCTGCGGCACGCGTGCGTGCGTACGCAGTCTGGCATACTCGCCGTCGTCCGGCCCGAGCAAGCTTTCCACACGCTCGGACCTCTCCTGCTCGATCGCCGCGCGGACCACGAAGATGTAGTACAGACGCTTGATGAGCGGTTCGCCCAGCGGAGAGGTGGGGAGGGTGAGGTTCAGATCCAGTTTCACGAGGCCCGTCCTTTTGATGATCGTGTCGATGCGCTTGGTGAAGGGGCTGGCGCGATCGAGCACGATCTCGGGGTTCGGATCGAAGTTCTCGATGAATTCGAGCGCGCGATGGACGAAGACGGTGATCGTGCCCGGCCGCTCGCAGTCCACGCTGACGTTCGCCACCCGGACGTCCCTGTTTCCGACCACGATGCGCATGCCGAATTCCGCGTCGTCCAGGTTCGTGCCCTGTTCGGATCGCACGTCGACGGGCGCTCCCTGAAAGTCTTCCGTGGCCGCGTACTGTCTCAGCCGCATCGTCTCGTACTCGTGCGCGTAACTCGGAAATTTCAGCTCGGCGTCCCGCTTGTCCATCACGCCCTCGTTTTCGCGCGTCAGTGCTCCCTCGACGTGTGCGCGGCCGTACACGTGCAGGGGGAAGCGCGGCTCCTCGTTGTTGACGCCCACGTTCGTGCGCGCGCGCTTGGGCACCAAGCCGAACACCTCCTTATCGCCGTCGAACTCGACGATGTCGCGCGTGGGTTCCACGGTGGGATCGACGCCGGCCAGCGTCAGGCCGCCCTGTGCGGCCAGATCGGTCATGTTGTCCGTCGCCGTCCCGCCGCATATCTGCATCATGGCGTTGGTCTTGCCTCGGATGGGGTTGGGGATCACGTCGATGAGGAACGACTGCGCGCACGCGTCCGAGAACGTGATGTCGAAGAAGTTGGCCGTCCAGTGGGGCACGATCGCGGCGCGCCGTTCCTTGTCGTCCGGAGGCACCGGGTCGAAGATGGCCGACCTGTCCACGTCTTCGGGATAGCCGTCGAACGCGACCGCCGAGAAGTACCGGCCGCTGAGGTTGGGCCACCCCGTCAGCTCGTCGGCCGAGTCCTTCTCCGCCATGTCGGGATCGGCCGTGCTGACCCACTTCAGGCGCGGCAGGTCGTCCATGGCGAACCCCTCGATCTCCAGAGGCACGTGCCACAGGGTGTAGTAGCTGTTCAGACGTCGGCCCGCGTCGTCCTCCAGCAGCTCGGAGTTCAGAGCCACGGGCGAAGAGATCTCGCCCAGGTCGATCAGGACGGGCTGCATGGCCTCCTCCTCCCGCACGTCGTAGCGATACTGCCACAGCGCGGGGCGCTGCGGGTCGTCCGGAGACGGGCGGGTGTGATTGTAGGTCAGCATGAAGAACAGCGGTCCCGCGCGGTCGGCCATGAAGACGAAGGACTGCAGACAGGCGGGCCTGGACAACGCGAAGCTCATGCCGGACGCGCCGCCCTCCACGTTGGGATTGAAGCGGAAGCGCACGGGGCGCTCGATGTTCGTCACGGGGTTCACGAACCATTCCGTGCCGATCTCGGGCGACGGGAGCACGTCCACGGCGCGCGTGCGCTTCTGGCAGGTGTCGCCGCTGAATTGGATGCGCCGCCCGAAACGGGTGCGATTGCGCGCGTTGCGGATCTGCCCGTCCACGATCACGTCGCCCCGCACGTGCAGGTCGGCCTGCGGGTACTCGGCGTGCACGCCGACGGTGCCGCGGTACTCGCGCGAGGGGTTGCCGTTGGCGTCCCGCGTGCGGAGGTGCGCGGGCGGCTCGGCGAACGTGACGAGGTTCGGCAGGGTGTTCGCGTCCGTGGCGGTGCCCTGTCCACCCCTCAGCTGCAGCTTCTGATCCTTCGCCTGGTGCGAACCGGTGTGCATCAGGCTGTAATCTATGGCCTGCTCGGTGGACCCCGGCACGGGAGGGGGTTGCGCATCATCTTCGGCCCCCGTGTACTCCTCGCCGTCCGCGACGTAAGTGAAATGGAACAGGCCGCGCCAGACGTCGCCCTGCAGCAGACCCTCCGCACCCGCAAAGCTGCCTCCGAACTCCAGATGCTTGGTCTTCCTCAGGTTCTTGAGGAAACCGTCGGGCGTGGCGCTGATCTGGTTGCCGTCTTCGTCCCTGTCGATCAGAGTGCCTTGGAACTGCAAGAACTCCGTCGGGATGCGCGGGCGCATGCCCACCTCTCGGATCGTCCCGTCGGACGCCCTCACCCTCTTCCTCGGGATCGCGAGCACGGCCTGACTGAATGCGAGCAGGCTGTTGATGCTGATCAACGAACACTGCGAGCGGGGGGGCAGGCCGACGATCTCGTTGCCCTCGTTCGCCTCCTCGCGGTGCATCAATCTGTACGTGATCCTGTAGCCCGAGCGCCGTCTCGTCTCCTGAGAAGGGAAGAACACCGAACGCGCCTGGCGGTCCGCGGCCTCGATACGTAGTCGCTCCTTCTCCTTCAGCTCTCTGGCCCTCTTCAGTCTCAACAATCGCAGCGCCGCCTGCCGTTTCCGCTCCAGTGCCTTGCCGACCCTCCCGGGGATATAATTGACGAGTGAGTCGGGATCCCGGACGATGCCCTGGGCGGCCCTTCCCAGCCTGCCGATCCTCTGTTGGAAATCCACGGCCACATCGACGCCGGTGAGGACGGCATCGACGGTCTGGAAGACCGTGGAGACGCCGGGCGCGAACGCGACTGCCCTCCCGAAGTTCCCCCTCCGGAATTTCTCGTACGCCTCCCTGAACGTGTTTATTCGATCGGGAAAGGTCTTCAGCTTCTCGGCGTATTTCTTGATCTTGTCGTACGTGCTCAGCGATTTCTTGCCGTTGGGAAGGACCCCACGCGTCTCGCTCTCGTCCGTATCGGTGAACGCGTTGCTCATAGGGCCGTTGTCGGTGACCTGACCGGGTATCCTCACTCCGCCCGAGCGCTGCGCCTCCGCAAAGAGCTCGTGCCGCTTCAGGATCTCCGCGGCCATGAGTTCCAGGAGTTCTGACTCGAGTGCGTCGGGGTCTTCCGGCAGACCATCTTCGTCCACGGGTTGGATCTCATCCTGCGGCTCCACGCCGGTCTGGGGGCGCGCGACGCTGAAGCCACCCTCCGGAAACGCATCGTCACCGAACGTGAACGTGAGGTCCGTGCCCTCCGCGCCGCCGCCCGGGAGGATGGACTTGCCGAGCAGGTCGACACGCCGACCGACCGGGCCGGAGCGCGGCGTCTCCACCACGCCCTGCTCTCCGGGCACGAACCCTATCTCGTCCACGTCGATCTGCTGCACGCCGGGCAGCGGGCCGTCGCGTTCCAGGACGAAATCGAGAGGGAGCGTGTTCAGTCCCGGATGGACGAACACGTGTCTGACCTGCGTCCTTCGCAGACCGGGCTCCAGACTCTCGCATCGGATCTCGAACTGACCGCTCTGACTCGCCTCGCATACGGCGGACATCATCAACACCTTGCGCGCCAGACAGAAGACCACGATGCCCTTGATATCGTCGAGCGCCTCCACGCGATGCGCCTTCGCGTCCTCCATCTGAGACGTCAGGTACGGAAGGAGGTACGTGCCGAAGGTGTGCTGCTCCCCTCTCAGCGCGTCGTTGAAGAAGGACATGTTGTGCCGTGCGTTGTGCATGTACCCGGCGCTGGGATTCTTCGTCTGCAGAGGTGGGGGCACACCCCGTTCGACCGGCGTGCAGAAATCTTTCTTCGTCTCGTCCGTCTGTCCGGGGTCGCACGGACAGAAGTCGGCATTGTTGGGATCCGTCTCGAACTCGTTACAGAATGGGATCCTGCAGTAGTCGAGCTGGTCGGAGTCCTCTTGCAACGGGTTGCAGAACGGATCGCAATAGTCGGGATGTGTCTCTCGCGTGATCCGCGGGTTGCAGAATCTCGGATTGCGGTTCCCGCCCTCGGATTCGTTCGCCGGCAAGCCCGGCGGGCCCTGGGGTCCGGGCGGGCCGGGCGGACCGGGGATGGGCACTAGGATGGGGATGATGCCGTCCGCACCATCCGCACCGTCCTCCCCGTCCATACCATCCTGCCCGTCCATGCCGTCGTTGCCCGGGTCGCCTTTATCTCCCTTCTCGCCGTCTTTTCCGTCTCTGCCCGGAAGTCCCGGGGGGCCCACTTCGCCGTCTTCACCCTTGTCGCCCTTGGCCCCCTTCACGAGCTCGAGTTCCAGCCCGTCCTCTATCAGGTCTTCCAGCGTGGGTTTGTCGCCCTTGTCGCCCTTCTCGCCGGGCGGGCCCTGCGGTCCGCGCGGGCCCTCGGGATCCAGTTCGCGCTGGATATCGATCGTCCCCACGCGCTTGCGTTTCGTTTTCGGCTCTCCGTTCTCGTCCCTGTCTCTTTCGTCCGCATATCGAACGAGCAGGTCGTATTTGGTCTTGCTCTCGTTCGCCTGGCGCGTCACGAACGTGTCCGGATCGTACGACAGATCCTCGGCACGTCCGGAAAATTCGAGTACGGGCTGCTCGTGTTCGTCCTCCGGTCGCGGTTGACCCGTGACGGGGTCGACGACCCGCACGCCCGGAAGCAACACAGAGCGGGCGAAGAACCCGAACGTCCCGACCCGGGGTACACGCTTGATCCTCTTGGGGGCCGGCTGCAAGACTGACCCATCTTCGTCTGTTATTTCCATGGGACCGTGTCAGCCCTCGTTCTACTTTAGAGAGAAAAACAATACCTAGAGGAAGTTTTCTATGCCATGCACATTGAATCCTTTTGGCATCACGAAACGCTGGCGCGCGGCGGTGTCCCTGCTCATGAGGCTCAACGGATCGACGCCGGTGCTGATGACGGTCGCGTTGCCGGAGGTCAGCCGACCACGATTCAGGAGGCTGGCGGCCGCGCCGACCCCGCCGAGTCCCATCTGGGAGAGCTGGTTACGCGACAGGCCCGCGCCGGGGTTGAAAGAATACGAATGCACGCCCGTGCGGTTCGTGGCGTGCATGGCCTGCGTCCCGCCCAACGAATGCCCGGTCACGTCCACGTTGCCCGCGCCTCCGTAGCGCTCGATGGCCCGACGCGTCACTTTCTCCGCGTCCCTGAACCGCGGGGTCAGCCTCTGCAGACCGAATGCCACGGCCGCGTCCGTCCCGAGGTCGCCCGCGTTCTTGAAATTGGTGCCGCGAAACGCCACTACGGCGCGGCCCGTACGCGTGTCTTGGAACGTCGTCCTGTTGGCATCCGAGAGCTCCTCGTCCACGCGGTAGATCCCACTCAGACCACTGTCGCGGAACGCGCGCTCGAATTTGGAGCCCGCGCCCCTCCCCGTCTCGGCGTCGTACGACAACTGCGACAGATGCGCATACTCGTTCTCGCGCCGGAGCTGCGAAGACGCAAAGCCGTCGTTGCGGGGAGGCCGCGGTCTGGACACGCGCCCCTCTCTCACGCGCAGGCGCTTGTCGGGCGGCTTCCCCCTCAACAGCCTACGGATCGCTCCCATCCTGACTATTAGTAGGCGCTAAATAAACGCACGTATCGACCTTCAGTTCACACAGTGATATTTTTTTCTGTACCTACAGATAGGGAGGAGGGCGCATGACACGCGCGGCGGGCACGACGACGACCGTCGGGGGCGCCAAGTTCCACATTAACAAGGTCCCACTCAAGGCGGCTCCCACGAAGAAGCAGCCCAACAAGACCGCGCCCGGAGGCAAGCGTCATGCTGACCTCCTCGCAATCAAGAATGCAAGGACGAAAGCCGCAGCCTACGCCCACGCAGCCACGGGCGCGGGACCCGGCGTCGGAGAATCACACGATCCACCCCAACCGGGAGCACCCCCGCGTCAAGACGTTAAAGACGTCGAAGAAGGAGCCCTCCCAGATGGGAGACAAGGCGCGGGCGCCGGCGGCGCGGTCCCTGCTCCACAAGAACCTGGGAGTGGTCAAGGCGCACACAAAGAACACGGGCACGCGCGTACAGGAGCGACAGACGGAAAACCCACCGACCGCGACCAAGAAGACACGGGCGGAGCCGCCCCCGAGGCAGCCGGACGTGGGACGGGACCCGCTGTCGTCAAGGAGAAAAAAGCCATCTCCGAAGAACGTGCTGCACAGCTCTGCACCGCGCGTGAGAGAGCTGCCAAAGTCCGTCGTGAGAAAGGTGCGCTCCGACGTCAAGAGAGGGAGATGAAAGACAAGCTGTACGAGCAGCGCAAGAGGGAGCTGGAACGCATGCAGGACGAGTTCGAGGCGGCCAACAAGAGGAGGCACCTGTCCGAGGCCATCCCAGACCCGCTCCCAAAGCCCAAGCCACCCGCTTATCTGAGCGGCGTTCCGCCGCTGCCGGACATCGTCCAGGACATCGTCGCAGCCGACCCGAACGAGGCCGCCCCACAGGTCGCAGCACCTCCCGAAGAGCACGCCCGTGCAGGAGTGGCAATAGAGACGCCGGTCGAGCCAGAGGCCGTCGAACGCGTCGCCAGCAAGAACAAGAAGCGCAGGTTGAAACGCGTGGAGTACTACACGGACTCGTCGGGGGAGAGCGATCACGAGACGCGATCGCCCGTCCGCGAGGACGCGAGGACATCGAGCGTGCCCAGACCGCGCAAGTCAGTGAGGTCACGGCCCGATCCGTATGCGGGCGTGTTCGGTGACATAGACGACGCGGACGAAAAGCATCTGCCGAGGACCAAGCGGACCGAGAACCGGTCGGATGTACGCGCTCTCCACGAAGCGTACCGAGCACGCGTGAACGAGAACAGACGTCAGCTGCTCATGCAAGCCGTGTTCGGATGATTTTGTATATAGATGAAAGACACAGATGTTTGGATTCGATATGCTTTCCAAGCTATTCGATGCGTTCGTGTATCTGAAACTCAGCATGAAGGATGTAAAGATATACTCGGCGTGCTGCAGCCGACCGCGCAAGAGCTCGGAGAGCGACGATCGCGTGGCGCAAAAGGATGTGGGCCCCCCTGATCCACGGGCCTGAGTACGGGTTGCGCGTGCTCGCTTCGCTCGTTTGGGACATGTGGTTCGCAAGGGGCCTGACCGGGGTTTGGGACTCGTGGG
>SL_7KL_010_BRINEDRAFT_10001276_pt1 | contig 12088 bp, 14 predicted proteins | sample SodLak_010_BRINE_FD_10663 | JGI IMG/M metagenome (IMG submission 10663)
GCGCCGCGATCGAGGTCTACCGCGGCGGGATCGATGCGTGGCGGCACCGTGATGCCCTCGCGGTGCACGAGCTGGATCAACTCGATGCCCGGGTCGACACCCTGCGGGTCGGGTTGATCACCCGTGCCCAGGAGCTGGAGGGGGCACAGAGCGAGGTGCTGATCCTGGGCCTGCTCGGTCGCTATCTCGAGCGGCTCGCTGACCACGGGGTGGCCTTCGCCCAGCATGTGACCTTCGCGGTCACGGGGGAGCGGGTCGATGTCGGACCGTGAGGTTGTGGTCCTGACTGCTCCACCCCCCACTCCTCGGGGCGGCGGTTCACGCCTCGTGGGGGATCCCGGTGGACAGCTCGCGGTTCTCCCCCGTGGCGACGAACAGGGCCTGCTCGGCGATGTCGACGCCGTGGTCGGCGTAGCGTTCGAGCTGCCGGGTGACCTGGATCATGCGGGTCGCCCAGTGCAGCTGCTCCTCACCCTGGCTGGCGATGCGGACCAGCCGCTGGAAGATGCCCGCGTTGAGCCGGTCCACGGCATCATCGGCGCGGGCCGCGGCGTGGGCCAGCTCCGCGTCGGCGGCCATGAAGGCGGCGATGGCCTGCCGGCCGACCTCGCGGGAGAGCTCCCCCATCTCGATGAGCTGTTGGAGCAGGTCCGGGTCGGCTTCGTGCTCCGCGGCACGATGCTGGGTCGTCCGGGCGACACCGACGGCGTAGTCAGCCATGCGTTCGGCGTGGAGGCTGACGTGCAGCAGGCCCGTCAGCAGCCGCAGGTCGCGTCCCACGGGACCGTGCAGCGCGACGGTTGCCAGCACCCCGTTCTGGACCTGTTCGTAGGCGCGGTCCAGGGCCCGGTCAGCTTCGATCACCACATCAGCGGCCGCGAGGTCGCCGTCCCGCAACGCGAGCAGCGCTCGTGCGAGCATGTCGTCGGCCCGCTCGCCCATGGCGACAACGGTGCTGTTGAGCTGGTCGATCTGTCGGTCGAGCTCGTCGCGCATGGCGCACCTCCGACCGCACTATAACCACGTCACAGGGGTCCCAGCGATGCCGAAACTGCTCCTCGTCGAGGACGAGAAGTCGATCGCCGAAGGGCTGGCGATCACCCTGGAGGCGGAGGGCTTCCAGGTGGCCTGGGTCAAGGACGGCCTCGACGCGATCCCCGCATGGGAGCGGATCCGCCCCGACCTGGTGATCCTGGACCTGATGCTGCCAGGCATGAGCGGTACGGAGATCTGCCGGACCCTGCGTAGCCGGTCGGAGGTGCCCATCATCATGCTCACGGCGCGGGAAGCCGAGGTCGACCGGGTGGTGGGCCTCGAGCTCGGTGCCGACGACTACGTCACCAAGCCCTTCTCCACCCGGGAGCTGGTGGCCCGGATCAAGGCGATCCTGCGCCGTGCCCCCATGGTGGAGACCGTGGAGGCCGAGGCCCCGGTGGAGGCCTCAGGGGTGCGGGTCGATCGGATGCGCCATGAGGTGCAGGTCGACGGCGATGTCGTGGACCTGCCGCCCAAGGAGTTCGAGCTGCTCGCCTACCTGGTGGAGCACGCCGGGCGGGTGCTCACCCGGGGGCAGCTGATCGACGAGATCTGGGGCAGCGACTACGTCGGCGACACCAAGACCCTCGATGTCCACATCCGTCGTCTCAGGACCCGGGTGGAGCGCGACCCCCACGCCCCCGCCCGCATCCAGACCGTGCGCGGGGTGGGCTACCGGTTCGCGGACCGGTGAGGCGGGCGGCCTCGCCGTTGGTGGTCTTCCTGGTCGCTGGCATCAGCGTCGTTGCCGGGGACCGGTTGCCCGCGGTGACTGCGGTTGCGCTGGCCGTCGTGACGGGGGTGGTGGCGGCGGCTGTGCTCGAGCTGCGCGACCGTCGCGGGGCCCGTGACCTCGCCCTGCGGGCCACGTCGTGGCTGCGCGCACACGAGCCGGCGCCGGCGCCGGACCGGGGGTCGGTCCCCGGGCGCCGGGCCACGGCTGCGATCGACACGCTGGGAGCGGCCTACCGGGACACGGTGGAGGAGTTCGGACGCGAGGAGCCCTGGCGTCGTGAGCTCGTCGGCTCTCTGGTGCAGCCGGCGCTGCTGTTCGATGCAGCCAGCCGGCTGCAGTCCGCCAACGAGGCGGCTCGCGAGCTGCTGCGGATACCCATCGACGCCGGTGAGGTGACCGTCGTGCAGGCGGTCGGCAGCCCGACCATCGCAGATGCGGTCCACGAGGCCCGGCGCGGTGCGAGCCCGATCAGCATCGATGTGGAGCACACGGGACACGAGCTCAGGGTCGCGGTGTCGCCGGTCGGTGACGAGGTGCTGGTCATCATCACCGACCGCACCCGTGAGCGGCGTATCGAGGACCTGCGCCGCAACTTCGTGGTCAACGCCTCCCACGAGCTCAAGACCCCTGTGACCAGCATCCAGACCCTCGCCGAGGCTCTGGCGGTCACGGTGCGCAACGACCCCGACCGCACCGTCACGCTGGTCACCCGGTTGGGTGAGGAGGCACAACGCCTGGCCCGGCTGCTGCACGACCTGCTGGACCTGCGGCGCCTGGAGGAGCGCGGCCCCCTGGAGCGGGTCCCTGTGGACCTGGCGGAACTCGCCCGGCGGGCGATCGCCGAGGTCATCCCGCGCGCCGACGACGTGGAGGTCACCGTCGCACTCGACGCGCCGGAGCACGCGGTCGTCGTCGGGGTGTGGGGTGACCTCGAGGTGATCGTGAAGAACCTGGTGGGTAACGCACTGCAGTACAACCGGGTCGGTGGGTCGATCACGGTGGGCATCACCCCGCAGGACGGGATGCAGGTCCTCACCGTCACCGATACCGGCATCGGGATCCCCCGCCAGGATCTGCAGCGCATCTTCGAGCGCTTCTACCGCGTCGACACCGCGAGGTCACGGGAGACCGGCGGGACCGGGCTCGGGTTGTCCATCGTGCGCCACGCCGTGGAGCGCCACGGTGGCAGCGTGCGCGTGGACAGCCTGCTCGGCGAGGGCACCACCTTCACCGTGTGCCTGCCCGTCGAACCGCCGCGGTGAGCGTCGACCGACCCACCACCGTGCCAGCACCACGGCTACCGTCACGTCCTCGCCGGCGAGCTGGAGGTGAACGGTGGAGGTGCCCGCGGAGCCCGCAGGCCCGGACCCGCGCCCGCGGGAGGCAGCCGGTCCGACGATCCCACCCGGGCTGACCCGGGCACGGGGCAAGACCCTGCGCGCTCCCGTGCTCCTCGCACTGCTGGCCGAGGAGCTCCCCGACGCCACCATCGCCCTCGACTTCCGCAACCGGTGGGAGCTGTTGGTCGCCACGATCCTCTCCGCCCAGTCCACGGACGTGAAGGTCAACCAGGTCACCCCGGCCCTGTTCGCCGCCTTCGACGGCCCGGAGGCCGTCGCGGCTGCCTCCCAGGAGCAGATCGAGGCCCTGATCTCCTCCCTCGGCCTGTACCGCCAGAAGGCACGCAACATCCGAGCTGCCGCGGCGCTGCTCCTCGAGCACCACGGCGGCGAGGTCCCTGACAGCATGGCGGCGCTCACCGCCCTGCCGGGTGTGGCCAGAAAGACCGCCAACGTGGTGCTGTCCAACGGCTACGGGCGGCACGACGGCGTGGTTGTCGATACCCACGTGGCCCGCCTCGCCCGTCGCCTGCGCCTGACCCGCGAGCAGGACGCGGTGCGCATCGAGCGTGACCTGATGCGCCTGTTCCCACGGCAGCGGTGGCTGGAGGTCTCCGACCTGCTGATCCACCATGGCCGACGGACCTGCACCGCCCGGGCACCGCGGTGTGGTGACTGCGTGATCGAGCCGCTGTGTCCGTCCTCTCAGGAGGCCGGGCTGACCGACAAACGGTGAGCTCAGCCGCGCCGGCGCCGGTACGCCCACAGGCTGGACGCGAGGGCGACCAGGGTCAGGACGGCCGCGACCACCACCTGCAGGACGTGCAGCGGCGGTTCGAGCGCCAGGGGCTCGGCGAGGGTCTCCAGTGCGCTCGCCCGCAGGGTGATGCCGCCCCCGTCGGCAGGGTCGGCGCGCAGCAGCGTGCCGGTGAGCAGCACCACGTCGCCGCGCAGTGCGGGTCGTCCCGGCTGCTGGATGCGCGCCGCGAGATCCTCCGGCAGCCACACCGACAGCCCGGTGTTGAACCCCGCACGCTCCCGGTGGCCCACCAGTGGGCCGGTCTCCAGGGCGTAGGCGTCGTCGTTGACCTGCGCCCAGGCACCACCGCGACGCGGGAGCAACTCGCCCACGACCTCGCCGACGAAGGTGACCTCGAGGCCGTCGTAGGCGCTGGGGCAGAGGTAGATCTGCGTGGAGCTGATCCGACCGCCGGCGGGGAGGTCCTCCCGGATCCGCTCGACAGCGGCGTCGCGGCGCAGCCGCTCGCGGATGTCGTCGATGGGGGCTTCCTCGACGAACCGGCGGCAGGTCGGTTCATCGTCCAGCGCCAGGGGTGGAACCCCGGCGACGGCGTTGCCACTGGTATCGAGCTGCGGGTGGGCGGCCTCCAGGGCGACGGTGCCGACGGTCAGCAGCACCAGACCGAGCAGCACCGCGAGGAGCACACCTCGGGTGCGTGCGACGGGTGTGGAGGGTGGGCGGCTGGTCATGTGTGTGCCCGTCCCCGGGCCAGGGCAACCAGGTAGCCCAGCAGGACGAAGGCCGCCACGAACTCCAGCCTGCCCAACCACATCTGGAGGATGTAGACCAGCGCCAGGCCGTCGGGCATGCCCGGGTTGACCACGCCGATGGAGATCCCGATGTTGGAACCGACCGACACCGCCTCGAAGATGGCCTGGGTGAGGTCGAGCTCACCGTAGGCCAGGGCGGTCACGATGCCGAGCAGGTAGCTCGCGATGAACAGCAGCAGCACGATGACCGCGGCACGTGCGGTGGCGTCGCGCAGCACGCGGCGTTTGCCGGCATGGTAGGTGGTCACCACCAGCGCCGACTCCGGGAGCAGGATCCGGCGGATCTCGTGGATGACCGACTTGAAGGTGAGGCCGACACGCATGGCCTTGATGCCGCCGGCGGTCGAGGAGGCCATCCCGCCCATCGCCATCGCCGCCACGATCGCCGCGGGCGCCAGCAGCCCCCAGTCGTAGAGGTAGGTGTCGCCGACGTTGACCTGGTGGCCGGTGCTGGACGCGGCTGAGACCAGGGTGAACAACCCCTTGCGGAGCAGGGCCGTCACACTGTCGTAGGAACCGGCGCGGACCAGACCCCAGCACAGCAGCAGGAACAGTGCGGAGGTGACCACGGTGAGGGTACGGGTCTCGATGTGGCGCAGCACGTCACGGGGGTCACCGCGCCACATCGCCAGGTGCAGCCCGAAGGACAGCGTGCCCGCGATCATCACGATGCCGACCAGCAGTTCCACCCACGCGGAGTGGTAGTAGATGATCGAGGACTGCATGACGGAGAAGCCACCGGTGGCGAAGGAGGAGAAGAACAGGTTGACGCCGTGGTAGACGGCCCGGCCCGGGGTGAACCCGGTGGCGATCAGGGCGACGATCAGCAGGGTGGTGAACACCACGAACAGCGTGCCGGCGACGGTGAAGATGAACCGTGCCGTACGGATGATGTTGGGCAGCACGCGCTCGTCCCGGGCCTCGGAGACGTAGAGCGTGGTGATGCGGGCGCCACCGGCGGCGAACACCGACAGCACCACGATGATGATCCCGAGCCCACCGGCGATCTGCAGCAGGTGACGGAACAGGTCCTCGGAGATCGGGGTGTGGTCCAGGTCGTGGATCACCGACATGCCCGTGGTGGTCAAGGCCGACATCGCCTCGAAGAGCGCGTGCATGGGGTCGGTGAACCGGCCGGAGAGCAGCATCGGTACGGCGGCGTAGACCGGTCCGAGCAGCCACGACAGGGCCACGATGACCATCCCGTGGGCCCAGGTCAGGGCGCGACGTGTGGCCAGCAGTGCGTCGCTCAGCGCCCAGGAGGTGACGGCGATGGCCGCACCGATCGCGAAGGCGCTCGCCGAGTTCCACTCGCCCAGGCTCAGCGCCACCACCAGGGGCACCAGTTGCAGGAGTCCGAGTCCGAGGAGCACCTTGCCGAGGTAGTACCCGATCAGCTTGAGGTCGCCGAGGTCCGGCTTGAGTGCGGTGCTCACCCGAACACCGCGAGCGCGACGACGGCGATGACCGTGGCGACCGCCAGCACGGCAAGACCCAGCAGGGTCACCAGGCCGACGCCCCGGAGACGTTCCCGCCAGAAGCCCTCGGACCGGGGGCTGCTCATCGCTTGCGCCCGAGCAGCACCGAGGTGATCCGCGGCTCGAGTTCCGGTGTCGTCAGCGCCACCACCTCATCGCCCGGTAGCACCTCGGTTGCGCCGTGGGGGATGAGCGTCTCCTCGCCACGGAAGATCGCCACGAGGACCGCTTCCGCCGGCAGGTCGAGGTCCTTGAGTGCCCGCGGCTTGGGCGCCTCGGGACCCTCGGGGATGCGCAGCTCCACGAGCTGGACCCGTCCACCCTTGAGGCTGGTGAGGTGGATCAGCTCACCCACCGAGAACTCGTTCTCCAGCAGCTCGGAGATCAGGCGTGTGGAGGACACCGGCTCGATACCCAGCGCCTCGAAGATCTCCACGTTCTTGGGGGTCGTGACCCGGCTGATGGAGCGCCGTACCCCGAACTCGATCTTGGCGAGCTGGCAGGCGACGAGGTTGTCGTCGTCCTCGTGGGTGGTGGCGACGAAGGCGTCGGCCCGGTCGGTGTGGGCCTGCTCGAGGTAGCGCACATCGCAGGCGTCGCCCTCGATCACCAGCACGTCGGTCTCCACCACCAGCTGCTCGCACCGGTTGGCGATGCGTTCGATGACGGTGACCTCGTGCCCCTTGTCGTGGAGGTCACGGGCCACGTGCCGGCCGATCCGGCCACCGCCGACGAGCACCACGTACACGGCTCAGACCTCCATCGCGCGGCTGCGGTCGAAGGGGGCACGGACCAACTCGGCGATGCGACGTGAGGCCGCGGGCTTCATCGCCGCGGTGATGACGTCGTCGCGCTCGAGGCGGTCCGTGCCGTCGGGGATGAAGGTGCGTGGGCCGCGACGCACGGCGGCGATGCGCAGCATGCCGTCGAGTTCGAACTCCTCGACGGTCATCGCGTGGCCGCCGGTGTCGATCTCCAGGTCCACCATGGCCAGATCGGTATCGGGGAAGTGCACGTGCAGGGGGTAGCTGTCGTCCTGGAACTCGTTGAGGAACAGTTTCGCGATCATCCCGGTGGAGGAGACGTAGCGCACGCCGAGCTTGCGGTAGACCTCCTCACGTTCGGGGTTGAAGAGCCGGGCGATGGTGCGNTCGACGTCGTAGAGGTGCGTGGCGATCTCCACCGACATCAGGTTCGCGTTGTCCGAGCGGGTCACCGCGATCAGCCCGTCGGCGCCGGACACACCGGCCTGCTCGAGCACGTCGCGGTCGGTGCAGTCGCCCACCACGGTCTCACCGTTGAACCCCGACCCGAGCCGGTCGAAGGCGAGGGTGTCGTTGTCGATGACCACGACGTCGGTGTGTGGGTCGACGGACAACTGCTCCGCGATCTCCGCGCCGAGCCGGCCACAGCCGCCGATGATGATGTGCACGTCAGCCTCGAGCACCGGTGGGATGGGAAGGTCCGGCGCGCGTGAGCCCGGTCCTGTCACGACCGGGCCCCGCCCCAGTATGCCGCAGCCGGAGGGGGTCCTGCGCGACGTCGGTACCCTCGCGCCATGGATGCTCACACCCTGCTACTCGCCGCCCCCCGGGGATTCTGCGCCGGTGTCGACCGCGCGGTCCTGATCGTCGAGAAGGCACTCGAGGCCTTCGGCGCCCCCGTCTACGTCCGCCATGAGATCGTGCACAACACGCACGTCGTGGAGACGCTGCGCCGCAAGGGCGCGGTGTTCGTCGAGGACGAGACCGAGGTCCCCGAGGGCGCGGTGATCGTCTTCTCCGCCCACGGCTCGCCCCCGGAGGCCTACGAGAACTCCCGCCGGCTTGACCACACCCTCATCGACGCGACCTGCCCCCTGGTCACCAAGGTCCACCAGTCGGCGCGCCGCTACGCCCGCGACGCCATGGACATCGTCATGATCGGCCACGCCGGCCATCAGGAGGTCATCGGCACCACGGGACAGGCACGGGACCGCATCCACCTGGTGGAGACGCCGGAGGATGTCGACGCGCTGTCCTTCGACGATGACCGCGAGGTGACCTACATCACGCAGACCACCCTGTCGATGGACGAGACCGCTGATGTGGTCGAGCGGCTCAACCAACGCTTCCCCGGGCTCCGCCAACCCAAGAGCCAGGACATCTGCTACGCCACCCAGAACCGCCAGGACGCGGTCAAGGACCTCGCGACGCGCTGCGATCTGGTGCTGGTGGTGGGGTCACAGACCTCATCGAACTCCAAGCGGCTGGTGGAGGTCAGCCAGGACCGCTCCGTGCCGGCCTACCTGATCGATGACGCCTCGGAGATCGATCCCGCCTGGCTCGACGGCGTGGGCACGGTTGGGCTGACCTCCGGTGCCTCCGCGCCGGAGGTGTTGGTCGAGGAGGTGATCGACTGGTTCACCGCACGGGGGCTGGAGACCGTCGACACCGTGCTGGTGGTGGACGAGGATGTCGAGTTCTCCATGCCTGCCAACCTCGCCCGGCGGCTGGCGGAAGGCCCCGCGGCCAGCTGACGGGGTGCTGCCACTGGCCCCGGCGGGGCAGGGGACACCGCTCAGTCCGCGGTCCGCTCCCGCGCCGCGACGTAGGCCTCCCACAGCGGCTCGGCCAGTAGCCCGGTCTGCCATGCGCGCAGTCCCGCCAGGGCGCACAGCTCCACGCCGTCCTCGGGCTCGCCCATCACCGCGGCGCTGAGCACCTTGGACGGGCACAGCACCCCGGCTTCGAGCCCGATCTCCTCCGCGACCTGCGCCCGCCGGCTGCGGAGCGCATCGTGGATACCACGCTCCACCTCGGTCCAGCGGCTGCTGTCGGGCCGCGGCTGCGGTGCGGCGACACGTCCCGACTCGAGCCCGGCGAACAGGGCAGGGGCGTGCTGGCGGAGCAGTCCCCGACGGCGTGGGCTGCGCCGGACCAGCTGGGCCTCGGTCCGGGGCGGGTCGATGGCCAACTCGCGGAGCACGTCGTCGTGGATCAGCCGGTTCGGGGCGATGTCGTGGGTCCGGGCCTCGGCTTCCCGCGCCTCCCACAGTGCCCGCAGGATCGCCCGCTGTCCCGGATCGAGCCGGCCGGCACCTTTGACGCGCGTCCAGTCGCGGGTGTCCTCACCGGCGCGAGCGATGGTCGCCGCGAGCTCCTCGGCGTACCAGCTGGTGCGTCCCTGGTCCTCGAGCCGTTCGGCGAGTACCGACCACAAGGCCGGCAGGTGCACGACGTCGCCGGCGGCGTAGGCGGCCATGTCCGGCGGCAGCGGGCGCTGCTCCCAGTCCGCCCGCTGGAAGGCGTTCTTGTCGTCGCTGAGGTGCACACCGACGAGGTCCTCCAGCAGGCGGGACAGCCCTGTGGGCAACCCCAGCAGCGCCGCGGCCACCGCGGTGTCGGCGATCCGGTCGACGCTGACCCCCAGGGCCTGCAGCGGCGCGAGGTCGTTGTCCGCGGCGTGCAGGACGGCGAGGTGGTCGTCGTCGAGCAGGGTGTCGAGGTCGTGCAGTTCGTCCAGTGCCACGGTGTCCAGCAGGACACACCCCTCGGCGGTACCGATCTGTACGAGGGCGGCGCTGCGGAAGTAGCGGTCCGCGTCGGCACGTTCGACATCGATACCGAGCACGGGAGCATCGATCGATGCGAGCGCGGCTCGTACAGCGGACCCCTCGTCGACGAAGACCGGTTCGATGGGCGGTGTCGTCGGCCCATCCGTCGCTGCGCTCACGCCTACCGTCCGGTTCGCTCGGGTCCGCGTCAGGCTAGCTGCGTCGTCCCGCCCACCGTGCCCACCACCGAGGTCGCTCGTGCCCCCGTTGCCACCACCGTCGTCTCCACCACCGTCACCTCCCCCGACCCTGCTGTGCGTCCACCCCCACCCCGACGACGAGTCGATCGCCTGCGGCGGTGTCCTCGCCCGGGCCGCTGACCAGGGGCTGCGCACCGTGGTGGTCACCTGCACGGGTGGCGAGGAGGGCGACAACCTCGCCGGCATCGACCTCGGTGGCGAGTCGCTGGTGAGCCACCGACGGCGTGAGCTGGCCGCAGCCCTGGCGGTGCTCGGGGTCGCGCAGCACCACTGGCTCGGCTACCGCGACAGCGGGATGGTCGGCCTGGCGAGCAACGACCACCCTGACAGCTTCCACCGCGCGGAGGTCGGTGAGGCAGCCTCGCGACTCGCGGCCCTGATCCGGGCGGAACGTCCCCAGGTCGTGGTCTCCGACGATGAGCATGGCACCTACGGCCACCCCGATCATGTCCAGGCGCACCGGGTCACCGTGGCCGCGGTCGCCCTGGCAGCCGACCCCGGGGCCGCGGTCGAGGGGGCGCCCTGGCGGGTGGCCAAGCGCTACGTCCACACCCTTGGCAGGGGACGGTTGCTGGCGGTGCACCGCGCGCTGCTCGATGCGGGCCTGCCGTCACCCTTCGGCGATGCCGGCCTGGAACGGGTGGAGGACCTCGCGCTCGGCACCGATGACGCGGCGGTGACCACCGAGGTCGATGTGCGGGCGTGGCTCTCGGCCAAGCGCGCGGCGCTGGCGGCGCATGCCAGCCAGATCGGCCCGGACTCCTTCTTCCTCAACACCCCGGACGCGCTCGCGGAGCAGATGTTCGGCAGCGAGCAGTTCGTCCTGGAGGACGGCGCGCTCCGGGTACCGGGCCAGCTCGAGGACGACCTCTTCGCCGGCCTCGACCGCACCACGATCCAAAGGCAGTAGCGTGACCCATCCACACCCGCAGGAGGCAGCCACCATCCCTGGACCCCCGGACCCGGCCGGCTTCCGGGCTGCCATGGGCAGCTTCCTCACCGGCGTCGCGGTGATGACCACCAAGGTGGATGGTGCACCCCACGGCATGACCGCCAACGCCGTGTCCTCGGTGTCCCTGGAACCGCCGCTGGTCCTGGTCTGTGTCGCCGAGGAGGCGATCATGGCCGAGCGTGTCCGGCAGGCGGGCGTGTTCGCCCTCAGCTTCCTGGCCGAGGACCAGCGCGCGTTGTCCAACCGCTTCGCCGACCCGTCGCGGGGCGAGGGAGCGGAGGAGTTCGAGGGCGTCGAGGTCGAGGTGGCGGCAACGGGCTGTCCCGTCATCACCGGTGCCACGGCCATGGTCGACTGCCGGGTGACCAGCATCACGGCAGCCGGTGACCACCTCGTGGTGATCGGCGAGGTGGTGGCCTTGGACACCGCTGGCGATGCCCCCCTGGGGTACTACCGCGGCGGCTACGGGGTCTATACCGCCGAACCGTCGGGCTGACCATGCAACGTCGCGAGGTGGAGGTGGAGACAGGGCGTCGTCGCGTCACCGAGGTCACCGCCCACTGTGCCCGGTTCGCTGCGGAGCAGGGGGTCGACGGNCTCCTGCACGTGTTCCTGCCCCACGCCACGGCGGGTCTGGCGGTGGTGGAGACGGGAGCGGGCTCCGACGACGACCTCGCTGATCACCTCGACGCATGGCTGCCCCGTGATGACCGGTGGCGGCACCGCCACGGCAGCCCCGGTCACGGGGCCGATCACGTGCTGCCGGCACTGATCAGCCCGAGCCTGACCCTGCCTGTGGATGGTGGTGTGGTGGCGCTCGGAACCTGGCAAGCGATCGTCGTGGTCGACGCCAACGTCGACAATCCGTACCGGCGGCTGCGGTTGAGCTTCCTGGCCGGCTGATCGCTTCGGCGGGGACGGGTCAGTGCGGTGTGCCGAACAGCCGGTCACCGAAGTCGCCGAGCCCTGGCACGATGTAGGCGTTGTCATCGAGCCCGGGGTCGACCGCCGCGGTCACGATCCGCACGCGGGGGTTGTCGCGCAGCACGCGGTCGACGCCCGCCTCGGTAGCCACGACCGACAGCACGGTGACCTGCTCGGCACCCTCGGCGTCGAGGGCGGCCACGGCGTCGGAGGCAGAACCACCCGTGGCGAGCATCGGTTCCAGCACCAGGACCCA
>SL_7KL_010_BRINEDRAFT_10001277_pt1 | contig 12086 bp, 10 predicted proteins | sample SodLak_010_BRINE_FD_10663 | JGI IMG/M metagenome (IMG submission 10663)
TATCAATAAACGAAGAAGACCATACATATTTTGTCGTGGTAAGAAATCTTTTCATAATAGTTAAACGACTATTAGACCCATAGTTATAAATGCTGAAAGAAAGTAATTTGCTGGTATTTTGTTTCTTTTTTAGAAGCATTTTGTCTCATTTTTCTTTTCGGTCGGTGTAATATATAAGAGACGACATCGTTGTTTATATAGAATAATTAATAATGTTCTTGATACTGAAAGCGATAAAATGGATGATGAAAGTATCTTCAGTGACAGTTATATGAAACGTATTGATGATTTATGTAATGTTAAATTGGAATGTTCTTATGCGGTGAATAATACACGCACTCATAATTTACTTACCCTTTTACACTTACGATCAAAAGTGTGTTGTTTGTGTGGAGTAGAACAAAACAAGCACCATCATAAGCCACACAAGTTCGTGGAAAAGAACCCCAAATATAAATGTCGGAAATGTAAAAAATATTTCTACGAACACGACCACTATAATAATCCATGTTTCGATCCCTATGTCCGATTATAAATATAATGAATATATATATAATGAACCCCAATTATATGGTCGCTCTAGCACTGATATTTTTAAATGTCATTTTTCCAACCTTGATGAATTTAGTCGATGTAGATAGTATATACTATATTAACTATGTCATGTGGATAAATCTATTACTCATTCTCTATTTAGTTATTCCACATGATACTATTTTTCTTTAAGTTCTTTTTTATATATTTAATAAAATAATTGAAATAGAAAATACGTAAGATACATAACTCCAAAAAATGGAAGCACGTATCAATAAGAAAATCCACGACTATATGTCGAATGTAAAAAAAGAATTAAAGGAGATGGTTCAAGCAAAATGTTCGATTCCTTCCGAGCAACATTCCTTGATGAATTATATTGAAGAGATGAAAGATTTGGAATTATCCTCTCTTGATTTTAGTAAAAGAAAACGTGTTCGAAATACAGTTCCTATTTATGAAAGGTGTCAAGCTAAGCGAGCAGACGGTCATCGTTGTACGAGGAAGAAGAAACAAGGGAAGGAATATTGTGGAACACATATTAAATCCCAACCTCACGGGATTATTGAGATGGATGAAGAAAAGAAAGAATGTAAAAAAGTAATGGTGAGGACACAGGATATTAATGGTGTGATTTACTACATTGACGACTTTAACAATGTGTATTATCATCAAGATATTATGAATAACGTCCATAATCCTCGTGTGTTTGCCAAGTATGAATACGACAAGGATACTTCTACTTATCACATTGTGAATTCTTGTTAAAAAAATTGAATTTCCTTCATAGAGTATAATATTTGTATATTCTATGAAGAAACGTTGTGCGTTCGAAGGGTGTAAAAAACGAATTCACCTTACCGATTGGGCGTGTAAGTGTGGAAAATATTATTGTTCTTCTCATAAAGATCTATTTATTCATCAATGTAGTTCTTTTCACGAAGAACGTGTTAAACAACAAGAACAATTGAAAGAAAAATTAGTGGATGCAAAATTTACAAAGATGGTGAAGATTTAAAATTAGGAAATTCGTAAAATACATTTACCATTAAATCCACTATCTTTTTCTTTCATTTTCTTTTTATAATATTTTTCATTTGAGGAAGGATCATACATCGTCGTCCATTCATTTTTGAAATACTTTTCATTATCAGTCTCTATAATTTTATATTTCCATTTGGTATAAAGATTTCGACGCTTAATAAATTGACGTTGGAAGATAGGATGTTGATCCACAATATCATAGACTACCGTTTCCTCGTGTTTCATTCGAAGTATCCGTCCCACTGCTTGTGTAACATCCGTCCGCGGAGACACAAGGAACAAACACGATAAGGTTTTGATATCCAACGCTTCCTCTGCCATCGCATACGTCGCAATGACGATTTTCTTCGTTTCTGTTTCTTTCAAATTCTTCTCCTTCATTCCACCCAGATAATATCCTACAGAAGCATACCCACGATGTTGAATGGCGTCATATAAATATTTCAATATAGATTTATTATGAGCGAGGATCATCACTTGACTTCGTTTAATATTCTCTCTATTATCGGGTTTTTCTTCACATTCCTTCTCTAGAAAGTGACGAAGAACTTGTAAGATGAATTCTGTGCGTGGATTGAACTCGCATAATTTTTTAATCATAATCGAATAATGAACTTGACCTCTATAATTATAGACTTCCTCATTAAAGTCCTCATCGGAATTTTTATATTGTAACACTTTAATCACAACATTATCATCTCCTTGACGCTTATATTTATATACTACATCACCAAGAAACATTTTGAAGACTTTCGACAATCCGTCTTTGCGTGTCATTGTCGCAGATAATCCCAGCATATAAGGAGTGACAATTTTAAACAATGCTCGACAGAATACTTCGGCACCGATATGATGACAATTGTGGACGATCACACCCGAGGTGTATCCGGCCTTGATAATATAATTATGATTTTGAGAGACTTCAATGTCATATACATCTTCCGTTTTTTTAATTCGGATTACTTTATCTACTAGGCTTGTATATGTTTCTTGTTGAGGTGTATTCCATGAATATACAAGTGAAGAGGTATAATAAGATTCCAACTCATAGTATATAGGAGCAGATGGAACAAGATAGATTTGTAATGAATGAAGGAGAGTAGGGAGAGTTCGATTATTGAATACATAGTAGGATATTGGTGTTGCACAATCAATTTCTACATCTCTGATATACATATCAAATTTCTCGACAATGTATCCATGTAGAACACTTGGAATATATTTCAATGAGAGAAACACTTCTTGGGTGGCATAATTATAATATCCTTTATCCATAAACCAAACTGCTAGACCTGGAATATCCAATACATCCAACACACTTCTCATACTGGAGAGACTTTCGTAGTCGAAGACAAGGTCAGAATGAAACACTGGTGTCGAGAAGGAATAATACTGTGTGTTACTACAATAAGTATATTTAGTTTCGTGGAATATACTCATCTTCCATAATAGATATTCTTTATTCTTGTCATAGAAATTCACATAATAGGTTTTATCTTGTAATCGATGAATATAACATTTTCCTGACAACCACGAACCCAGTATAATCTGAAGCTGATTGTAATGTAATACTCGATATATAGGGTCTTCTGGTTCTTCTTTTGAATAACAATAGAGGATATCGTTCTCTTTTAAATATCGCGCTTTTTTATATCCTTTAGACGTGCGAATTTTATGATTTTGCGTACATTGGAAACACGAGTTGGAATGATGAATTTCAACAAGTTCCTCAGTATTCTTCTTCCAACTATACCTTAAAGCATTATATTCAAAGATATTTAATTTATCATTGTAACTAAGAATTTGGGGAATTATATCATTTGTATTCCACCGTTCATACAAAAGACCTATTTTAACAAATCCATCCTCGGTAAGAACCTCTGTATCATAAGGAAAACATTCATCCACAATAGTCATTCCGAAAGATGAAAACTGATTTTCGTGATAATCACGCATGGAAAGAGATTGTAACATTCCTAACACAATATCTTTACCTTCCACATCGAAAGTATTTCCTTGTATTCGACCCACACGTGCCAAAGGGAGAAATTGTTGAATCCTCTCTATCCATTGGGTCACTAAGAATTCTTTATGAACTACAATCAAAGTTTTCTTTTTCAATTCACTTATAATTTTCAATGCCATCACTGTCTTTCCCGCCCCCGCATAAATTTCAAGCAATCCACAACCGGATTTTCCCGCTTCTTCTATATACGCTTGAATAATCGTTTGTTGATATTCACGCAAGGCACCTGTAAAAGGGAGATCAATATCTTCCCCTTCACATATTTTTTTCTCGGGATCACTATCCAGAATTTTCATTCCATACATTCGAGGAACATATAACTTCTTAGGCGATTCACGAAAGAGGAAGTAAGAAGGGACATCTCCACCCATGGAATAAGGTTTTATAGTTAAATCTTTCTTAATTTTAAGATATTCATTTTCACTTAATATCGACTTCGGGATAGTATATCCCTTTTTACCAAGATAAGGACGTTTTTCCATTTTCAGAGTAGGGAAGATTATTAGAGAAGTGAAGGTGAAGTTTAAATTCAATTTTATATATTACTCGGTATTTATTTCTATTCCAATATATATAATGAAAATACCGAAAGAATTACAAGTATCGAATGATGTGTATTTAAACATTCTTTCTCTCTTGATGATTGTATTCATTGTCTTAGACATTAAACTTCCTCACTCCATCGCTACAATGATCGACCACATGCTGGTGAAGAGTGTATTGTTAATTGTATCCGGTGTTCTTTTCTTACATTATCCTATTGTAGGTGCTATCTTCTTGATTTTCACCTTTGAGTTGTTTAGAAGAAGTATGAGTTATGCTTCCTCTAGTGCCTATTCACTTGAAGAAATCGATTATGGAAAAGAAAGTGAGAGACATCATCGAACACATATCGAAAAGGAAATTTTACGAAGTGGTAGTGTGCGAGACAAGTATTTAATGTCGTTTAATCAATTCCCACGAACTTTAGAGGAAGACTTGGTCGACCATATGGTTCCATTGGTGAATGAACGTGATACTTCTTCTCTTGAATACAAACCCGTCATGGACGACATTCACCACGCTGCTAAATTGTAACTACTCTTAAGAAAAGAGTTTTCGACGTGCGAAATAGAAACCTACAATCAGTAGAATGGAAAATCCCACCGCAGAACCAATTACAATCCCTTGTGTAGGATTAATATTCGGATCGAAATCGAGTTTAAACATATTCATCCCTGAACCTTTTCTCTCTTGATCGATCTCTTCCAAATATCTTCCTTCTTCATTGACTGGACGACAATCAATGTAGATATTATTTTCTCCAACAAGTTCAGGATCCGTTGTTCCGTTCTTATTGTAGTATAAATCAATATTTTCAGCACCCACTTCTTTCACATTCGTAGAAGAAGAAATGTTCCGAATTAGGGGTCGAAGTTTATTGAAATCCGTGGAAGTAATATTCGGTGCGATAGCGGGGTCAAATAAAATAATATCGTATTCTCCCGTACAAGGTTGATAGGGAACTGTTCCCTTATACGTATAATATCCACCTCGGGGAACAATGTGATTTAGATTGTAAGAGGGTTCATTAATACTCTTAGGATCATTTCGATTTCGCGGAAAATGTGTAATTATCTTTGAAAATAAAGTTTTTAAAGAGGATTCTTTATTGGATACCTCCACTGGGATACAAACAAGTAAATTATCTCCATTTGCCGATATATGATGAATGATGATTTCACAAGGGAAGAAGGCACCATTATACTTATTTAAGGATTGGCTATATATCCGTATTTCTTGAACTGAATAATCTACACTACGAAACTTTATCATCTGAGCACGTGGGTTATCATAGGATAATTTCATATAATCACCCTTGTTTTCTACAAGAAGCTGACTGGATTTATAATCAAAGACATATTTACAATCTGCGTCGCAAGTATTGCTTGTTTGAGTAACATTAATGGGTCCTGTTCCTTGGTTTCGACTACAACTCATATATACTATACTCAATATATTTAATTATAAAAAATATATTCCTTTCTAAATATATAATGAGATTACGTAATCGTAATAGGAATAGAACATATCGAAATAGAAAACATAGAAATAAAAGTGAACGACGAATGAAGTTAAACCATAGAAGAAACCATGGAAGAAGTATTAGAAGACATATTCGAAATCCTATGTTACAAACGTTAAAGAGACGTTTAGAAAAAGCGGGTCATGTTCTTCACGGTGGTTCCTTGGAGGAAGAAGAACACTTTTTACCGGAAGATGTNAGTTTGATAGGAGGNGGTAGTTCTGTTCGAGGAATACCTAGGTTGATTAATCAAATGAAAATAAATCTTGGAAACACAGACCCTATTGCGAGAAACACCGTAAATCAAGAATTAAATACATTACATGGTGAACTTTTGAGAAGAGATAATGAAAAAAAGAAAATAACAGAACAAAAATTAAATAAAGAAATACAAAAACGAATTGATTTAATAATGAATATTACAAATCAACTGGGAAATTTACGTGAGAGAATTAAACAATTAGAANAAAAATTAAAGTCTAAAGATACANAGTGAGGATCTCACTTTATATATGGAACGATTACAAGAACAAGTAACACAAATACAACAACTACGTGAAACCTATCATGAGTTAGAAGAAAACTATAATAAACAACAAGAAGAATTAGTGAAAATAAAAGGAGAGAAAGAAATCGTAGATCGGGAGTTGAATGAATTAAAACGTACAAAAGAGGGAGAAATGAGCGAATTAAATTCTAAAATTAACACCTTAGAAACAGAAAAGGAGACAGAGACACAAAGGTTAACATCAGAGAAAGAACAATTAGAGAGAGAAAAAAATGCTGAAATACACCGTATAAATACTGAATTGACAACATTACAAGGAGAGAAGGAGGGATGGGAAACAGACAAAGGGGTGATGGAATCAAGAATTACAGAATTAGAAAATCAACAAGAAGAAATACAATCCCAATCAACTAGACGTATGGAAGAAATTGAAAGTTTGAACAAACAAATAGAAGAATTAACAACTCGTAATACTCAATTACAACAAAGTAATCAAGGAAATGTCGCTATTCAAAGTCAATTACAGACACTTCAAGGTGAAAAGACAACACTGGAAGGAGAGAAACAAGAACTACAAAATAGGTTAAATACAATAACCACAGAACTACAACAAGTGAAGAATGAACACGCAATGAAAGAACAAGAATTAACTTCTGTTCAAGAACAAATAGGAAATATCCAAGGGAGGAATAATGAATTACAAAATAAAGTATCCCAATTAGAACAACAAAATCGTCAGTTGATTACGCAATTACAAGCACAGAGTGTCTCTTCCTCGAGTGACAACTTAGAGAAAGAATTACAAGACTTGAAGGATACTGTGGCGAATATATCAACCTTACAACAAGTATATGAAGATATGGCGAAGGTGATAGAGACAACCACAACAACAACGATACAAGAAGGAAAAGAAATTTCTCTCTCAAAAGATAATATACATTCTACGATAGAGGTTGAGTTACTGTCATTGAGAGAAAGTCTTCAACAAATCTCTACATTACAAGAAATGTATAGCACTATGAAGAATGTTATAGAAGAAAAAGAACAAGAAGTTTCTCTCAAAGAAATATCTACATCATCACCTATCGAAACCGAAATACAACATATAAAAGAAAAATTGGGTCTTATTACAAACGTTCAAAATGTATATTCCACCGCAATCACAAGTGTAAAAGAACCCGCAAAACAAGGTGTTGAAAGTATTCAAGCAACTCCTATCCAAGGTCATACAATTGAAGGTGAATTGAAAGACCTGAAAGAAACCGTTGGACAGATTTCCTCATTACAAGAAGTACAAAGTGCCTTATTGACATCTGATAGTGGAGTAGGTGTTAAAGAAGGGAAAGAGAATATCCCAACAGGAATAGCAGTTGCTGAGGGTATCAAAGGGTTGGAAACAAAGAAAGGAAAAGGAAAAGATCGTGTGATTACATTACATTTGACAGTTCCAAAGAATAAACATATACACGTAGATGCGAAAGATAGTACTGGAAATGATATGAAAACAGCAATGATGGCAGTCCAAGACGCGGTGAATAAATCTCCCGATGCTACAATTTAGATAAATAAGTATAATACATATATTTATTTATTTAGTATATATATATGAGTTCATCGAATATAGAAAATATTATTCAGAATATAAATGTGGATACAAGTATATCTGAAGAAAATAAAGAAAAAATGCGAAATATTGCTTTGAATATTCAATCTATGGAAAATACAACATTAGAAAATGATATTTTTAAGGACATCATCAATTTTTATAAGAGTGAACTTAATCAACTTCTTCAAGAATTATCTGGATTATCCACAACTGTAAGTCAGGTGACTGATACACCTTCTGATACACCTTCTGATACACTTGATACACCTTCTGATACACTTGATACACCTTCTGATACACTTGATACACCTTCTGATACACCTTCTGATACACCTTCTGATACACCTTCTGATACACCTTCTGATACACCTTCTGATACACTTGATACACCTTCTGATACACCTAAACCACCATCTCAACTTGTTGAAGATGAAACACCTGAACCATCTCAACCTCCTTCTCAAGATATAAAACCATTAGACGCGACAGCGAATACGGATGAACTTGCTAAACTTGTATTCGATAATTTGACACCTAAAATTAATGTAATTAAAGAATTAAACCCCGATATTGGTCAAAAAGGTGGTAGTAAAAATGAACTTAGTGAATTAATTAAACTACTTCATAATATATATTTGGTATTTAATAAAGATTTATTATTAAAAATTGGTGCGATTATGTCGGATAAAGAGACTTTTGAAAATTTTGTTCGTGAATTAACTGTTAATAAAAGTACTATATTAAATACTTACTTTATAAATATGAAGAAATATCCAAATGTGGTAGCTATTTTAAAAATACAACAAAAAATAGAACGCGATAATCATTTTTACCAAATAATCAACCCAAATAAAGAAGAAGAAATGTTACTTGTAAATACATTAGCATATGATTGTTATCAACACTATATAGATAATGAAGAGATAGATTCGTTTTTAGCAAATGCTGAGATAGCAACACAATTTCAAGATATGATTTTGGAAATGATTGATAAAATAAATAACTTACAAGGTATTTATAACTCTCTACGTAGTCAAAGTACCAATATTAATCGTGTATACGATAAAATGATAAATAAGAAAAAACGTGTATTCAGTTTTATAAAAGTGCGACGTGATAATGGAAGAAACCAAAACCCGAGATATGATCCATCCATAGAACGTAATAGTACAATCTATAAAATGAACTATATTAATACAAATATGAAAAATAATGAGATTGAAGAAAAATTAAGAAATAAAGATAAAAATGAACTTAAAAACCTTACAGAAACTTACTATTTTGGTAGAATGGATGGTATTTATCCCTATAATATGAATAATCAAGCAATATCTGACAAAATGTCACCAATTGTTCTTGATAAAATTATAAAAGATAAACAAGATTTTTGTATTATTGGTTATGGACAGTCGGGTGCGGGTAAAACAAGTACGCTTATTAATTTAGATCTTGGAGAAGGTAGAAAACAGCGTGGTATATTAATGGAACTCGTTTCATCATCACGTGTTACGAATACATTTTCTAAAATTAAAGTGGATTTTTTTGAAATCTTACGTAATGAGACAAAGGAGGTGGTAACCTCCAAAGATGATTTTGAACTTAAGACAAAAGAAGAAAATTATTCTTTAAAACAACCACATGAAAAAGAGTTTGAATATAAAGATAAAGACAAGACGTGGAAGACAACGGAACAAACATTCCAAAGTGGTGGCAATCCACAAACTAGTTCAGGTAGAACAACACGAACTACTCGTGGAATAGGAAATATACAACCTCCTAGACCACCTTCTACACCACCTCCTAGAGAACGTCCTAGACCAACAACAAGAAGAGTAGTACAAAGAAGTCCAAATACTAATACACAAACAAGAAGAAACAGACAAACAACGAGACAGACACCACCAATCGATAATACTCCTAACGAACTACCTGAATATGTTAGTTATTTATTAGATGAAAACCGTAAAATGGATCCAACACCAAATAATCCAGTAAGTTCTCGGAGCCACGTTGTCATTTCTCTCACTCTTACCCCGAACGAAACGAACCAAGAAGTAGGTGAACGGAAACTTATTATTTGTGATTTGGCAGGAATTGAAAATGAATTCCAATGTAATAACGCACAAGAAATTCTAAAGTTCGCAGAAAGTTTCAAAAATAGTAAATTGGTGTCAGAAAAAGATAGATATGATATTAGTAAAGTAATATCTAATAAAAATACTAATTTATCTTTTGAAGAACTAAAAAAAATAGTTAGTGATAATCATAAAGAAGGATATGAAGCCTATACCAGACTAATAGATTTAATGTTATATTATATATTGGTTAAATATAGTAAAGAATATTCTGAATTAAGAAAAGAATATAATCATATAATTCGAACATATATGCGTAGACCAAGAGTGTTTAATGAGGAAGTATTTTATAGACACCAAAAAGGTAACATAAGAACTGGAGAATATTTTCAGACATCTCGTGATAAATATAGTGAAAAAAATATGAATCCAAGACTTAGTAATAGTAAAACTGTATATTATAGTTTGTTAGATGATGAGAATTCATTTAACTTTTTAAGAAGTAATGAACCAGTATTCATGGATATTATTGGTATCAAAAATAGAGTATCACACCTACCATCGTTAGAGAATAAAATGAAAACCCCTAATAAAGAATTAATATCTAATCTGATTAAAGTAATTGAAACCTTTAATAACAACTATCGTATATATGAAGTCATTTTGGAACTGAAACATAAATGTAACTTGCGTAAGATGGAAGGGTATATGATTAATCGTTCCTTGGATGATCTTAGAAAGGATGTAATGACCTTAATTAAGAACTCTATTACAGAGAATGGAAAGATGCCTATTTTCTTTGATAATAATGTATATCAAATATGTAGAAATCAACAATTAAAATTACAGAAAAACCATTATGATAGATTTTATCAAACCTCAACCAAGGATAGTGAATTTGGAGGATACATTTTCGAAAAAATATTTAAAGAAAAACTCGATATTGACAACAATCTCAACTTTGGTATTTTAACGGTGATTAACTTGAATGATAACGCAAATAATCCTCCTCCTATTCCCTATATAAACTTAAATTATTTATATAATAAAATGAATACACAAATTACTCGAGAGGATAGAGATGAGTTTATCGAGAATTTAAAAGAATATGATTTTTATGAGAATAGCACACAACTGAAAGATATTCAAGATCGTAGAAATATATCAGAAAGTGCCACAAAATTATTTGATTATGTATCTTCCAATAATGCTGCAAGTTTAATAGGAACCTTAGAATCTACGGATATGTTACAAAATTATGTCTTCAATGATGTAGCGTGTTATATAGAGAGAAATCCACCATACACAAACCCATTTGAGAAAATAACAGGTTCATCCTAGTGATTATAAAGAATGATATTATTGTTTAGGATAAATAGAATAATATTATTTTATATCTTTATATATATAAACATATGTCATCTACAATACCTTCCAGACCCAGAACAAGACGAAAAAATAAACCCACTAGAAGTCGAAGTATTCAGATAGGAGGAGGTCTAGCACAAGGAAAACCTATTCAACAATCACAACCATCTATGGAAACCATCAACATTGAAACTATTAACCAAGTAACTAATCCAAAACATAAAAAAGAATTAGAAGAAATACAGAAGTTATTGAATACTGCTTTGGAAAAACAATCCACATTGGAAAAACAATCTATAAAAGGAAATGATGCTTTAAATCAATTAGGAAAACAAATTACATCAATGATAACTTCTTCTAGTGACAAACTAACCAGTTTAGTAGGTCGAATTATTGAAGAAGAAAAGAAACCGTCATCATCTACACAGGGGGAACCAGCAGATACACCGCATGATGATACTAGTTTACAAAGTATATCTACATTACCTGATAGTGATGGTGATACAGAAGAAGAGAATAATGAACAAAAAGAGAATAATGAAGAAGGTGTATCTGCGTCAGAAACAACAGAAGCAGATACACCTGAAACAACAGAAGCAGATACACCTGAAACAACAGAAGAAAATACAACTGGAACAGCAACAGAAAATACAACTGGAACACCAACAGAAAATACAACTGGAACAGCAACAGAAAATACAACTGGAACACCAACAGAAAATACAACTGAAACACCAACAGAAAATACAACTGGAACACCAACAGAAAATACAACTGAAACACCAACAGAAAATACAACTGAAACAGCAACAGAAAATACAACTGGAACACCAACAGACAATACAACTGGAACAGCAACA
>SL_7KL_010_BRINEDRAFT_10001278_pt1 | contig 12084 bp, 4 predicted proteins | sample SodLak_010_BRINE_FD_10663 | JGI IMG/M metagenome (IMG submission 10663)
ACCGGCTCTGAGAGTGAACACTTATGTAGTAGTTCCCGAAGTGGCAGCTCACTCTCATCATCAAATAAAACGTTAATTGGCCGGTTAGAAATCTCTTGCTTAGAGTATCCAAATATCTTCTCATTTGCACTGTTCCAAAAAAGAATATGCCCTCTTGTATCTGTCACAATAACGCCATGAAGAATATTCTCCAGAATACTTATTGTTTGATTTGTGAAATATTTCGACATAACGACCCCCTCTATAATAGAATATACAAAATCCTGATCTCAGATGGATTAATACGGAGAGACATTGCTGGAGGAGATTAGATACACCTCCGGCTTAAGAGGAGATTTATCAACCTCTTCCACATTCGCTACAATAATTACGGACTTAAAAAGAGTGGGCCCTGGCTATTTTCAATCATATACTGGGTTGTGGAACCGAAGACTGCCCTACGAATAGCAGAAACGGAGTGTGCGCCCAACAGCAACAGGTCCGGGTTTCGTTCTAACTGAATATTCAGAATACGTTCTCCGGGTCTTCCTTTTTCCAATACTCTTTTTGTTATGTAATAAAAACCATGCTCTTTCAGGTAGGTTTCAGCCTGGCTCAAAATTGTTGATGCCCGGTCCATCTCTTCTATGGAATTCCCTCCTGACACGATCATCAATTCAATTTCTAAACTTTTTCCGTATGGAAGCAGGTGAATAAACCCTTTCAGCGTCCTTGCAGCAGGGCCGCTGCCATCAAATGCGATCACGATTCGTTCAACATCCCTGTATTCATCTGTAACTATGAGTGTTGGTGCATTTCCCTTTTTCACCACTTTTGCCAGGGTTCCTGTTTCTTTGTCGGGTTCATTGTAGAAATAGTGGGAATCTTTTCCCACGATCAGTAGATCGTGATACTTCATCTCCTCAATAATCAAATCTGTGGATGCTCCTTGCTTTTTGACGTCACGATGACGTACTCCGGCTTTTTTAACGGAATTTTGGAATCTTTTCAGTAGGTTTTCAGCTATAATGCGCGTTTCATCAGCCAATTCGGCCCAAATCACACGTCCCGAAATTTCTGCACCATGTCCGCCAACTCCTATGGCCGACTGAATATTTGATGTATCTACTACGGCAAGGCCGGTTATACTGGCATCAAACTTTTGTGCGAGGCGTATCGCATACCTGGTGGCAACAGGTGTGTCTCCGTCAGGATCGAGTGCAACCAATATTCTTTTAATCATTGCAGAATTCCCCCGTTATAATTCAGTTGAAGTTTATAATCGAATAATCAGGCTTCGATGGTTCCTTTAAAACGATTTGAACTGTTCAAGCCCTGTTCTATAAAATGATCTGTTGTGTATTTATTGGCTGATTCGATTTCTTTTATGATTTCTTCCGCCATTGAATCTGCCGGTACGTCCCGTATCTCACTGTTGAGGAATTTCACTTTATAGGCTAACTCTGAAATCAAAGCGCTCTCCTCGCTCTCTACTAATACGGTTCCTCCATGTTCTAAAATTCTTAGTGCACCTAAAACTCCGTCAATACCTGCACCTGACAAATATATACCGATCAATCTTCCGCCATACTCCTGAACTGCAGAGCGTAGCAATACATCAATCGATGGCCTGCACTTGTGTTCTCTTGGCCCTTTATGTAACATAATTCGCTTTCGTCCGCCCTCATTTTTGATAACGGAGTGGAAGCCACCAGGGGCAATATAAACGGTTCCCGGTATCAGTACAGTGTTATTTTTGGCCTCTTTAACTGTAAGTCTCGAAATTTCATTAAGATCTTTTGAAAGCACATCCGTATAAATCTTTGGCATATGGTGCACAATGATAATTGGCACAGATAAATTTTCAGGTAATGCCGAAAGAATTTGATAGATAGTCGAGAGTCCGCCCATACAACTTCCTATCACAATCAATTCAATACTGGCAGGATTCATATCTCCTGTACTATCGAAAAACTCTTTTGAGATCGTACGATCGGAAATACTTGAAAGAATACCCCCTCTGTTTCGGTTCAATTTAGGAATTACTTTCAGCAGGGGAATCACACGTTTATGAAAATGTTTATCAGCCAGCACTACTCCCATATTTTTTTCTGGCTTTGTAACGTAGTCAATTGCCCCGTTTCTCACACCCTGCAGAGCTACTTTAGCTCCCTCGGCATTGAGGGGCGTTAGAAGGACGATATGCAGCTGGGGATATGCATTACGCAGACGATAGAAAAGCCTCATCTCTTCAGTCTCTGTTCGATCAATTCCGATGAAAAGGAGATCAGGCTGAAATTGGTCTATTTTTTCTGAAACCCGCTCAAAGTCATAGTCACCACAAGAACCCAAGATTGAAACGCCCTCTTCCTTTTGTATAATTTTCGATAGAATTCGCCGCATCAAAACGTTGGATTCAATGACAAATACTTCAATATTTTTCAATCCCTTTTCCATAGTTATTCAATGCAGTAGGTTAGTTTTGTACTCTATAAGAATATGATTACAAATTTTAAATTATCAGGTAAGTATTGCGCCTTTATAAAGGTAATCGATACCTGCAACTTCATGTAGTAGTAAACACTACAGCATACATCTTAACATATACTTTTAATTATCATGTTCTTTCTTCATGTTAAGATCTGCAACATGTTCTGACCCATCTTTTTCTATCGGTATGATTAATGTTTTATTCTCTGATACAAGCTTATTACCATCTATTTTTCCGGTCAATAAACCGGTTTCGAGTCCTTCCGGATTTTTAACGCATATTCGGTAAACCGTATCTCCATCATCCAGCTTCAAAATAATCTCAAACTCTTTCCATTCTGAAGAGATTGAGGGTTTCAAAATGATTGAATTCTCTCTGTAACTGAAACCCAGAATCGATTCCAGACCCACCCTGTAGAACCAGCCGGCTGACCCTGTGTACCAGCTCCAGCCGCCCATACCGGTCAACGGTGGTTCACCATACACATCTGCAGATATTACATACGGTTCAACCTTAAATCTCTGAACGCCTTCCGGATTTGCGCCGTGATTCACAGGGTTGATCATATTCAAGTACCGGGCGGCTTTATCACCCATTCCTTTTTCTGCCAGCGCTTTTATCAGCCAGAGTGCCGCATGGGTGTATTGTCCGCCATTCTCCCTCACTCCGGGGATATAGCCTTTGATATATCCCGGATTTTTTTCAGTTGCATCAAATGGCGGCGTTAGAAGACGGATGATTCGATCCTGTTCCGATACAAGATACTTTTCCGCCGACAACAGCGCCTTTTCAGCTTTTGACTCGTCAGCAGCCCCGGTAATTACCGCCCACGACTGGGAGATCGCATCGATACGGCACTCCTCATTTTCGGATGATCCCAGCGGCGTACCGTCATCATAAAACGCCCTCAGGTACCAGTTGCCATCCCACCCTTTGCTGTTCAGTTTTTTTCTAAGGTTTTCGGCTGTTTTTTTATATCGCTCGGCTCTCTCAGAGTCATTGCGTTTTTGGGCAAACTCCCTGAACCGGTTCAGGATACCGTAAATAAAGAATCCAAGCCATACACTTTCTCCCTTACCCTGTTCACCCACACGGTTCATGCCATCATTCCAGTCCCCCGCTCCAATCAGAGGCAGGCCATTTTCACCGAACTTTAATGTAATGTCGATCGCCCGACAGCAGTGCTCATAGACTGTATCCTGATCATCAAGCTTTTCCGGATTCAGATACACTTCATGCTCGTACTCTTCCAGCTTCCTGGCCGTAATCCAGGGGGCTTTTTCATCAAGAATGGACAGGTCACCCGTGGACCGGATATAGAAATCGGTCACATATGGAAGCCAGAGTCTGTCGTCAGATATTTTGGACCTAATCCCCCTTCCCGTAGGCGGATGCCACCAGTGCAGCACATCGCCCTCTTTGAACTGTTTTTCGGCGTGCAGCAAAATCTGTTTTCTGGTAATTTCAGGGTCCAGATAGAGAGCTGCGGCAGAATCCTGAAGCTGGTCTCTGTAGCCGTACGCCCCGCCGGCCTGATAGTACGCCGTTCTGGCCCACATTCTGCAAGATAAATTCTGGTACATCAGCCATCCGTTCATCAATAGATTCAGCGATTCATCGGGGGTGTTGATTGTAATTTTACCAAGTTTAGACTTCCAGAACCGCTGGATATTTTCCAGGCTGTTTCGGGCAGATTTTTGATCACTATATTTTTGAATCAGTGCTTCAGCTTCTGAGTCTGTTTCCGCTTCACCTTCTATAAATATGAGTTCCCTGCTTTCTCCCGGCGGAAGAACCATCCTAACCTGAAATGCTGCGCAGGGATCTTTACCGGGATCTTTTTCACCCAAAAGAATTTGTCGCAAGGCCACCGATGCTGGTTCTGACATTGAGCGGTTGCGCCCGATAAACGATCGTCGGCTGGTTGTGAAGCTGAGTTCATCAGTCTCGCCAGTTCCTGCCACCGAAGAGAAGACCACCCGGCCTGCAAATTCATTATTGTAGTAATTCCGGGCAAATATTGTGGAAGACTCATCGGGGACATCCTGTATCACGGTTCGTGATGAGCGGTTTCTACTCACACCAAGTACCCGATCGGCATATCTGAACACCGACAGGCTCCTCTCTTCAAGACCGCGGTTTTGAATTCTGAGGATAGAGATTTTGACAGGATCATTTTCATCTACAAATTGAGTCAGCTGCTGGTTGAGTTCATCATATTCGTGCTCAAAACGTGTGTAGCCAAATCCATGCACAACCCTGTATGGAGCGCCTCCCTGAGCAGGCCCGGGGGTGGGGACCAAAACAATTTCCTTTTTTCATCACGTATATAGAACGCCTCTGAATGGGGGTCGGATACCGGATCGTTCGACCAGCCTGTAAGCTTATTCTCCCTGCTGTTTTCACTCCATGTGTACCCTGCTCCTTTCTCCGTGACAATAAATCCTAAATCAGGATTAGAGATAACGTTGATCCATGGCGCCGGCGGAAACATCAGTTTGCCCGTCTTACTGTTAGGTTTTATCAGAATATGATATTCATCACCCGACTTCGAAAACCCTCCAAAACCATTGAAAAACTGCAGATTCTCCGAATCATCCGCTCTCTCTTCATCCGGATCAGGTTCAAATTTATCGGGCAGTTTGTACCCTTCTGATTCTGGATTCATCTGCCACGATTCAGTCTCTTTCTCGCGCCTCAGCTTTGAGAGATCCGGAAGTTTGTCTTCAAATACTGCGTGTGCAACTGCCAGGATCAGTGTCATATCATCAGCAGACATTTTATCCGAGCGCTGAACGAAAACACCGGCCCTCTTCTGGACCATATCCCGTGCAGGTGAATTTTGAATCGCCTGCAAAATCGCCTCCTGAATCTCATCAATGTAGCCCGGGGCGTGATCGTTTATAATCAGAAGTTCCGTCTCCACGCCTTTCATCCGCCAGAAATTATGTGCTTTCAGTAATGTTTTCACACTTTTAATCTGATCCATCTCCTGTATTCTGAATACAATCAGCGGAAAATCACCGGAGATGCCATAGGCCCAGAGATCGTGCTGCTTCCCGCGGTTTTCTCTCAGTTTGCGTTCACCGGCTCTGAACCCTTTATCTGAATAGAGTACGTAAGAGGCGAGTTTCTGAAAGTTATGCGCCTCTTTTGAAGAAAGCCCCAAATGGTTCAGTTCCACAGAACTGTATACCGAAGCCAGATCGAAAGCACGGTCAGCCGCGTGCAGGTTGTCATAGGTATCAGCTAACTGCTCAGCTTCCTCTCTCGTATCTGCGTAACCAAGTCCAAAAATCAACTCTTTCTTTTCACCGGGACCCAGTTTCACGGTTTTGTGAAGGCTCACAATCGGATCGGAGATATTTCCAAGTGATCCGGATAACTTGCTATCGGCATCCATCGCGGCAGGATTACTGAGGGATCTGCCGCGTCCGATAAAAACGGATCTATCCGTTTCGAACTGAAGCGGTTCAGTAATGTTATCGTGATCATCACCGGCGAAAGTATGGATCAACCAGAGCGTTTTTTCGTCCTCACTCCTTGGCCTTCGTTTTGCCAGTATGGCGTGATGCTCGGCAAGATAGTCGGTTTGCACAAAGAGTTTTGAAAATGCCGGATGGGAGTTGTGATTCTCCGCCCGGTTCAGCACCACCTCCGCATAGCTTGTCAGTTCGAGAGTTCGTTCTTCACGGCTGTAGTTGGTGAGGGTCAGTTTTCTCAGCTCCATAGGATCGTCCGGCGAAACCGTAACTGTGGTGGTTGTCTCAATCCAGTTATCCACCCTTGATGTTACAATTTTACCGTTGTGGAACCAGGTATCATACCGGTCCGGTTCTCTTTTAACGGGTTGATGCATTGATGACCAGAACTCCCCGCTCTTTTGATCCCGGATGTAGAAAAAGAAACCAAGCGGATCCATCGTGGAATCATCATCCCATCCGGAGAGCGAAATACCGTGAGCTTTTGATGATCCGGTGCCTGCATGTGTCAGAAACAGCGAGTATTCGCCATTCGACAATAGGTGGAGCCTGGGAGGTGAGATATCCAGTTCGTTAATGCCTGCATGCTCCACAACGTGCTCCACCATCTGCTGCTCACCCGGCTCAAGTTCTACATCGATCGGATGCGGCTCTTTAATCGGCACACCTCTTGGAATTTTCTCCTGTAATATAAGCTCGCATCCCCTGATGCGAGGATCATTATGAAACCATCTCTGTACTTCCCAGTCGTTTAAAACATTCTCAATCGCCAAAAGACTCATTCCATGATGGTGTACCATGTAGGTTTGAACCCACTTATATGTCTCTTTTTCACCCATACGGCTGGGAGTAAAATCAACCGCGTCATAAAATCCATGGAGGCCAAACCCTCCGAGCTTTTCAAGTCTCTTGAGATTCTCAAGTGATGAGACAGGATCTACCATCAGCGAAAGTATCGACGCATAGGGTGCCACAACGTACTCCTCTGCAAGTCCGCGACGCAGCCCCAGGCCAGGTGCTCCGAAAGCACGGTACTGGTAGTGCATCTCCATATTTAAAAAGTAGTATGCGCTCTCAGAATGTCCCCATGGGCGGTTTCTCTTTTCTCCAATCTCTTTCTGCCATCGAATCACATTTTCGCCTGTATGATTGAGCAGCGTTTCAGGGTAGGTCTTCATAAAGAGCAGCGGCATCAGATACTCAAACATCGTACCGCCCCAGGAGAGAAGAATTTCATTACGACTGAGACTTGTCAGCCTGCGACTTAGCCTGAACCAGTGCTCAACGGGAATATCTCCCTTGGCAATTGCAATATAGGATGCAATCCGGGCTTCGCTGGCAAGCAGATCGTAGGTACCCTGATCAAGCTGAGCTTTTTCAACGTTGTAACCAATGGTAAATAGCCCCCTTTTTTTCAGATATAGAAATGAGAAGTCCATCTCATCTACAAATCTGCCGGATTTCTCTACAATATCCCCGGCAAGATAATCCCACTTGTTGGCAAGTGCGGAAGACAGGGATGTCGACGAACCATTTTTTTCAAGTTCAATTAGCTCCTCAGGTGAATACGCTCCAATATCATTCACCCCAAATTGGGTCATGGCTTTATGTTCATAGATCACAAGTTCGATCTGTTTCAGCGGCCGTTCCTGCCAGAAAAGAAGATCCTGCATCATTGCATCGTTCAGTTTACTGCCGAGGGGCAAAAGATCAATTGCACAGAGATCAGCAGCGTGTTTTTTCAGTTTTTTCAGGCGATCAAGAGTCTGTTCGTGATTTTCAGTGCCCCGGTTTTTCAACTCCTTCAGCATCAAATCACAATGCAAATTCACTCTTGTCTTAAATTCAAATGGAAGCAGGTCTTCATCCCAAAAATCAATTAGCACCTCCTGCACAGTGGTAATCGTGTCCGTCAAACCCTGCCAAATCTGCTGATTAATCCCTCTGCTCTTCATCGTTTTCCTTATGGATTCCCGAATGGAGATGAGTCCGGCAGCCAAATTCCCGGAATCCACGGTCGAGATATATTTAGGATGAAGCACCTCTCCCAGGCGGGTTTCGTACCAGTTGTAGAAATGGCCCTGGTACTGCTCCAGTTTTTCCATGGTGTTCAGAGTGTGCCAAACCCTTTCTAGAAGTTCGCTCAGAGTGATATATCCCCTGTTATACGCCACCTGAGTTGAGACCAGTGCCAGCCCGATATTAGTGGGCGAGGTTCGTTCAGCAACAGGTGAATGAGGCTTCTCCTGGTAGTTGTCCGGTGGGAGCCAAAAATGCTCTTCATTCACAAAACGCTCAAAGTAGAACCAGGTTCGGCGGGCATATTTCCGAAGCTCATTGGATTCTTTTTCAGTAAGGGTGTGTCCCCGTTTTTGAATAGGTTGGCTGATAATCCACAACCAGAAAGGTGCTCCGGACCAGATTACAAAAAACGGAATCACAATCCAGAGGTAATGGGGTGCTGAAAATATGGATGCGAAGAGTATGGAAAACCCCACAATAACTGAGATAAACTGCCGGCGAATATAGGCACCTAATGAGTTCGGGCTTGTTGATTCAGTTTTTGATGCGGTTGTCCATTCAAGAAGGGATTTTCTGGAAATTTTAAGGCGATAAAGCGTGCGTACAACGGCATCAAGCTGTACAACTGCCTGGTGCGGATGGATTATCACGACACAAAGGGCCTGCATGGTATTCATTTTCATGTTGGCTCTAACTTTATCAAAATAGAGTTTCCATTTCACGCGGGCGGGCCGGTTCAAAATATCGCTGTAAAGGCTGATGTAAATTGGAAAAGCCAGGATACCGAATGCGGCCGCGGTCCAGATCCACGCGGTTCCGGGAAGCAAAAACCAGCCTGCAATAAAAAAGATTGTCAGAAATAGTGGATTCAGAGACCGGCGAAGATTGTCGAAAATTTTCCATTTTGAAAGCAGGTTGATCGTGTTTTTCTCCTTTCCCTCCCTGAGCGGTACACGCGGAAAAAGCCATGCGGCAATCTGCCAGTCACCCCGAATCCATCTGTGATTTCGACTTATAAAACTCGCATAGGTTGTCGGATACTCATCAAACAGTTCAATGTCGGTTGCAAGGCCCGCCCTGAGATAGGTACTCTCAATGAGGTCATGAGAGAGAATACGGTTCTCGGGAAACCGCCCGTCCAGAACCGTATGAAAAGCCTCCACGTCGTAGATTCCCTTTCCGGTAAAAATCGCCTCACCGGCAAGATCCTGGTAGATATCAGAAACAGCGGTGGAGTAAGGATCCAGGCCAACATTGCCAGAAAATATTCTTGAAAACCATGTCTTTCTGGATGATTCCGGCGGGATGGAAATACGGGGCTGAATAATTCCGTACCCTTTTGTGATTCGCTTATCTTCTGAATCGTACCGTGCACGGTTCAGCGGATGTGCTATAGTCCGGACCAGGTTCCGGGCACTGTCAGGCGGCAATTTGGTATCCGAATCCAGAGTGATGACAAACTTCACCGGAAGCGTGCTGATCGACTCGATGAAATTGCCGCCAATGTGAGTGTAAGTGGTTTCAGCACCGGGATCGCAAAGCAGCCGGTTTAACTCTTCAAGCTTGCCCCGTTTACGCTCCCAGCCCATCCACACACCCTCCTGCTCATTCCAAAGCCTCTCTCTGTGCAGGAAAAAGAATTTGTCTCCGTAATTCGATCGGTACTTTTTATTCAGCGTATCTATTGATTCGTATACAGCTTTCAGAATCGCTTTGTCGGATTCCGTTTCTTTTTCCGGAGAATCGACAAAATCAGACAAAAGGATAAACTGAAAGGCAGGGTCGGGATTGGCCAGCGACCGTATTTCAAGATTCTCAACCTGCCGGCGGACATCCTGCGGGGATGTAAACATTGTGGGAACCACTACAAGCGTTCTGGATTCATCCGGAATTCCTTCTTTGTAGTTCATTTTAGGCAGAATCCTGGGTGGCAGAAGGAACGCTAAAAAACGGTTCACAAGTGATATGGACAAATCTAAAGCGGGAAAAAGGGCAACCGCAAGCACAAGAGCAGCGACCAGAGTTGAATTACTCATCGAACCTGTTGCCAACCATAGAATTGTCATCAAAATAACCGTAATGACGATAACCGACATCACATACCATATCGTATTTCTCTCCAGCATCCGCCGTACTTTCTCCCGTACCGGCATACGATATCCCAGTTTATTTACCAATTCCTGGTATCCCACACCTTTTAAAAAATAGCCCACATGCTTACGAACATTTTCGGTATTGCCAAGCAGATCGCCTTCATCTTTCCCCTGTCCCTCAGCTTCCTCCACCATCAGTAACAACTGCTCGGCTACCTCTGTCTCACTGTAGTCCGATCTTCGGCTAAGCCCCTCCACCACCCTGCAATAACTGTCTCGTGTCTGAAAATCCATATCAGCATACGTCGCTGCCGGATCAAGCCGAAGAATCTTATCCACTACTGAACACTCTTCAACAAACTCCGACCAGTCTGTTTCAGCCGATTGCCGCAGAGAGTTTACCGCATTCTGAATACTGACCTGCAGCCTCGATTGCTTCTGTGCCTCAATGCGCATCGCCTCCTCGAGGGTCATATCGTACTGGCGAAACCTGAATGTTAGCCACCGCTTCTGTTCATCCCACAGACGGCCCTGGTTCTGAAGCTGATTATAGATCTCAACCAGTCGAACCGGGAAACCGTTGCCGGTATTTTCAGGAAGCCACTTAGACACCACGTTTGAGAAAACTCCCGGTTCATCCTGCCGGTCTTCATCCAGTGTAGAGAGCAGCTCATTAACTTCCTTTCGCACACTTTTACGAAGCAGAATACGGGACGCTTTTTGGGCCAGTTTTTCAATTAGAATAAAACGAACCATAATCGGGATGGCCCATAATTCACCCTGCATAAGAGTCCGGCCCTCCTGATATTTTTGAACGTATTGAGTAAGCACCTCTAAATCGACAATATTGTCGGTATGATTCATCAGGTTCAAAACAAGCTCGTATACTTTAGGCAAACCCTTAAACTCACCCTTCTTGAAGAGAGGAATACTCTTCTGGTATCCTTTGGGGAAATCTATACCAATTTGTACGATCTGCTCCTGAATAATATAGAAGTTGTCTATAAGCCATTCTGCAGCAGGAGAGATCTCTTTATTTGATTTTGCCAGCGTGGAAAGCTCCCGGTACGACTCTTCCAGTATCTTCTTCGATTCCGCTAAAACCGGTTTTATGGGCTTGTAATATTTTCCATTATCCAGAGCCAGGTGATTTTCAGCCAGCTTAAGGGCACTTTCTTTTAAAAACCCGATATTAAATGAAACCGCAGAGTTATCTCTCATCTGATCTCAATTGAAAAGTTATGGGATAATCTATTTTAATATCCCAAACATAAACGATTTTCTTGTTAATGCTTTCTTGACAAGGAGTGCAGGGAAAACCTTACAATTATTTTAAGTGATGTGCCCTATCGATCATTAAAGAAACCGTTTAGAAAATTTTGGATAGATTCTTTTCAGATACATTTAATTCCACTTTACCAAAATGTAACTGCGGAGGAATTTCTATTTTCCATGTGTTTATTTATCGAAGCTCATTAATTTACTTTTACAATAGCCATGCGAAAAAAAATCACCGCATATTCAGTCCATCTTTTTACAGCCATTGGTGCCGTGCTGGCATTCTGGTCACTTCTTCTGATCGTCCGGGGTGAGCTCCAGTACTCCCTTTTTGTAATGGCACTTGCCGTTATCGTGGATTCGCTTGACGGTACTCTCGCCCGGCAAGCTGGTGTAACCACTCATACACCAAATATCGACGGTGCACTGATGGATAATATCACCGATTACCTGAACTGGGTGTTCTTACCCGTTTTCTGGGCCTATTCGTTTCTTGATCTCCATTTCCTGGCGGGTGCAATAGTTTTGATATCAAGCCTTTTTGGATTCAGCCACAAACAGGCCAAAACCGACGACAACTTTTTCAGGGGATTCCCCTCCTACTGGAATTTAGTAATCCTCTACCTCTACATCCTCGGCGCTAATGCCTGGATCTCTATGTCCGTCATGCTCTTATTCGCTGTTATGGTCCTGGCTCCGGTAAAGTTTATCTATCCGAGCCGTACCCGGAAGTGGCGGA
>SL_7KL_010_BRINEDRAFT_10001281_pt1 | contig 12076 bp, 11 predicted proteins | sample SodLak_010_BRINE_FD_10663 | JGI IMG/M metagenome (IMG submission 10663)
GGGGCCGACGACCCGCCCGGGCCAGCTGCTGGTGTCGGGCCGTGTGGCGCCACCGAGACGGACGGTGACCAGGGTGGCGAAGGGGGGAAGGCGGTTGTCGCGGGCGGCGGCCCACGCCCGTTTCGCACCGGAGAGCTGGTCCTGCTGTTCGAACAGCTCCGTGAGGAGCGGGTGGTCCGGCTCGTTGGTGGCGACCAGCAGCTCCCCTCCCCTGCCTGCGGCCTGTGCGGCGGCCAGCAGCATCGGTGCGGCGACCGCGTCTGGGTCGAACCCCGGCCGGTTCAATGCCCTGTCGATGTCGATGCAGGTGACCAGTCCGGCGCGCGTTCGGTGTGCGAGCTGTGGGAACGTCGCGGTCTTGACCTCGGTCCGCAGCCGCTCGAACGCCGCGGCGGTGCGCGCTTCGTCCCAACCTGCGGTCCATACCCGCGTCTCGCTACACGTGCCGCAGGGCCCCAGGTCGTGGGGGCAGATCGACTGTGCGGTGCCGACGTCCTCGCAGATGTCGCATGTCCGCACGTTTGAGCAGCGGCCACAGCGTCGGAAGGAAGGCAGCCGCTCGACGAGGACGGTGGCAGGTTTGCCCTGTTCGGCGGCGTCCCGGGCCCTGGTGATGATCTCTGACGGCAAGGTGCGCTGCTCGGGTGGCAGGTCGGCCCGATCCAGCAGCGTCATCGCCGGCCAGTCGTCACCGCTTCCAACCTGCTGGATCCGGGTCTTGGTGCCTAGAGCTGCTGGGGTGGGTCGCATCCCGATCAGGGTGAGGTGCGCATCGGCCGCCCACGTGCGGGAGATCGCCAGGTCCCGGGCGTGGGTGTAGGGGGCGGATTGTTCCTGGTGGCCCGGATGGTCCTCTTCGACCACGACGATGCCGCCGAGCTGTTTGGCGGCGTAGAGGGCTGCGGTGCGGGCACCGATGCCGACGGGGACGGTGCCAGCGAGGAACCCGCTCCAGGCGCCGTGGTCCGCTTTGCTGTCCAGACGGCACGCGCCGGAGTCGAACAGCTTCAAGGTGGCTGTCACCAGTGTGGCAGAGGGGCAGAGGATCAGCACCTGACTGCCGGTGGCTTTGGCGATCCGTGCCGCTTCTCTCGCGGCGAGCTCGGCGGGTCGCACCAGCGGCGCGCGGAGCAGGTAGCGCCGATGAGGTGTGGTACTGGTGTCCCAACTGGCGGGGCTGTCGGCGTCGGCCACCTTCGGCGTGAGCTTGACCGGGCCGGGATCTGACGGCGCTGCGCCCTTCCCGGAAGGGGGTGCAAGCCTGGGGGCCAGCTGCTCGAAGCTGGTGTAGTGCCGCTGGGCAACCATCCGGGCGTGGGCGATGTCCTCGGCGGTGGTGCGCTGGCCATAGACGCCACAGATCGTCCGGGTGGCCTTGTCCGGGTCGCCCGGGCCGAGCACCATCCCGACCTTCGTCGTCTTCCCGAACGGCACCTCGACCGCTACACCCGCGGCGGGGATCCCCCCATCTGGGGCGAGATAGCTCAGAGGGCCGATCCGGCCAGCTTTGTCGCAGAGCACGTTGACGACCCGGTCCGGGTCAGCGGCGGGGGCCGGTGCCCGGTCCGGGGCTGGGGGCGGGTCAAGGAGCGTCTGTTGGGTAGCCATAGGTGGGATGGTGCCGCTGCCCCCCGGCCGGCAATGCAGGGTGCAGCCTGCGAACAGCGCAGACGTTCGGCAGCTGGCAGGACCCCAGATACAGGCACACTCCGGCGGAGAACGGAGGTATCGGGACGGCTACTCCGCGGTGGGTGGGCGTGCGAAGGTGACCCGAACCAGCTTGCCGTCCGCCCATCCTAACGGCAGGATCACGTCGATGTCATCACGGTGGGGGTCTTCGGCGCGTTCCACCGCCCGGCGCGCCGATCGGTGTGCGGCTTTGAAGCCTGCTTCTGCGGTTGTGAGCCGGTAGGTGGTGCCTGCCCACTCCCGCAGCTGCCGCCACGCGTCGGTCTCGTCGGGGTAGGTGGTCAGGAACCGGATGGCGGCGTCCACACCCGCAGCCGGGAGCCGCTTGTTCGGCTGGGCCGGGACGGCACGCAGATACGGGCGCGGGCCCTTGGGCGTGGGCGCCTGGCTGGCGGCGGCGGGAAGGTCACCGACTTGGAGGTCGGCGGCTGCCTGGTCGTGGAACCGGGTGGCCAGCAGCCGGCGGAGCACCAGGCCACGAACCAGTAGCGCACCTGGCGCTTCACGTTCGGCGAGGAACAGCTCGTCTGTCAGCGTGGACCGTTGGGTGAGGCGAGGGGTGACCACCCCGGCCCGGAACTGTTGACCGTCGGTGTCCCGGCCACGGAACTGCCAGATGCCCACCCGGCGGGAGGCGCGCGGACCGGAGCGGTCCCGAAGCTTCTCGTCGTAACGCACCTCGAGCTGCAACGTGGCGGCGGCGGGCAGGTAGCGGGCAACATCGTCGCCGGTGAAGTCGCCGGCGGCTTCGGCAGACAGGCCGTCCGGGGCGGTCTGGAGCAGCATCGCGACCTCACGGAACCGGGGGGCGACCATCGTGTTGAGCTGTAGCAGGGCGGCTTCAAGCTCGCCACGGGTGGTAGATAGCAGCTCGAACAGCGGTTCGGGGTCTCCTGTGGAGGTGGTGAGCACATTGCGGCGGAGAGCGGTGACCTCGGGATACACCCACCAGTCGAACGCCAACCCGTTCCCGGCATGGGCAAGCCGGCTGGGGAAGGTCGGATCGGGTTTCTGCAGCCGTCCACGAGCGATCTCGAGATGCGGGCGCAGCTTCGGGCCGGTGCCGTGCGGGTCGTAGAACAACCCGTCGAGCCAGAAGGCCGGGTAGGTGCGCTCACCAGTGCTGATCTCGGCCAGCTGCGAGGCGGCCCAGTGGCTCCAGGCGGCCGCCCGTCGGTCCGGGTCGGGTGTGAACCGGTCTCCAGGGCGGGCCCGCCCGAGCCAGGAAGCTACGAACGGTGTGGAGAACAGCTCGTCGCTGGCGCGCGCTCCGGTAGCTGCACGGGGGGACGGGTTCGAGGTGGCAGTCATGGGCCCCACCGTGCGCGCACCTGTGGCGTGGTCAATCACGCGCGCGCTTTGCGCGCCACCGATGACCGACAGCTGCGGTGTGGCACGCACCGTCGGCGGTGGAGGTGTGGTATGGAAGATGTGATCTACGACCTGGCAGCGTGGACCTCGGTCGCTGCGAAGGAGCTGCCTGGCGACCTGACGGCGATCACCACAGCACTGGCACGCCACCCGAAGACCGACGTGGTTACCGTCGTCTGTGTTGTGGTCGCCGTCCTGGCAGCCGAACATGGCGACCGTGACCGTCTGCCGGAGGAAGTTGTTGACGTGCTAGGGGAGCCACCCCGGTTCGTGGAAGGCTACCGGGAGCTTCTCGACTATCTCGCCGACCCGTTCCGCGCCGACCTGCACACCGCCACCCCTGCGATCGGGGAGAACGAAGTGGGGACGTGGCTGTTGGACCTGATGTTCGCGTTGACGCTGCTGACCCGCCCACCAGGCGAGGGTGCTGCCGGCCAGGTGTTCTCTGCTGCAGCGATGGGCCAACGACACGGGCTCCTACCTGGTGGAGGCATATAGCCCGCCCGTGCCGGCGTGCGGCGACAGCAGGCAACGGCGTCGCGGACGCAGACCGTTGGCTTCGGCCCCCCGGCAGCCACGGTGCCGGCAACCACACGAGAAGGAGCGAGATGCCGCAGCACCCGCTGTTGCCGCACCGGCCACCGCAGGCCACCACCGAACCTGACAGCTCCCCCGCCACCGACCCGACCCCGGCAGGCACCGCCACCCAGCCAACAGACCAGACGTCAGGGCCGCCAGCCAGCGGGCAGCGGGACCGGGTGACCCACTGGCGCTATATCGGCTTGCTGCTCGCGGCAGCCGCCGCCTGGCTGGCGACCCGACCGATCCTGTGGTCACAGTGGACCGGTCAGGCACACTGCTCCGCCGAACCCTGCTCGGTCTACACAGAACCGTTCAAGACCCACATCCTCGTCGCCGTCGGTGTCGTTACCGTAACACTGCTGGTGGCCACGAAAACCCTGCGCTGGTGGATGCCGCTGCTCGCAGGTCTGTGGGCGGCGCGTACCGCGGCGAACACCACCGGCTTGCCGATGGAAACCTTCGGTCTTCCCTTCGGTCGGGACGGGGTGCTCCCGGCGCTGCAGACCTTCACTGAGGTGAACACCCTGCAGCTCGAACCGGGCGTGTCGGTGACCTCGGGGGTGCATTGGCCGACCGTGTGGGCCCTTGCGACCCTCATCTGGGCCACGGCAGCTGTCGGTGTGGCGGCCGCGTGGGAGATCCGCGCGGTCCGTCGCGAACTGCATGGAGCGCCGACGGTCATCTCCACGTTACGGAACGTTGCCGCCGCAAGCCCTCTTCGCAGATGGGTGGCAAGCCCCGACGAAAACGAACGTTGACCCCAGTGGCGGCCACCAGACGGTGGCCGCCACATCCTTCTGTCATAGCAGCACCGGAGAGACCACCGCTGTGGCCGGTAGCTGCCCCCCTGAACGCAGCACCACCGGCTTGACCCCCTCCTGCAGCTCCAACGTGACCGTGTCCGCCGTGTGCACTTCCAGCGCATCAGACAGGAACCGCCAGCTGACCGCGAACGGCAACGGTGGTTGGCTGTCTACACCGTCGGCGTGTCTGGCGGTCAGCTGCCGGTTTGCGCGCCCCACCCCCCGCTGGTCGACAGAGAAGGTCACTGTCTGCCCCTCCACACGTCCCCGCACCGGTACCAGCTCTTCCGGGTCTTCGCCGGCGAACGCCCCCAACTCCCCCACCGCCGCCGTAGCGTCGCCACGGTCCAGCTCCAACCGCACCGGCGCGTCCCGGTCGAGCAGCTCCCCCGCCTCAAGAGGGAATGGCCGGTCGACGAGGGGGACACGCAGCACGCGGTCCGGACCGTGGAACCACAGTGCCCCGTCGCCGATGTCGCCGACCGCTTCGAGCGGATGTTGTTCCAGCAGGGAAACGCCGGCGGTGGGAAGGAGCCCTTCGAACCGACCGAAACCGGACCCTGGCACCACCACCCGGGTGAGGCGATGGTTGTCTGTCGCCACCAGCGCCAGCTCCCGACCTGTGGAGCGGAGCTGGACCGCGTCCGCCGCACCGACCGAACGTTGCACGTTCCGGGCTGCGCGACGCAGCCCATACCCGCTGATGGCGACCGGTTCCTGGGCTGGCAGGGTGAAGTCTGGGACGGTCACCGCAGGCGGGTAGAACCGGGTGTGGTGGCCCGTGTCCGGATCGGAGAGGAGCGCACCGCCGGTTTCGCGTGTCACTGCAACCTGGGTGGCGCTTGTGGCGTCAAGCCACCGCTGGAACGCACGGTAGGGCAGGGGCTGCTGTCCGGCGGTTGTGACCGTCGCCGGGATGTGGATGCCGATGGCGAGGTCGCCGTCCACCCCGATCACTTCGAGCCGTTCGGGACGGGCCCGCAGCAACAAGGCGGTGTAGGCCGCCAATGCCGATTCGCTGCTGTGGGGGATGACCTCCCCGGCAGCGGCTACAGCCCGCCGAAGCGCCGAAACGTCACAGATCGCCTCCATCAGCGCACCCCCAGGTCGAAGCGGTCCACCTGTGGGGGACGGCCACGCAGAGGCGGGTCGGGAGGTCCGTCGGGTGCGTGCAGCAGATACGGCTGCTCCTCGGGATAGACGAGCCCGAGATGGCGGCGGGCTTCCACTTCGATGAACCGGCTGTCGTGCAGCTGTTCGACACGCCGTTCCAGGTCGGCGTTCGCCTCCTCCAGTTCCGCCAGGGCGGCAGCAACGTCCGCGACGTACGCTCTGGCTTCGACGTGGCGGGCGTAGGGCCCCGACAGCAGGCTTGCAGCAACGGCGCCGCCGACCAGCAGCAGCGTCACACCCCGCCATCGTTTCACCAGGACCCGAACCGCCCGTGTGGGAAGGTGGAGGAGACGGTGACGGTCGCGCATCAGGGCCTTCGCTGCCGGGGGACGCGGGGGACGGTGACGGTGACTGCCGGGGCGGCAGTGATCACCGGGGCCGGTCGTCACCCCCACCGGCGGCAGCTTCTTCCTCCAACACCGGAACTTCTTCTGCCCAGGCGGGGCAGATATCTCTGAACGCACACCAGTCACAGAGCGGGTTGACCCGCGGAGGCCAGTGGTCGTTGCGGTGCGCGGTGCGGATCCCCCGCCAGATCGAATCGAGCTGGGTGCGTGTGTCTGCCAACATCCGTCTGGTGACATCCATCGTGGCGATGCCCTCGGCGGTGTCGTCCCGGCTGAGGTAGATCAGCCGCAGCTGGTAGGGGGTGATACCCAGCGCTTCTTGCACCATCAGCGCATACACCCGCATCGCGAAGAACGCCTGGTCTGCGTAGCGGGGATTGTGCGGCTTCCCGGTCTTGTAGTCGCTGATGAACAGGTAGTCGTAACCGCCGGAGGCGATCTGGTCGAGACGGTCGATGACTCCACGCACCGGGACGCTGCCGATCTTGACGTCGAAACGCTGCTCGGTGGCGTAGGGGTCGAAGTTCGTCAGACGTTCTAGGATGAACGCGTTGTGGCAGAAGGTGGAGATGGAGGTGAGCACCGCCTCTTCGTCGGGCAGGTCGGCTGACACCTGCTCCGCTTCGGACGGGTGGAGCGCGGCGGGGAGCCAGTCGGGGATGGCGACCAGGTGCGGATGTCCCCGCTCCAGGTGGCGGCGGTAGTGGTCCCGCCAGCGGGGGATGACCTGGCTTTCAGCCCACGCAGGTGTCCGCTCCTCCCGGGGGAGCTGGAGCAGCTCTTCGAGGATCTCGTGGGCGACGGTGCCCTGGAGGGCAGCGATGCCGGGCGGGTCCGGCAGCCGCAACACCGCCTTGTAGTAGAACTTCCGGGGACAGTTCATCCAGTCTTTCGCCCGGGAGGGCGAGAGGCGGTCAGGTAGCGGCGCAGCTGTTGGGCTCATAGCTGTGATCGTGCCGCGGTGTTGGGCTGCGCCAGTGCCCCGGTCCCCCGGCGTCGGCCTGTCCCGCAGCTACGGTGCCACCGAGCGCTACTCCCGGGAGTGACGATGCGAACACCGCCGACCCCTGCCGAGCTGCGTGCCGCAGTCGCAGACCTTCCCCGGACGTTGCAGCCTTCTGCCGTGTGGTTCGCGGCGTTACCGCTGGCATGTAACCCGCTGCAGATGGCGGCCCGAGCTACCGGCACCGACCTGTATGCCGCGGCTGCAGAAGCCGGTCGGGCACAGGCGGGGGCGGATGCCGTGTTCCCTGACCTGGGACTCGGGCCGGCCGGCTGGGTGCGTGCCCTGCCCTCCCCCCGCGGCTGTCTTCTGGTCGGCACCCATCTGCTCGGTGTCCCGCCACTGATCCTCCCCGGCGTCACTCCGCACCGGTTCGACCAGCAGCGTGCAAGCTTCGCCGCAGCCGCCCACCGGGAGGGTGTCACGGTAGCTGTCGAGCAGCTGTGGCAGGTCACACCGGAGCTGCCGGGCGGGGCGCGGGTTGCACACCAGGGGGAAACACCGGACGGCGGCCTGGAAGCGGTCGTCGAACGGTTCTCCCGCTGGGGGACATGCACGGTGGAGGTCACCGCCGAGCAGCTGCTGCTGGATGTGGAGGTTGCCACCCACCGTGTCTCTCTCCCCCTCACATTCGCAGGTGCCAGCGTGCAGGTCGGTGTGCCGGTGTGGCGGTGGGACCGGGGGGTCGCACCACCCGCAGCGCTGCTGCCTTTGCCGGTGCCGCTGCTGTGGGTTGGTGCAGACAGGGACACCGGTGTGCCCCTCGCCCGCCTCGACGGTGGCGGGCCTGCAGGGGAGGTGACGGTCAGCTGCCCCGGCGAGCCAGGGTGAACATCGCCACCTTCACCCACGCCAGCTTCGGTTCGGGGACCCGCACCTTCACGACCGCTTCCCCGGTCCGCAACTCGGTGAGCTGCTGGGGAGACACTTTGTGCTGCTCACGGCTGGAGACGGTCCCTTCCTCCACCAGCTCCCCATCGACCATCCGTTGGGAGACCTGGGCGCGGTCCATCGTCCCGAGATAGTCGGCGCACACCTCAGCGGCCTGCCGGTCGCCCTGGGCCATGATGATGGACACGTTGGTGTTCTGCGCCAGCTGAGCGAACCCGGCCCCTTCCTTGAACCGGGAACCGCCGGCGTCGAAGTCGAGCGGGCTCTGGGAGCAGAGCACCACGGCGATACCTGCGGACCGGCAGCGGGACATCAGGTTGAGGAGCACACCCGTATCGATAAAGTTGGCCTCGTCTATGATGAGGAACCGTGGTTTCTTCGCGTCTGCTGCCCGCGACCCGGAACGGGAGCCGGCGTAGGCGGCGAAGCGCAGCAGCACCGCCGTTGACACCATCTTCGACAGGGAAGGCAGCCCCAGGCTGTTCACCCCCACATAGCTGATGCCGCCTGCGGTCACATCCAGCGACGGGTGGGAGGGGTGTCCGGGACGGAGGGTGGTGCGACCCGCTTCGGTTTCGTACATCGAGGTGAGCCGGGCGCCAAGGCCTGGGGCGGATTTGACCACGTCCTGGTCCGGGTCCTTCAACCAGGAGAAGTCCTCTTCCGTCCGTCCCGGCATCGCCTCGAGCACCGTGGCACGCATCGCCTTGGTTGCCTGCTTCAACGGTTTGGACAGGGTGGCGCCGACCGCGTAGATGTCCGGGTAGGGGAAACGGTCCGGATCGGCGCGGTGCGCGTCGAAGTGGAGGGTGACGAGCTGGCCGAGCAGCTTCTCGTTCAACGCCTGGTAGTAGGGCGCTTCGAACTCCTGCATGGCCAGCATCGCATCTCGCGCCTCGTCGGGGTTGAGCCCTTGGAGCGCGTTGAACCAGTTCGGTGACTGGGGGTCGGAGAGGGAGGTTTCCTGGTACGGCATCGCCCGGTCTGTCGCCAGCTCTTTGGCGAAGTCCCGCAGGCCGCCGCGGGCGGTGTCCTCCTTACAGTCAAGGATCATCCCGTCCCAGCCGAGCATCGCCAGGTCGCCAGCCAGCCGTTTGATCGTCTCGCTCTTTCCCGAGCCGGTCGAGCCGAGCAGCATGGTGTGTGTGCCCAGCTCCTTCTCGGTCAGCATGAACGGGTTCCCGAACCGGTCGATCCCCAACCCCAGGTTCCGGGCGACGGTTGCTGCCGGGTCGTCTTCCCGGGTCAGGTGGTGGGCGGACGGGTCGACCAGGTCCGCTTCGGCAGGGGTGGTGACGATGTTGATACGGGCGCGTTCCTCGTCGTCTGGCACCAGATCTTCGTCACCAAGGCCGCGTTTGGCGAACAGCGGGATGATGTTGCGCAGCCCGGTGCGGGAGGCGGCGAACCACAGGGCAGCGAGTAGCACACTGAGGCCCAGGATGGGGAGGAGCGGGGGCGGCCAGGCAGGTGTGTCTCCCCATGCGAAACCCCACAGCCAGGCGGCATACCGGTCCAGGCCGCCGGGCCAGGTGAGCCAGAACACGGCGATAGTGGCGGCGGCAAGGATGGAAACTTCTACGGGTCGGAGCCGGCGGAGACCCCAGCGGTGGAGTGCGGCGCCGAGGAGGGCGGGGAGGGCGACAAACACCAGCGCCACCAGTGCAACGACGGCCACGGCCGCCCCTTCTGACATGCGTTGGGCGAGGTAGCGGTCGTAGTCGGGCGAGGAGGTGTAGGCATCAGCGCGCGCTTTCTTGTAGCGCTGATCTGCTCGACGTGAATGTTCCGGGGATCCCATAGCCCCAGCATCGGACCGCGGGCCGGTCCGACGCTGGGGGCGACCGACCGAGGAGTGTATATGGCGGCGCCCGCCGACCCGTCACCTCCACAGCAGAAGATGACCCGCTGGTCTGCGCTGCCGGCGGCCCGTTCGAGCGCGCCGGTGCTGAAGATCAAACTGTGGCTGGTGTTCGGTGCGCTGGTGACTGCGGCAGCGTTCGGGGTGTTCGCCACGATCGCCTGGGTCGTGTTCACCCCGGAGATCGACGTGTCAGCAGACCAGCCCCAGGCACGGGTGGCCGCTGAGATGGTGGCACGGGACTTCCTCGATGGCCGGGACACGCTGTTGCCTACCGCCGACGGGCTCGGGGCAGGTTTCAGGCAGGTGGCCNCGACGGATGAGGATGGGGAGGAGACCGGTTCGGCACCACAGCTGAACTGGCGGAACCTGCAGTGGCGCAGCTTCAACCGGCACCGGGTCAACTACCCGGACGGCAGCTACGTCTACGAACTCCACCGGTTCGACGTCTTCATCGACACGACGCGGTATGAGCTGTCGTTCGTTCTGGATGTCGCTGGCGTGGAACCACACCTGGCGACGCTCCCCACCCTCGCAGAACGGCCGGTGGCAGCAGGTGGCGGGACGCCGGTGGACTGGGACCGTATGACACAAGCGCCCCTCCCCCAGGCGGCGGCAGACCGTGTTGCGGTGTGGGCACAAGCGTATGTCGCAGATAACCGGGAACAACTGAAGAGGGTGACCGGAGATACCCGGGCGGGAACGAGCTACCGGGGCCTGGGAGGCCCGTGGCAGCTACGTGGAAGCCCGGAAGTGATCTCGGTAGTGGATCGTGGCGACAACGTGTGGGTTCGGGTTCGGGTTCCACAGGAACGCGCCAACGGTTTCGTTCTGACATCCGAGTATGACCTGCTGGTAGCCGACCTTGACGCTGACCCGCCGAACGTGACGGCGTGGGGACCGGCTGGCACCGCGCCCTTCCTGCAGACGTACGGCAACGCCGAGTGACCATCAGGAGATTCCCATGAACCCCCTCACCTCCCTCGCTACCACCCTGTATCTCGCCCAAGACGGCAACGGCGAGACCGATGACCGCAGCAACGAGACCACGTGCGACTATGAGATCATGTGTGGTGAGCTCTGGGGTGTCATCCAGGGCGCTGCAGCGTCGATCGCGGTGCTCGTCGTCCTCGCCGGTATCGTCCTCATGGTCAAGAACGTCATCGCCGCCCGCCCCGCCGGGTTCGCCAAGTCGTTGCTGCTGACCGTCCTCGCCGCAGCCCTGCTCGCCAACCTGCAGTTCGTCGCGCTGATCATCGACATCGGCGACAACGCCGCCAGGCTGCTCATCGACGCGGTCAGCACCCTGTTCAGCAGCGGCGGCGACTGACTGGTCGCTTCCCATACTGAGGGGCTGTTATGGCTGATGAGAAGGAGCGGGTCACCGGGCCGGTGATGCTGGATGTTACCAAGGTGCTCCGACCACCGGAGACCCGCGTCGCGACTTTGGGCCGCACGATCACGCTGCCGCGCGCCATCCCGATCAGCCAGCTGATCGCCGGATCTGCTGGTGCGGTGCTCGGGATGCTCGCCACTGCCCTGTTCGGTGCAGGCCTCCAGCTGGTGTTCCAAGGCGGTGCTATCGGCGCCGCCCTCGGTGTCCTCGCGGTCACCTGGTCGCCGCTGGAAGGCGAGTCGCTGCTCACCTGGTTCGGTCTCGAGGTGCTCGCCTACCGGCGCCGCACCCTCGAGTTGGATGGTGAGCGGGTCCGGATCGCGATCGGCATCTGCCAGCTGCACCGACTTCCCGAAGGCCGGTTCCACCTCGTCCCCGGTGCGGTGGAGGTCAACCCCGCATCGTACGACGAACGGGGCGCCCTCCGAGACGACGCAGCGGCTGCCGTCCCAGCCGGGGACGGGACCTCCACCACCGACCGTCCCGGCCTCGGTGGAGCGTGGCACACCGAGCCCTAACCGGCAGGCTGTGCCGACGCTGGGGTGAGACCCCAGGACACCACATGAGCCTCTTCGACTCGCTGTTCCAACGCTACAACCCCGCCAGCAGCAACCCGACCGGAAAAGTCGACCCGGTCACCAAAGCGATGCACACTCAGCCGTGGTCCTACCGCAGCGACGACGGGGTGTATGTCGGCTACAACGGATCGGTTTGGGTGTACTACGCCCTCCCAACCTTCCCCCTCACCTGGGAAGACCCGCCCGTGCAGCTGCAGTTCGCCGACCTACTGCACCGCACCCTCGTCGACCTGGGTGCCACCTCACCGCTACCTCCTGGGAACCTGCGCACCTTCGCGGTCAACCGGCAGATCCACCTGCTTGCGATCACCTGGGCATCCCAGCTGCAACTACCCAGCAGCTACCCGGACGCGCTCCGCACCTACGTCGAACGGGCGTTCCG
>SL_7KL_010_BRINEDRAFT_10001284_pt1 | contig 12050 bp, 10 predicted proteins | sample SodLak_010_BRINE_FD_10663 | JGI IMG/M metagenome (IMG submission 10663)
AGCGCGATCGGTTTTCTCTGAAATACATCGTTGAGCTGCCAAATCGTCAAGATGAAACAACGCTGTTGAATCGATTCGACACCGATCCCAATATTGGGCCAGAGACCGTCGAACCGGTTGTTGGCCCGGCGTCGGTACACGCAGCGCGCGAAGTAGTCGCAGACGTACACGTCGCAGAGCCGATCAGAGAGTACATTCTTGATATTGTTCATGGAACGCGGAGCGATTCAGGTGTCGAGCATGGTGGTTCACCCCGAGCCAGTCTCGCGTTCCTTAATGCGAGTAAAGCGCGCGCCGCGATCCACGGTCGGAATTACGTTCTCCCTGATGACATCAAAACACTCGTTGAACCAGTGTTAATGCACCGGATCGTACGCAACACGGACGCCAGGCTGAGCGATCAGTCGACTAGCGCAATTTTAAATGGGTTACTTGAATCGCTCCCTGCCCCTGGTGCAGAGGTTGAATTTGCGTCGGCCGACGATTAACCCGAGCGGCCGGTGTATCGTACAGGAAATTCATCGTAAGCCAATGCATCAGGTCTGTCATTCATTACAGATATACATAAGTAACACTTTGTGTGAATGTATTGATTGAATGTCATTTCTACGGACGGATCGGCCGGACGTGACTGCCGTCAATACTAATAGGCGCTACGGTGATCTTATTAATAATATCCCTGAATATATTCGAGCTATCGAAGCCGGATAAATGGAACGAGTTGGTTGAACGGAGTTCACAGTCGACTCCATTTCACCGTTATGAGTCGCTAGAAGCGATCCCGTACGAAGGTTCAATATTCGATTTAATCGTTTCCTTCGGCGTACTGACGCAAGTACCGAATGAGCAGCTCGACCAGGTCGCTGAGGAGATTGAGAGAGTTGCGAGCGACATTCGAAAATTATTCATCGCCGAGAAAATAGGCGCCGTCGAAGACACGAATCGTGTTTACACCCGCAGCATCTCCGAATATCATTCGCTCTTTTCATCATTCGATCTCGTAGAAACGATCGAACGGCCCTTGGATCAGGACTATTGGGGTGAGGACTTCAGATATGCCCTCATGTGCTTCAGATAACCGGTTCGGCGAACCCGTCAGAATATCTCGTATTACCTGCCAGTAGCGGCATCTGCCGGCGTAGATGTCGTTGAGCAGTTTTCGCGTACGTTCGTTTTAAAAATATGCCGTGGTGTTTGGATAGATTCCGATGACATCGCTGAGGAGGTCTCCGACGCATGAATGGAAGACCTGGATTCACACGTAATCCTCGAATGACCTAACGCTCAATGGTACACTCTATCCAGAGTGACAATTACGCAAATGTATCGGATCAAAAAGTATGGTCGCTGATGTACATGCGATCCTTACATAGTTCATTGCTGCTACTTGGAAACAGCCACAAACACTGGCTTCAATTGAACTGTCAGTAATCAATATAAGAACAAAATGGATGAGTTCATATAACCTCTATCATCCGATAGAGTATCAGTTGTGAGTTTGTGATGTCGGCTCATCATCCCACCGGAACGTAACCGAGAGCGGAGCAGTGCTCGTAATCGTCGTCTCAATGGGCAAATTGAGGCCGTTCGCTAAGCCAACCGCAAAGAACGATGCAATCGGGTGGTCGAACCGCGCTCGATCGTCGTATAGCGCGTCAGCGAATTCAACCGACATACGACCGCGTTCTCGATCGAGATCGACAGTGGTCGACCGTGCGAGTTCGAAGTCCTCGACGACGCAATCCGAGAGTTGGCGGTAGAGTTCTCTCGGCTCGTCTTCGAGTGATCCATCGAGTGAGTTCATAAACGCATCGTACAGCCCGCTCCCGGTCGGGAGCACCGACAGGCCATGTGTTTGGTTTCGAGCGTCTACGACAAACGCATTCTCACGAAGTGTGTCTTCGTCCGGTACCTCTACGTCGGCTCGCTGGGGGATGAATAGCCGAACGTCGTCCAGTGCCAATCTGGTCGGCTTATCGCCTACCATTTTTGTGGATACCGAACCGTTGTTCGGTCGGTCTAACGGCACGTACACTCGGCGGGCGGACAGTCCGAGATCGGCGCAGATGCGTTCATAACTCGTCGCAGTGGCGGCGTACACTCGTTCTCCGAGATCCGCGGGGATGAACCGATCGGGCGTTAAAAAGTAGGTGAACATACCACCGAAGACGCCTATCCCTGCTAGCGCAAAGAGAACGTCCGAACCCGCCGTAGTCCCGAAAGCCAGCACTCCGCAGATCACGCCTATAATGAACAGCCCAGCTGCGATTCCGCGGTAGTGATGCCGTCTCGCGTCGGAAACTGACTTTCGAAGCCGATGATTCTCTGCGCTCAGCAACTCAAGTTGGGCGACAAGTTCGTCCTGATTATACTCAGCGTCCTCGATACTGCGATCTCCATTGTAGGCTGTCGAATTGGATGGACTCATGTTGTTTCTCCTCCACCGGTCGTTTTTTGTTCGGATACCCCCTGCTCCGTAGGCGATCGTTGATCTTCGGTCCGCGGTGTGTCCTCCAAATCATCGGCAGCCAACAGCCAAAACGTCTCGTATCGATAGAGCACGTAAGTGATTGCAGCGAAACCGAGCACGAGCGAGACGCTCCCGACGAGTATCCCCGCTTCCATGACGATTGCCGCGAAACTGGTCGCCAAAGCGACCGCGGCACCGACGGTTAGTGCGCTCACAGTGAGATTCATTGGGCGCTCGGTTACAAGTACAGTTATCAAACCGATTTCGAAGAGTGCGAGTTCGGCAAGGCTCCCAGTGCTCCCAATATCAGTAATAACCGCTACTAGCGCCGTATGAGCGACCGCTACAGTGACTACTGGTCGCGAAACGAGTCCGACTGCAAGCAGCCCTCCTCCGAGCACAAGTCCCATGTCACCAGCCACGAACCAGCCAGCGGCGACGACCCAGAGCAGACCGGCGATTCGTACGAAACTTGCGCCGTCGAACCGCCATCGTTGCGTCAGATTGAACAGTTTGTGCGCTGACGCGGTGTCGTTGACAGGTTCAGCCATCGATCGTCCCCCCAGACACCGATGATTGTGTGCGACCAGTTCGTCTCGCCGAACCCTCGGATCGGTTGTGTGAACTTCCAGATCCTGACTGCCTCCCTGAGATGACTGCTTGGAGCCGATCGGCGGGAGCGACTTCGAAGGCAGTTACAGATTCAAGACGGCACAGCCGCTCCCGGAAGCGTTCGAATTCTAAGTACTGCTCGTAAGCCCGCTCGGTATTGTCGAATCCTTGCGGATCGTAGAAGACCCGTGGAGCGAGGAACAAGAACGTTTCTCCCCTGTCGCGATCGGCGACGCGAGCAATTTTCCATATGTCTGAGCGTTCGGTGTCGTCTGTCAGGATTATAGTAACCCCAGTAGAGGTGTTATTGGCACGTTCATGTCGAACTGCCTGAGATAGCGGATCAGAACTGAGTCGTTGGACATAGGACGTCGTCGCGGTTGCGAACGCGTATACGACGCGCTCAAATTCACTTTCTCCATCGCCTAAGTCGCGGACGAGTCGTCGAGCGGATTCGGGATGGTCCAGTTCGACCGTGGACGTTGGCCCGTTGGTAGGCGTCGGTTCGAGGTCAAGCAACCGCTGGCGAATCTCGTCATATTGGGTCGATCGGTGTACCCCCTCAATTAGGTTCGTGATGCCGTCATCACCGACGGTTACGAGTCTGATCGGATCGTCAGTGGACTCTGCGGTCGAGACGATGCCAAGTGCGACATCCCGCACGTACATGAGCGCAGTCATCTGTTCTCCCTCAAATCCAATTCCCATCTTCGCTCTGTGATCTACGATCATCCTCATTTGCCGATTACTCTCGGTTTCGAACTCTCGGACGTGTGCTTCACCGAGCCGAGCGGTCGCTTTCCAGTCAATCCAGTTTGCGGGGTCGGTTTCCACGTACGGTCGGGTTTTTTCAGGGATCAGCCCCTTACCAGTATGAGTACCGGTGTGCTCTCCGAAGACGGTAACCTGTGCTCCTCCACGACCTACGTGGAGATTACGAGCCACTGACTCCGAAAGTAGGATCTTGGGAGTTGGACCGCCAACGTGCGTCTCGGTAAATGCACCGTATTGGTCTGAGATCGACCACTTTGGCTTCGGGAGCGTGAACTCTCCAGCAACAGGTATCTGCACCGTATATGTCGTCGTTGCATGCGTTTCGTCCGGCTCGAGCGTGATTCGTCTATCTACCGCCGAAGCTGGCTGCGCCGTAGGTGGTTTGGGGAACGTCACCGTTATCCCGGTTTCGGCCTCTGATTCGGGGCGCTCGACCGTCGCCGTGACCGGGAGATCTGTGTTAGCGCGGGCGCGTGATGCCTCGGGTTTAACTCGGACGTTCGTCGCCGCGATAGTCGCACGGAAGCTTCGGATAGCAGCGATCTGAACCGCGAGAAGCCAACCAAAGAGCACCGCAGCTCCGACTGCGGGCAGGACCGAAGCGGTAATAGGTGAAAGTCCTGCAAGGATAACTGCCATAATTACGACTGTCCACGTCTGCCGCGTAGCCTGCATACCTTATTTATACAGAGACCATCGTTTGAAACTTGTTCACGAAATTACTACAGTATGTCAAATCGATATTTGCTCAACTTGTCTGGTCCAATTGTGTAGTGAGGAGGAGAGGATATTTAATGTTGCTTGCAGTACTGATATGTGATTGAATGGCTCTCTCCCGTTGGACACACGAAGCTTTGCTCTCGCTGATCATCCTCGTCGCCGTCGTTTTTTCCGGTGGTGCGGTGGCATCGGACGCTGCCTTTGACGAGATCGAAGACGAGGAGTCAGGTGCTGTGTCGAAGATCTCTCTTGATGTTGAACCACCCATACTGAGCACATCCTCACAAATAGAGGAAAACGGTGATGAAACGAACCAAGAGAACGAGACCACTCCACCGCAGCATGAAAACCCTGATGAAGTCTCTGAACAGGGTGACTCCGAGCGCTTACAACTACATCTTGAATCAATACTCTCTGAACGGCTATCTGAATCGACGGCAAGCGTCGGCGACCGAGACTATGAACAAGCGAATCTCTCGATCGGTTCGGAATACGATGAGGCACTGACGAATTACCGGGACGTAGCAGACGAGGATCGCGCAGCGATGTACGCGACGGCTCAAGAAGAGCACCAAGAATTCACCGGTGCGGACGGTAATTTTGACGATCTACGAACCGAGTACGAACAGGCGCGGCAAGATGGCGACGATCAACGTGCCCGCGAGTTAGCGGATGAATTAGAGGAGCAAGCTACCAGCATCTTGGATAGCGGTGGCGCACTTATCAATTCATACGATGAGATTCAGTCGAACACCAACGAGGATCACGAAACTGAGATTGAGGCGATCGAGGCACGCCAAGAAGCAGCCGAAGCGTACGTAGAGCGCTTCAACGAAGCAGAGTTCGTCGACACGCAGCTCGATCTCTCAGCGGAGGGTACTGAGGCGAGCTTCGACGATCCGCTGGTGATCAGTGGACAACTCCTGACAGATTCCGGTGAAGCGATCGCTGACCGAACAATCACCCTTGCGGTTGGTCAGCGACTCTATGCGGTTGAAACCGACAACACCGGTCAGTTCGAACTCGCCTACCGGCCGGTTCACCTGTCGGCCGACGAGACGACGTTGAACGTGCAGTATCGCCCCGAGTCCTCCTCCTCATTTGGTGCAACGAATGAGACGGTCCCGATTTCTGTGACACCGGTCGACTCGAGTGTTGTCATCGATGATTACAGTGCATCGGCCGGCTTCGGAGACAACGTCACTGCCACCGGAACCGTCGTTGCAGGCGAAGATGATCGGTCCGTATCCGGGGTCGAGGTATCTCTCCTTGTCGATGACCAGCGGCTTGAAACGGTGCAAACAGACGACGACGGACGGTTCTCATTTTCATCCCCCGTCCCACGATCGATTGTGGACGGTGAGACGGCCATCGAAGTTCGAATAGAGAACCAGAACCGTGCGGTCGCCACGTCAAACGATTCCGTTACAACATCGATCGAGTCCGCGGAGACAGCCCTCACGGTTCAGGCCGAACTAACCGATGAATCTGCCGAACAGATATCTGTCCGAGGATCGCTCGAAACCGACGCCGGGGTGCCGATCGATAACGAGACCGTTGATCTTGAGATTAACAACGAGCAAGTAGATCGTGTAGAGACCGACGAAAACGGAATCTTCGATCACACGATTACGGTTCCAGATACAGAAGCTGACAGTGTGACGATCGAGGCTACATTCGACGGCTCTGAGTCGAATCTCGAATCGTCGAATAACGAGAGGACCGTACGCATTCCGCGTGATGAGGCTCCACCGTCGCTACTGCCATTCGATATGCGCGACATCCTACTCGTCAGTGGCGGGACGATTACACTCTTCGGCATTGCCACCGCCTGGTTGATTCGGCGTGATCCAGTTTCGGACGACGAGAGATTTAGTATGATGGGCGCCGGCTTGCCGTCAGATCCCGAGGAGGCGCAGCAGGTTAGTCAGGATCTGCTTCGATCGGCCGGTGAGCGCGTCGATGCCGGTGCACACGAAGAAGCGATCATCCTGTCGTACGCTGCCGTACGCCGACGGCTCGGTCACCGCCCCGAGATTACAGACGCGTCGACACATTGGGAACTGTATAGTTCGTATGTGGACTCGGATTTCGATCGGAGTACAGAGTTAGCAGAAATTATTCAACAGTACGAGCGAGTAACATTCGCGTCGGAACGGGCAAATGAAACAGAGGCTACCCGAACTATTGCGGCGGCCAAACAAGTGCTCGAATCGATTCATCAACTAGATATCTGATGAGATGGCGGAACCCGATCGCTCAACTCGGTTCGGGAAGATAATTAATAAATCGCCTTGACGATTGCTTCGAGGTGATCCGACGACCGACCATAATTTCAATGCATCATCTAGCTACTATCTTTCAACGAGTGAAATGTACTATTTTGAGTAGGTCTAAAGAATTTTATCCGTGGATGACAACCGACGGCTATGGAAGCAGTAGTGCTAGCTGCCGGCAAAGGAACCAGACTTCGCCCGTTGACCGAAGACAAACCGAAAGGGATGGTCGAGGTCGACGACAAACCAATTTTGACCCATTGCTTCGAGCAGGTTGTCGAACTGGGTGCGAACAAATTAATTGTCGTCGTCGGCTACATGAAAGAAAAAATCATCGACCATTACGGGGATGAATTCGAAGGTACCCCGATCACATACGCTCACCAGCGCGAACAGCTGGGGCTGGCAGACGCACTTTTGACCGTCGAAGACAACGTTGACGGTGACTTCATGCTCATGCTCGGCGACAACATCTTCGACGCAAACCTGCAAGACGTTATCCGTCGCCACCAAGAGGATCGGGCAGACGCCGTCTTCCTCACGGAAAAAGTTCCTTGGGAAGAGGCCAGCCGGTACGGGGTCTGCAACACAAATGCCTACGGCGAGATTACGGAGGTCGTCGAGAAACCCGACGAACCGGAGTCAAATCTAGTGATGACCGGTTTTTATACCTTCACGCCAGCAATTTTCCACGCGTGTAAATTAGTGCAGCCATCGGACCGGGGCGAGTACGAACTCAGCGAAGCGGTCGACCTGCTGATCCGTAGTGGGCGTACGATCGATGCACTGCGTCTCGATGGCTGGCGGATTGACATCGGCTATCCTGAAGATAGAGGAGAAGCCGAACGACGGTTGCAGGAGATTCTGGCATAACCGTCTGGTCACCCGTCTTCCTTCAAGCCCATATTAAAGTTCTCGACATGATCCCATGCGGCCGAAAGTTCCCGATTCCTTACGGCTGATGGGATGACATCTTTCGTCGACCTCTATCATCGCTGATACCAGTGAGAGTATCAGTATCTTTGGATTTATTGAGGCCTTATATTCGCTGCACTTTCCTCTATATTCAGGAAGTCATGACATTCGATGAACCAACTTAGGCTTGGCATGGACACTAAGAACGAGCCATACTTCATTTTTATTTGAACGCTGGCTCTCTTATACCCCCATCTCGACTTCGTCAGTGTACTGCTGCAACCAGCCGAGTACGTCTGTACTTGATGGATCAAGCGTCCGCCTAGTCAGCGGGTAATCTGGGTAGCCACCGACATCCGTCTCATAGTCAATGATACGCCCTTCTCGATTGTCCCAGTCGTCTATGACCCGCTGCGACCATGGGTCGCGGTCTGCGGGCCTCGGCCCAACCATTGGTTTTAAAAAGTCTTCCAACTGGCTGGCGGGGACGAGATCGTCAAGATCGAGCCCTGGCGGTTTGTTCATCGGTTCGTTGACGAACGTGACACGATCGTCGTACCCATCCTCTACGATATTGTGATCGGATTTATTCTCGAAGCCATCAAAATACACTGTGAACGTGTGTTTGAATATGCCACGATTACTTGGTGAGTACGTATCTACCCCAGGCTCCGATACACTGTTAATAACATCGATTTGAGGGTCGTACGATCCACTGTGGAAGTATTGGCTACCCCAATTGTACGTGTAAACATTCGCAAAAAATAGCTCGTCGTCTTTCATCCGCGGGTTGCGCTTCCAGTTATGTGCCTGCAGATTACCCATGTAGCTCAGACCCGTTTGTTCGGTGCCATCATCGATCTCACCTGAATAGTGGACTCCGTAACCATGAGGGGCTTCGTGGTGATCTGAATCGTTGAGTGCTTCCGCATTGATTGAATTGATGACCGCCAACGCTTCATGACTGTGGCGATGGCTGATATTCGTTTCGGGTGACCATCCAATTGAACAGTGATCGAGGATATTGTTGTCACCAGAATCGTCGAATACCCAACACCGTGCATTGTCTACGTTAGCCACGTCGTTTCCATTCAGGAACGTCATGTGCCGCCAGATGTTGTTGCTACCTTCGAGTCGAACACCTCCGCGGATCATCGTAACTCCTGGATAGGGGGCAGTCTCACCCGCGACATAGACGTTATCCGCACTTGGCCGGAGCCAATTACCGTTTTTTTCCCAGTCAAGCACGCCGCCAACCTCGAACACAACCAGTGTGTTGTCGTTACTTTCGGCACTATCTAATGCTGCGGCGAGCGTCCCAGGACCACTATTGTCGAGACTGGTAACTTTCTCGACGGTGATATTGTCGGTGGCGTCCGCGTCGAACAACCACTGCGTGTCGACGTGCGTTTGGTCCCAAGTGAAGCCTTTTCGGTCGAATTCGACAGTATTGTCTCTGTCAGAAGATGTTTTATCGATCGGTACCCACTGACTGCCTTTTCGGATCTTGGGAGCTCCCTGTGACCATCCCGAACCTTTTCGTGTGTTGAATTTCATCGGTGATCAACTCCTATGACGTATCAATCCACAGTGCACGGGGGCTAATATTATCGAACTCTTCCTCTGGATCACGCGGTCGCATGTATATTTCTTCGATGTCAGTTGACCACGGACTTATAATACGATCCTTTTCGGGACCGACAAGCCAATCGAAAAAGTAGTACCAACTCCCAACAGGTTCGCTTACTGATGATGAAGCAGAATTAATTGTCCCTTGAATAAAATCAATAGAGGGAGCATACGTTTGATCATCAAAATCACTCTCGCTCCAGTCACCCTCTCTTTCGAATCTGCGGCGGAGCGGGATGCCTTCGTCGTCCCCGCGCTGGAGTACGTATTTATCGTTTTTATCAGCTAATTCTGATCCCGATGCGGGAACGGTAAATCCGAGAACAACCCTTTCAGGACCGCCAGACAACGTTACCGTTGTTGAATCGACAACTTGCGGGTCATCAGCTCCATCTTGGTACTTCCGCAGTTCGATTGTGAGGTTGGGCTCTGTTACATCGCTCAGGTCAGAGTCAACAACTACGCTGTCAATATATAAATTGGACGCCTCAAACACCACCCCATACCCCCCGTCAGAGTATGCTCTGGAGTGGTACGTTCCACCAGCAATCGCGCCAACGTTTGTTCGTGCGGATGTGATCCCATTAATACTCGAGGAATCAACGCTCCCGCTCACTTCATCAATGGTTCCGAGGGTGTTCCAGTTCTCGCCGTTGCCGAGGTACACTTTGCCCGTATCGACGGCGAGATATTTTGCTCCGTCTTTCGGTTCGTACTCGTCGAGATTCGACTCGGTATCGCGTATTTCAACGTCTCTTTCAAGATTCTCGAAGTTTTCGTTCAGCGGGATGTGCCAATCGCTTGTACCTGATTCAGGAATATTGTATCGTTTCATTGTTATTATATTGCTCTATTGGTTTGATTGATTTCTTCGGTCGTTTGTGCGTACGTGTCGTACCTGTGGATAGTCGGTGAGATATTCATGTTTCGATGGATTCTAATTCAGTTGTCTGAGTGTCGTATCCACTTGTCATGCGAAGCCGAACGACGTATTGCTCACCTGCACCCTGATGAATCCGTGTCGTCTCAACACCGCTGGTCACTTCTCCTTCGAGATCTTCTGTGACTACCGTAATCCGGACCCCATCGTGACGCTCCACCCACAGTTCCATAAGTGCTAATTCACCGTCGTCGATCGAAGCGGCCCAATCGACTTGCATGTCAACGTGCGGGTTGCGTGGATTACTCGTATCACGGAGGTTGAGCTTCGTGATTGCTGGCTCCGCAGTCGGCACCTCTTCGTCTTCATTTTCGTCTTCAACTACTTCTTCGTCTTCCTCGGTGTCACCGTAGACACGGTCACCGTATCCACCAACGCCGTAGCCAGTACCTTCTGCCGACAGTGCACGGCCAGCAAGCATGGGGGTCGTCACACTCACACCGAGTAGCGTCAGATACCCTCGACGTCCGAGTGAAGTACTGGAAGCGGATGACATTACATCCTCGTTTGTTTCATTTTGGCCACTGAGTGAATCTATCTCCTCATTGCCCGGTTCGACGGATTCCTGCGGCCTGTTATTTTGCCCGGTTCGATGCACATCAATCGATTAGAGCCATAATACATAAATCTTGATAAACTTATATATTACTGGTATCTATTATTCATATATTTTCCGAAAGTGTGTGATAATGCAGAATGTCTATTTACCAGTTACTTATATTATAATTTCTAGCTGCGGCCTGTTCGCACGATTTGAGAGTAACGATGCACGTCAACCAATAGTATTCGAATATTATACGATTCGAATTTTCTCCGCAAGCCGACTGTTCTGATTGCTTTCATCAGTCCAACCTCTCATGCAGAGAAATATCGACAAAAAATATATCGGGCACTGAAGTTCCGATTACGTGACTAGTCTTCCTATCTTCATGACGCACGTCGGGGCTATCGCCGAGCGGAACAACAAATGAATCTAGTTTACCGTCCGGTACCTTCGAGAATGTCGAAAGCCCAGGCGATTGCTTTGTTGATCTGATCGGAGCGTATTGGCGCGCACACGACGGTCAGTTCTTGAGAATGTTGTCATAGATACTCTCGATTCAAGTCAGTGCGGGCCCCCTCACCGGTGTCTCCGTAGGGAGAGGGAGTCAATATAAAACGAACAGTAACAAATCGTTAATTTTCTTTCTGGCGGTCGTCGTCGGGTACCCTCTGAGAGTGGATATCGGACTTGATCAGCGATTTGGGGGCCTCCTGCCACTGCTTCAGTACAAAGGCGATGCTATGAAGAAATGGCAGTGGGTCCTCCCGGCGTAGCATATCAAAACGCGGCATCTCATAACATGAGGAGAGTATCTCCCATGCTGTTCGCAGTAACGATGGCTTATTTACGAGCGGAGACTCTTCGCGCTGAATGCTCAGCAGATGGCCCAACTCGCCGTACAGCTGGTGGCTCCCAACCCCGATTTCGTATCCCGACCCTACCTCGTCTGCCCTCCCAGTTGCCAGAAGCCAGTAGTAGTATGGAAAATCGGCTCCTGCTTGGACGGCACAAGGGATTGACTGCCATATCCGGGGGTTGATCTCTGTTAGTACAAACTCACCCGTATTTTCGTCTTTCATGTACTCCACGCAGGCCAAACCATGGAAATCGAGGTGATCCAGCAGCATCCGACCGGTTTCTTCGAGTTCGGGAATATTCACCGTCTCACGA
>SL_7KL_010_BRINEDRAFT_10001290_pt1 | contig 12029 bp, 8 predicted proteins | sample SodLak_010_BRINE_FD_10663 | JGI IMG/M metagenome (IMG submission 10663)
CCAGCATGAGCACCAGGGCGGCGAACGAATACCGGCCGCTTGCATGGGCACGTGGATGAAATAGCGAAAGAAGCTTCAACAAGGCGCCCAGACGCGTAAGGATGCCTAGTTAATCACAAAAAAAGCGCCGATATACAGGGCCCGGTGCCAGGCCAGGGGATCCCCGCCGCACCCCCGGCGGTTGCCTGGGTCCGCAGGGCAAGTCCCGTTTGCGAAACCCACCCAGGACACCCACCCTGCCCGGCACGGCCAGCCGGAAATGGTCCCGAGGCTGGCCTCACCGCCCAGGATCAGTCGCCGGCCACCGTCATGGATTCGATCAGGATGGAGCCGGTGTGGATGTTGCCGCGGCGGTCGACATCGGTGCCCACGGCCGCCATCCGCTGGAACATGTCCTTCAGGTTGCCGGCGATGGTGATCTCCTCCACCGGATACTGCAGCTCGCCGTTTTCCACCCAGAAGCCGGCGGCCCCGCGGGAATAGTCGCCGGTCACCGGATTCACGCCCTGGCCGATCAGCTCGGTGACCAGGAAACCGGTCCCCATCTCGGCCAGCAGGGCGGCGAAGTCCTTGTCGCCCGGGGCCACGGTCACGTTGCGCGCACCCCCGGCGTTGCCAGTGGCCTCGAGGCCCAGACGCCGCGCGGCGTAGCTGTCGAGGGTATAGCTCTGCAGCACGCCGTCGGCGATCAGCGGGCGGTTGCGGGTGCGCACGCCCTCCCCGTCGAACGGGGCGCTACCCAGCGCGCGCGGCGTCTGCGGGCGTTCCTCGATCTGCATCCACGCGGGGAACACGTTCTCGCCGATGGCGTTCAGCAGGAACGAGCTCTCGCGGTATTGGGACGGACCGGCGATCGCACGGGTGAAACTGCCAATCAGGGTGCGCGCCATCTCCGGGGCAAACAGCACCGGGCAGTTGCGGGTCGACAGCTTGCGCCCGCCCAGCCGGCGCACGGTGCGCTCGGCGGCCTCGCGCCCGACCTGCTCGGCGGCGGTCAGGTCCTCCGCGTGGCGTGCGACGGTATAGGCGTAGTCGCGCTGCATGCCTGCTGCGTCGCGCGCTACCAGCGCGCAGGACAGGGAGTGCCGGGTGCTGCGATAGCCGCCCATGAACCCCTGGCTGTCGCCGAGAAACGCAATGGCCCGCCGCGTGCTGACGCTGGCACCCTCGGAGTTCTCGATCCGTTCATCCGCCGCGAAGCCGGCGGCCTCGATGGTACGGGCCAGCTCGGTCGCCTCGGCGGCGCTGCAGCCCCAGGGGTGATCCAGGTCAAGGTCGTCCCACTCGCTCGCCTTGAACGCGGGATCGGGCATCCCGGCGTACGGGTCCGGCTCGGTGTAGCGGGCGATGCGGCAGGCCGCTTCGACGGTGTCGATCAGGGCCTGGTCACTGAAATCGGTGGTAGAGGCGGCCCCCTTGGACTGGCCGAAATAGACGATCAGCGAAAGACTCTGGTCACGCTCGTGCTCCAGGGTTTCGATCTCGCCCTTGCGCACCCCCAACTCCAGCCCGACGCTGTGACTGACCACGGCCTGGACGTCCGAGGCACCGCGCTCGCGCGCGGCCTCCAGCGTGCGCTGAACCCTCGTCTGCAGGGAGTCCGGCGAATGGGACAGGGCCTGGACCCCGTCTTCCTGGGACACGGATTCCGGGATGGCGCGTTCGGGAGATGTACTCATGCAGGGTTCCGCTACTCGATGACTGATCTGGGGGCGATACAAGGACACCCCGGGCCGGATGGCCCGGGGAAGGGATGACTAGTCGACCCGGGCGCCGTGCTTGTGGACCGCGCCGGCGTTACCCCAGCGCTCCAGGTCGTCGACGTGCACACCGACCCAGTAGAGCATGCCGACGCTGTCACGCGTCCAGCCACCCACCAGGTCCTGGCCTTCGCTCAGCTCCACGTGGTGGGCGAACTGCTCGGCCTTGTCGCGCGCGCGAAAGACATGCCACTGGACGATCTTGTCGTGGCCATGCCCTTCCGGCAGGGAACGTTCCTGTTCGAGAAAATCGAGATTCATCTGTGCCTCCTTGGTTGCATCGGGCCCCGCAGCCCTCAGGCTGCCTGGGTACCGCCCACGGTCATGCCGTCAATACGCAGCGTGGGCTGTCCCACGCCGACCGGCACGCCCTGGCCCTCCTTGCCGCAGGTGCCGACGCCGGAATCGAGCTTCATGTCGTTCCCGATCATCGACACCCGGGTCAGGACATCCGGGCCATTGCCGATCAGGGTCGCACCCTTGACCGGGTACGTCACCTTGCCCTTCTCCACCCGGTAGGCCTCCGAGGCGGAGAACACGAACTTGCCGGAGGTGATATCCACCTGCCCACCACCGAAGTTGACCGCATACAGGCCGTCGTCCACCGAGGCCAGGATCTCTTCCGGATCGGCGTCGCCGCCCAGCATGTAGGTATTGGTCATGCGCGGCATCGGCAGCCGGGCGTAGGACTCGCGGCGGCCATTGCCGGTGGACTGCGTACCCATCAGGCGGGCATTCATCTCGTCCTGCATGTAGCCGCGCAGCACGCCATCCTCGATCAGCACGGTCTGCTGAGTCGGATTGCCTTCGTCGTCCACGTTCAACGAGCCGCGGCGGCCCTCCAGGGTGCCGTCGTCGACGATGGTGATGCCCTTGGCCGCCACCTGCTCGCCGATGCGTCCGGAGAAGGCCGAGGTCCCCTTGCGGTTGAAGTCGCCCTCCAACCCATGGCCGATCGCCTCGTGCAACAGGATGCCCGGCCAACCGGGCCCGAGCACCACCTTCATGCTGCCGGCCGGCGCGTCGCGCGCATCGAGATTCACCAGGGCCTGGCGCACCGCCTCGCGGGCATAACCGGCGGCGCGGCCATCCTCGCGGAAGTACTGGTAGCCGTGACGACCACCGCCTCCGGAGGTGCCGGATTCGCGGCGCCCGCCCTGCTCGACGATCACCTGGACGTTCAGGCGCACCAGCGGGCGCACGTCGGTGGTCATCTCGCCGCGGGCATTCAGTACCAGCACCACCTCGTGCACCCCGGCCAGCGAACACATCACCTGGGTTACGCGGGAATCCTCGGCGCGGGCGACGGCATCGACCTCCTTCAGGAGGTCGATCTTGGCCTGCTCGCCCAGCGAATCGAGCGGATTGTCGGGGGCGTACAGCGCCGGCCGCGAGGACGCGCGCGAGGCAACCGCAATGCGCCCGCTCTGCCCGGCACTGGCAATGCTGCGCGCGGTCTTCGCGGCCTCCAGCATGGCCGGCATCGCGATGTCGTCGGAGTAGGCGAACCCGGTCTGCTCGCCGCGCACCACACGGATGCCAACGCCGCGTTCGATGTTGAAGCTGGCGGATTTCACGAGGCCATCCTCCAGCGACCAGCCCTCCTGGCTGGAAAACTGGAAGTAGCAGTCACCGCCATCGATACCGTGACCGAAGGTGGTCCCCAGAAGGGTGCTCAGCTCGCTTTCGCCGAGACCGGCGGGGTCGAGCAGGGTCTGTTGCGCAAGGCGGTCGATCATGAAGTCCTCTCGGGTTCCGTAAATCCGCTGTTCCGTGTCCATCATGGGGGAGCAGCTGTCGGCCTTCAGTATGGAGCTTGGGGCACGCCGTTCGCTTTCAAGCGCGCGGCCGTTGCGGGTATATCGCCACCCCGGCCCGGAAAACGCGGTATCCAGGGGGTACGCTTCCTGGTCAGATGGCCCCGGGGCACGGCAGTCGGCGGTGGTCCACTGCCGGGAAGCTGCTCCGGATGCGCGCGGCCTGGGTCGGGTCCAGATTCGCCAGCAGTACCCCGGGGTTGCGCTGCAACTGACCGGCCACCCGACCCCAGGGGTCCACCAGCGCACTATGGCCGTAGGTTTCGCGGCCGTTCACGTGGAAGCCGCCCTGGGCCGCCGACAACATGTAGTACTGGTTCTCGATTGCGCGCGCCCGCAGCAACACGTCCCAGTGCGCCTGTCCGGTCTGGGCGGTGAAGGCCGCCGGCAGGGCGACCCATTCCGCATTCTGGTCCAGCAGGGCCCGGAACAGCTCGGGGAAGCGCAGGTCATAGCAGATCGCCAGGCCCATGCGGCCGACCGGCGTATCGACGACCACCACCTGCTCACCCCGCTCGAAGACCTTCGACTCGGTGTAGGCCTCGGTACTGTCCGGCAGGCACACATCGAACAGGTGGATCTTGTCGTAACGCGCCACCTGCTGCCCGCGGTCGTCAAACACCAGACAGGCCGAACGCACCCGCTCGGAGCCCGGGGTCTGCAGCGGGATGGTCCCGCCAACAATCCACAACCCCAGGCGCCGGGCCTGCTCCGCAAGGAACGCCTGCAGCGGGCCGGCACCATCGGCCACCTCCGCGATCCCGAGGATGTCGGTGTCCTGCATGCCCATGAAGGCAAAGTTCTCCGGCAAAACCGCCAAGGCGGGCGCCCTTGTCGGCGGCCTCCTGCAGCAGTCGCTTTGCCTCCAGAAGGTTCGCCTGGGGCTGGGGTCCGGAGGCCATCTGGATGGCCGCTACCTGAGTCATGTCGCTCCGATCATCTGGTTACCGGGGCCGGCTATGGCACCCGCAACGCCGATCTTGCCGGCGTTAGTCGTTGTCAGCCCCATCGGCTCCCGCGGCCGGTTGTACCAGCACGCGTACCTGTGGGTCGTCCCAGGGGCCCGTCACCGAGTATTCGACACGAGCCGCCTCTTCTATCTGATCCCCAATCCCCAGCACGCGTTCCGCAAGCAGCACCACGACCCCGGTCACCGGCCCGCCCACCAGCGCCCCGACAATCGGCAGCGCGGTACGCAGGCTGGGCACCACCACGATCTCGTGATCGTAGTCGCGCGCCACCAGCCCGGTGCGACCACTCAGGCGTACACGCGCCGAGGGCCCTTCCATGCGCAGCGCCGGCACGTAGAGATCACCATCGCGCAGTGTCGCCTCCGCGATCAGTTCGCTGAAGGTCAGGCCTTCGGTGAACACGTCGCGGAAATCCAGCCGCAACCGCCGCGGCAACACGTCCAGGCTCACCAGGCCGAGCAGGCGGCCGGCGCCCGGCTCGACATCCGCCAGACGTCCGTCCTCCAGGGAGAGTTCCATGGAGCCCGCCAGCTGCGCGAGGCGCGGGGCATACAAAGGGCCCGGCCAGGTCAGCGACAGCGAACCGTCACCGCTCCCCCCGACCATCGCACGCGACAACCCCGCCGACTCGAGCGCCCGGCCCCAGTCACCGCCGGAGAGGCTCACGTCCAGGCGCGTCTCCGGCAGACCGCCGGTGGTCACCCGCCAGACCCCGACGGCGTCTGCGTGCAGGTCACCTTCCGGGGTCCGCAGCTCCAGGTCCCGGACGACCAGACCGTTCGGCTGCGGCTCCAGCCCCAGCTCGATGTCCGCGAAACGGTAATCCCCCAGCGCCAGGCTGTCGAGGGTCAAGTCCACGGCCGGCCACACGCGCGGGTCCTCGAAGCCCCCGACTGCGACGGGCTTCACCCCGGGATCGGGGTCCGGCTCGCCGTCCCACTCAAGATCCTCCAGGACCAGGTGGCGCACATGCGCCTCCCAGCGGTCGTGCCCACCCGCACCCATCGGGCGCCAGCGTGCCTCGCCCGCCAGCCAGTCGGAAGTGGCCTCCAGATCCCAGCCCGCATCCCCGCGTCGCCCGAGAAAGCGCACACCGGGAAGGTCCTGCTCGCCCCAGCGGATCCGGTCGCGGATATCCAGTTCCAGGCGGGTCAACGCGACCGCTCCCGCGGTTTCCCCGGCATTCTGGCTGGCCGCGCCCAGATCCACATCGCCGCCCCAGGGGGCCTCGCTCAGGGCCTTGAGCCAAGGGTCGACCGCCAACTCCGGCAGGCGCGCCCGCACCGAGACCCCCTCCCCCGGCAAGGCCAGGGCACCCGCCCACGGCGCGCCGATCTCCAGCGCCATCGCCTGCAACCCGATCCCGCGCGCCGCCGTACGCGGCTCGGCACCCCGTACGGCCGGGTCCTCGGGCGCGGCCGCCGGTGACAGGCGCAGGTGTGCGCGCAGGACCTGCCCCAGCGTCAGGTGGCCGATACCGGCGCCGTCATGCCCGAGCGGCAGTGCCAGCTCCAGCTCGCGGGCCGCCGCCGCGGACTTGCCGATCGGCTCCGGCCAGTCGATCGCGACCCCGACCAGGTCCGAGCGCAACTCCAGACGAACCCCGTCCACCGCCGGCCCCAAGCGCAGCTGGGCATCCCAGTGCGCCGCCCCGTCGAGATAGGGCGCAAGTTCCGGGAAGTCCTCCAGCCACGGGGCCAGGGGTTGCGGACCGCGCGCCGTCAACCGCGCCGTCTCGCCATCCAGCGGCCAGTCCGCCCCCAGCGTCACCGTCTCGCCGTGAACCCGCGCGGTGACCCCGTCGGCCGTCACGCGATCCCCGGTATCGAACTGGACCCGTCCCTCCACGGCCTCGAGCATGGTCGGCCAGCCCGAGACCTCGGCGCGGATCCCCCGCAGGTCCAGCTCACCGGCGACACGGGTCTCGGCCATTCGGCCCGCCTGCAGCGGGAGGTTCAGCGACAGACCCAGCCGGGTCGGCCCGTCCAGCCGCGCCTGGTCACGGAGTTCGGCCGCCTCCTCCAGCAGCTCGGCCTGGCGCAGGTAGGCCAGAAGATCCGCCGCATCCCCCTCTGCCGTGCCTTCCAGTTCGAGGACCGCATTCTCCATGTCCTCGATCCCGATCCGGGTGTCGCGCACCTCGGTGTCCAGAATGCGCCCGCGCGCACCCTCGGCGCGGAAGCTCGCGTTGTGGAACAGGAGCCGGCCACTGAGGTCCTCCGCTCGTGGCCAGCCCTCCTGATAGTCGAGGATGCCCGCCTCGACATCCGCCCAGAGATCAAACACACCCTCGTCGCCGGCGAACGGGAAGTCTTTCCCGCGCCCGCGATAGGCCATGCCGCCGCCGGAGGACGTGCCCGTAACGATGCTGTCCACCAGCCACTGGTAGGTGTTGTCCGGCAGGTGGTAAAGCGGCAGGTAGCGCGCGGTGTGATCACCGTCGGCTCGCAGAATGTCCATCGCAATATCGACCCGGGGTCCGGCCGCGTGACCATCCAGCAGCACCCGCAGGCGGCCGCGAACCGCGGCATGGGCATTGGCGGCATTCAGGCCCTCGCCCGCCAGGCGCCAGTGTCCGGCGTCATCGCGCTCGGCACGCAGCCGTCCACGCACCGTATCCAGCGGCACCGGATCGGCCAGCACGCGCGGCAGATCGATCTGCAGGTCGCGGCTGTCCAGCAGCAGTTCCACACCGCCACGGCGCCATTGCATATACCCCGAGGCGCCCTGCACTCCAAGCCCGTGCTCCCCCGCGCGCCAGCCAAGGTCGTGCACATCGGCCTCCGCCCAGACAGGCTCCAGACGGCCATCCGCGCGGCGGGCCTCCAGCCGGGCGAAGTCCAGGGTGCCGCGCGGATGCAGGTCCGCGATCCGCTCCGCCAACTCGGGCGCCGCATCCTGAAGCAGCGTGAGCAGCGGCGCGTAGGGTTCCACTTCGAGATCGCGCGCGGCCATTTCCACCGCGTCCACCACCAGCCCCTCCGGCTTGCCCTCCAGGCGATAGGCGAGTCGCAGATCGCCGGAACCGGGCTGGGTCCCGCTCCAGGACGAGCGGTGGCGATCCTCCTGCACCCGCCAGTCGAAACGATGTCCGATGGCCGGGCCGACCGGTTCCCCGGCCAGGTTGAGGGTGGTTTCGTGCTCCCCGCGCAGCCAGACCATGCGCCCCTCGTCGAGCGCGCCCCACAGACGCAGTGCGGCCGTGCCCTCGGGCGCGGGCCAGCCGAGGTAGGCCAGCCACGGCTGCCAGGCGGTCAGGTCGACCGCATCGGCCCGCAGGAAGAAGCGCGCATCACGCAAATCCGCAGCGGGGGCCTTCAGCCCCAATTCGAAGTGCCCGCCCGCGGCCTCGCCTTCCAGCACCCCTTCGAGGTGCATTCGCAGCGACCCGTCATGCGCCGTGCGCAGGGCGGCCCGGTCCAGTCGCGCATCGGACTCCAGGCCGGCGCTGCGATCGTCCCAGACCAACCGGATGGCCTCGGCCTCGACATCCGGCCACTGCTCCACGGGGAGCGTGAACAAGCGGCCCTCGCCCATGCCAAGCTCGCGACCGTGCAGGGAAAAGCGTCCGTCGGCGTGGCGTACCAGGCGCAGCTCGACGCCCCGAACATGCACTGTGAAGGATGGATGGCGACTACGCAGACTGGCCCCGACGCTCAGCGCGACCCCGAGGTGGTCGATGGCGACCGGTTCACCATCCGGCATCGCCACGCGGACATCGCGCGCCACCAGCGCCGGCGACCAGCCGGTCCAACCGAGCTCGATCCCTGCGGCCGTGACCTCGCGCTCGAGCTGCTCGCTGGCGGTATCCTCCACCCAGGCGTGCAGGCCATCCCAGTGCGGAAGCGCCAGGCGCAGCAGCACGATCACGATGATCAGCGCCAGGAGGGCGCCCAGCGCCACCCTCAGGAGTTGTGACAGGCGTCTCATTTCTCCACCGGGAAGGCGCAATCCGACCCGCCCGGCCGACCGGGACCCGTATCCGTGCTGGGTCCGCACTGGCGATTCATCTTCGCGCCTCTTCCTCCCTGACGGAGACGGGGACCGGGTGCCTGTCTACTTAATCTACTTGTAGATCAGACGAAGACCACGTCGAACTGTTCCTGGGTGTACAGCGTTTCCACCTGGAAGCGGATCGGGATGCCGACAAAGCTCTGCAGCTCGGCCAGGCTGGCGGATTCCTCGTCCAGCAACAGGTCGATCACGTTCTGCGAGGCCAGCACGCGCAGCTCGCGCGCATCGTACTGACGCACCTCGCGCAGGATCTCGCGGAACAGCTCGTAGCACACCGTCTCGGCCGACTTCAGATAGCCACGCCCGCTGCACACCTGGCAGGGCTCGCACATCTGGTGCTCCAGGCTCTCGCGGGTGCGCTTGCGGGTCATCTCCACCAGGCCCAGCGGCGACACGTCGCAGGTCTGGGTCTTCACATGATCGCGTTCCAGGGCCTTTTCCAGCGCGCGGATCACCTGGCGCTTGTGCTCGTCGTCCTGCATGTCGATGAAATCGATAATGATGATCCCGCCGAGATTGCGCAGGCGCAGCTGGCGACCGATCGCCTGCGCGGCCTCCAGATTGGTCTTGAAGATGGTCTCTTCGAGCTTGCGATGGCCGACGAAACCGCCGGTGTTGATGTCCACCGTGGTCATCGCCTCGGTCTGGTCGAAGATCAGGTAGCCACCGGATTTCAGTTCCACCTTGCGCTCCAGGGCACGGTGGATCTCCTCCTCGACGTTGAACAGGTCGAAGATCGGGCGCTCGCCCGGATAGTGTTCGATCCGGCCGATCAGCTCCGGCAGGTAGCGCTCGACGAAGCCGCAGACCTTCTGATAGGTCTCGCGCGAATCGATGCGGATACGCTCGATATCGCCCCCCACCATGTCGCGCAGGATGCGCTCCACCAGCGGCAGATCGGCGTAGACCTCGGTCCCCGGCGGGGCTCCGACAGCCTGCTCCTGCAGGGTATCCCAGACCTTCTTCAGGAACGCCGTGTCGTTATACATGGCCTCGTGGTCGGCCAGCTCTGCGGCCGTGCGCACGATAAAGCCGTGCTGCGGCGCCAGCTCGTCACGCAACTGCTCGATGGATGCACGCAGCCGTGCGCGCACGCCCTCGTCCTCGATGCGCGTACTCACACCGACATTGGACTGGTTCGGCATCAGCACCAGATTGCGCGACGGCAGGGTGATATAGGTGGTAAGCCGCGCGCCCTTGGAGCCCAGCGGGTCCTTGACTGCCTGCACCAGGACCTCCTGCCCCTCGCGCAGCAGCTCGCGGATACCCTCGCGCACCACCGGGGCCGGCGTGCCGGTGCCATTGCCGCCGGCCACGGGCGCCGCAGGGGCGTCGCTGGCAGACGGGCCGTTGCCATTGAGCTCCTCGCGCTCCACCGGGGCCACGTCGGAGGCATGCAGAAAGGCCGTGCGTTCCAGCCCGATATCGACGAAGGCCGCATCCATGCCCGGCAGTACCCGCACCACCCGGCCCTTGTAGATGTTCCCCACGATCCCGCGGCGGCGGGCGCGCTCCAGGTGCAGTTCGGTCAGGACGCCATTTTCCACCAGGGCCACTCGGCTCTCCTGGGGCGTCACATTCATCAGGATCTCGGTTCCGGTCATGCGTTCTTCTTGTTCTTGATGTCACGGGCAGACCGCCGAACCCGCACACGGGCGGGCCGGCGATCAGGGATGTCGGGCTACTTGGTGGCGGCTTCGGCCGCGGCGGCCGCCGGCTCTCCAGAGGACTCCGGCGGCGGCCGCTGGGCGCGCGGCCAGGACTTGATCACCGCATGTACCAGCGTCGCCAGCGGGATGGCAAAGAATACCCCCCAAAGCCCCCAGATGCCGCCGAACACGAACACCGCGGCGATGATCGCCACCGGGTGCAGGTTGACGACCTCCGAAAACAGCAGCGGCACCAGCACGTTGCCGTCGATGAACTGGATCACCCCGTAGGCAATCAGTACCCAGGCGAACTCGGAGCTCAGGCCGAACTGGAAGTATGCGACCGCCGCCACCGGGATGGTCACCACGGCCGCGCCGATGTACGGGACGATGACCGAGATGCCGACCATGAACGACAGCAGTACGGCGTATTCCAGACCGAACCAGTTGAAGGTAAGGAAGGTGACCGCCCAGACGATCACGATCTCGATAAATTTGCCGCGCACGTAGCTGGCGATCTTCAGGTTCACCTCGCGCCAGACCTCGCTGGCCAAGTGGGTGTCCTGCGGCATGAAGCCACGGATCCAGTTCAGGATCAGGTCGCGGTCCTTCAGCATGAAGAACACCATCAGCGGGACCACGATCAGGTAGATCACCACATCCACCAGATGCCGCGCCGAGGACAGGGAGAACGACACCACGCGCTGCCCCAACAGGGTCGCCTCGGCGCGGATGGCCCCCATCAGCTCGAATACCTGATCGTCACTGATCAGTTGCGGGTAGCGCTCGGGCAGCTGCAGCAGCAGGTTCTGGCCCTCGGAGATCATTCCCGGCAGCTCGCGTACCAGCTGGGTCACCTGGGCCGACATCAGCGGCACCACGCTGAACAGCGCCGCCACCGTCAGCGCCAGGAAGGCCAAAAGGACGATGGTGACCGCGAGGATGCGCGGGATGTGCAAAAAGACCAGCTTGCGCACCGCCCCCTCCAGCAGGTAGGCGATGATCAGCGAGGCCAGCAGCGGCGCCAGGATGCGCCCGGCAAAGACGATGATCAGGAATCCCACAAGCAGCAGAAACGCCAGGATCACCACCTGTGGGTCGGTGAAATGGCGCTGGTACCACTGGCGCAGGATATCGATCATCGCGAGGGTTCCCCCGACTCCCCTCCGTTATCGGGATTCGCCTGGCGGGCCGGATCCTGGACGACGGCCTTCTCGTAGTGGGCACGAAAGACCCCCTCCAGCTCGTCGATCACCTCCACCGCCGGGCGCCCCTGCATCACGTGCTGGCCCATCAGGGCCGAGGTCTCGTTCAGCAGTTTGGAGCGATCCAGCATGGGATAGGTCGCGGAAAGCCGGCGCATCGCCTTGATCACCGACTCGCTCTCTGGGCGCGGGATCGGCTCCGGCGCGGGGACCGGTTCCGGCGCGGGGGCCGGCGATTCCTGTTCCAGAAAGCGGGCGAATTTCAGCAGGCTGGCCTGATCCTCGGTCGACAGCCGCGCGGCGATCTCGGCGATCGCCTTGGCCGGGTCTTCCCGGCCTTTCTTGCGCGCACCGCCGAGCACCGACCCGAGATCGCCCCCGGACGGGCTCCCCTCGTTGCCCATGCCCAGGGGTGGAATCATCCCTCGTCCTCGATCTTCAGGCTGAACACCGGCATCTTGCGGCGTTCCTGCATCAGGCCCAGCGTCTTCACCAGGGCCACCAGCACGTCCTCGGTCACCTTCTGCATCTCGCCCCATTCCATGCGCGCCTCGCCCAGGAGCTCGCCCATGTTCGGCGGCGGATTGTGCCGCGCCTCCATGATGATGTCCTC
>SL_7KL_010_BRINEDRAFT_10001291_pt1 | contig 12028 bp, 6 predicted proteins | sample SodLak_010_BRINE_FD_10663 | JGI IMG/M metagenome (IMG submission 10663)
TTGAAATTGAATTATTAATTCGAAATACGATATGAACACCAACAAGCTCAAGAAATTTGCACAAGAGACTCGTCGTAAACTCCTGAAACAGGTGAATGGTAAGTTGGAACATGTGCTTACTGCCGAGACAGGAGAGCTGCGGGAGAAGGCGCATATCATAAAGGATCTGAGGAAAGATCTTGACCGCATGGGACGTGAGGCGTTGGTGGATAAGGTTGCCTATACGTGGTTTAACCGCTTTGTGGCATTGCGGTATATGGATGTTCGGGGATTCCAACCCCTTGAGGTTTCGGTACTCACCCCCAAAGAGGGACAGGTAAGCCCTGAGATCCTACAGGAGGCAATGGCGGGACATATTCCCGATGACCTGAAGGTGGATCGCCAAAAGGTGATGGATCTGTTGGACGGAAGAATTGAAAGCAGTAACGCCGAAAATGATGCCTTCCGTCTGTTGTTGGTTGGCGTATGTAATCACCTCCACCACATCTTCCCTTTTCTATTTGAACGAATTGACGACTATAGCGAACTCCTGCTGCCCGATGACCTGACGAGTGAGTTCTCCATTATACAGGATGTAATTGACGGCATGGTAGACGAAGACTGTCAGGAAGTAGAAGTATTAGGATGGCTCTACCAATTCTATATCTCAGAGAAAAAAGATGAGGTGTTTGCTTCCAAAGGAAAGGTTAAAAAAGAAGAGATTCCTGCTGCCACGCAGCTTTTTACGCCACGATGGATTGTGGAGTACATGGTGCAGAATACTGTGGGCAAGTTGTGGGTACTTAACCATCCCAACTCAAAGCTGAAAGAACAGATGCCCTACTACATTGAAAGTGAGGTGACGGCAGAGGATGTGCTGACCATAGACAAACCCGAAGAGCTTACGCTGTTAGACCAAGCCTGTGGCTCGGGACATATTTTAGTGTATGGCTTTGAGCTACTCTACAAGATCTATGAAGAGGAAGGCTATACCCCGTCAGATATACCCCAATTGATTATTGAGCATAACCTCCACGGTTTTGAAATTGATGAACGAGCAGCCCAACTGGCGGGATTAGCCATATTAATGAAAGCACGGGAGACTCAGCGGCGATTCTTCCGAAAAACCTACGTTCCCGAGCCAAATATAACTTGTTTTGAAGATTTACAATTAAAAGAAAATGAATTAGAAGAATTTTTGTCTTTAGCGAAGATTAGTAAATCAAATTCCGTATTTAAAGATTTGATTTTAATGACTGATGCTACTAATTATGGTTCACTTATTAAACCACTTTCAACTGTAGATGAATTAAAAAAAGCAAGGGAAAAGTGTGAAGTGGTTACGGATCTTGGAGATATTTTTGAATTTCATAATCAGTTTCAAGTTGATAACTCACTTGATATTCTAATTAAATTAGCAAAAAAATATTGTTGTATAGTTGATAATCCACCTTATATGGGGAGTCGAAATATGAATAAAGAACTATCTGGTTTTGTGAAATCTGCATATCCTGATAGTAAATCTGATTTAATGGCTTCTTTCATGGAGTGTGGATTAAATAGTTTGAAGGAATATGGATTAATTGGAATGATTAATCAACACAGTTGGATGTTTTTGAGTAGTTACGAAAAATTGAGAGAGAAGCTCATTGAAGAGACATTTGTGGACACATTGCTTCATTTAGGCCCCAGAACATTTCCAGAAATAGGTGGAGAAGTTGTTCAAAACACTTCTTTTACAATATTGAAAAAAAGGGTTTTAAAAAAAGGCTCTTATATCCGTTTAGTTGAATTCAATAATCCTAAACAAAAAGAAATTAAGTTATTAGAAGCTATAAATAACTCAAGTAGTAGTTACTTTTATAATTCTAATCAAAAAGACTTTAAAAAAATAGCAGGATCTCCAATTGGATACTGGATTAGTAATGCTGAAGTGAAAGCGTTCGAGCAGTTAGAAACTGTTGGAGATGTCATGGATGTAAAAGTAGGTCTTCAAACAGGGAATAATGATTTATTCCTAAGGTATTGGCATGAAATTTCAATTAACAAATCTAACTTACGATCTCATTCCCATGATAAAAAATGGTTCACTTACAACAAGGGTGGTGGATTTAGAAAATGGTATGGAAATATTTTCCATGTTGTGAATTGGGAAAATAATGGCTTGGTAATTAAAAATTATAAGGACAGTGATGGAAAACTAAGATCGAGACCACAGAACATTAAATTTTATTTCTTAGAATCAATTACATGGTCCGATGTCAGTACGGGCAAGTTCTCATGTAGATATTCAAAAAAAGGAGCGATTTTTGATGTGAAAGGTTCCTCTGGTTTTTCTAACGACATATACTATGATATAGGTTTATTAAATAGTGAATATGCTTCTTCAACTCTTTTTGTACTGAATCCAACTATGAGTTATCAAGTTAGCAATATTAAAAATATTCCCTATAGACAAGACAAAGAAGAAATAGTAAGAGATTTCTCTAAATCCTGTATAAGTATTAGCATGAAAGATTGGGACTCACGAGAAACCTCATGGGACTTCCAACAAAACGAACTGATCCGCTTCAACAAAGAAGGCGGCATTGAAACCCTCGAAGAAGCTTACGACCTCTACAAACAATATTGGCAAAACAAGTTCTACCAGCTCCATCAAAACGAAGAAGAACTAAATCAACAATTCATTGAGATCTACGGTCTGCAGGAAGAACTGACGTCCGATGTGCCGTTGAATGAGATCACGATCTTGCAGGAAGAGTTGGATAGGAAGAAGCTTAAAAAGAAGGAGTCAGAATTCAGGAGTCAGAATTCAGAAGTCCGTAAGCCCGAGCTTCCATTTAAAGATAAAGAAGTGATGGCTCAGTTTGTCAGTTACGCGGTGGGATGTATGTTTGGTCGGTACAGCTTAGACCAAGAGGGACTCATATTAGCCAATCAAGGCGAGACCTTGGAGGATTATCTTCGAAAAGTATCCCTTAGCAAAAACGAAGTCGCTTTCCTGCCCGACGATCACAATATTATTCCCGTCCTCGATGACGAATGGTTTGAGGATGATATCGTTGCCCGTTTCCACGAGTTTCTAAAGTCGACATTCGAGGAATCCCACTTCCAAAAGAACCTGCAGTTTGTAGAAGAGATGCTCGGTCACGACGTTCGTAAATACTTCGACAAGTACTTCTACAAAGATCACTACAAGCGCTACAACAAACGCCCCATATATTGGAAGTTCAGTTCTCCCAAGGGCTCTTTCAGCGTACTTATTTACATGCATCGCTACACGCCCGACACCCTTAACAATATCCTGAACAATTACCTGCGCGAGTTCATCAATAAACTGGAGACTCGTAAAGAGCAGATGCAGCATTTACAAACAACAGGTTCAGCCAGTGAAAAAGCTCAGGCTGACAAAGAAGTAGACAAACTCAACGCCATGATTAAAGACTGCGAAGAGTACGAACGGGAGATCCTCTATCCTCTCGCCTCCGAACGCATCGAAATGGATTTGGACGACGGGGTTTTAGTGAACTATAACCTCTTCGGCAAAGCCGTAGAAGAAATTAAATCCGTCAACGACAAAAAGAAGAAAAAGAAAGTGAAAGAGTTTGATTGGATTGATGGATCAAGGATAAGGTGATGATATGAAAACCTTTTATGACTGGATGACATCAGATTTATTTGCATTCTTTGCTAATGCAAGTGATGACACTAAAGTTGCCGTATTTGTTTCAGTAACAATATTTACTATAGGTTGGCTAATTACAATCCTTCGTGAAAATAGAAAAGAAACCAAGAGGCTTAAGCAAAGAGTTAAATTTTTAAAAGGGTCATTAGAGACAAGAATCAATGCCATTGAAAAGCAATCTAAAGCATTTGAAGAGCTTGCAACAGAGTTGAATGATTTGAAAAAAAGAAATTTCAACTTAAATATTGTTTCAAGTTTAAACTTCACTTTTTATAGCCCTAATCTTATAGAAGACGTTCATAAGTTCTTAGAAAAGCATGAAAATCTTAGTTTTGAAGTAATCAATAAATTAAGTGGATCAATCAATAGTATTGAAGTACAAATTGAACACATAAAGTCTAATTACAACAACTTTGTAAGAAATGCTGAAAAGCATGAACTACAATGGAATAATGCTACAAATCAAATTTTTCGGTTTAATGACGATTTAATTGAAGAATTTTATAAAACAGATGAGGAAGATTCTTTTTTTGATGGCTTTAATTCGATTATTGCTGATTGGGTTGAGGAAAGAGATGATTTAGATACAGTTCATATGTTTGAAGCCTTGGTTACTCCATTAAGAAATTTCTGTTTGGATAATTTGCCAGATAACAGAGCACGAAAAATTCTTCCCTATTTACATGAAGCAGCCCATTCATACGAAAATATGAAAGAAAATAGAGGGCGATATAGTGACATTTATTCAAAAGATTCCGATCAAATTGATACCTATAAAGAAACTTTAGAAATAACATGTAAAATTTTGACAGAAAATCTTTCAAGATTTAGACCGATAACAAAACACTTTAACAAATCTGAATCAAAAGTGTTACTGTTGGAAAAGAAAGCATAGAACAGAGCTGAGGTTGTTCTTAATTCAAAAATAATACAGGAGTAATATGAGTAATGTAATAATCAAAAGAGCCGTTGAAAACATAAGAAGTGGCACGAGTGTATATACTCCAATTATTGAATTAGTAGTAAATGCCATTCAAGCAATTGAAGAAAAAGGCAATGTTGATGATGGCACCGTAAAAATAATAATTAATCGGTCAGGACAGGTTAAGACAGACAAATCAGAAAGAGATATCACTGGTTTTACAATAGAAGATAATGGAATTGGATTCACACAAAAAAATCGGGAATCATTTGATACGCTGTACACAGATAAAAAGATAAAAGAAGGAGGAAAAGGATTCGGTCGTTTTACCTGTTTGAAATACTTTGAAGATGTTCAAGTGAACAGTACGTTTGCTAAGGGAGATTCTCATCTTCAGCGTATTTTTAAAATGGGGAAGAAAACAGAAATCATTGTTGATGAAGAAATAACTCAGTCGGATTCAAAAGAAACAGGGACCAAAATACTTTTGAAAGGACTTGAAACACCCATTCCAGAAAGAACAGTCACTACTATATCAAGGGTTCTTGTGGAAAAATTACTTCCTTTTTTTATAAAGGACGATAAACAATGCCCACTTATTTATCTCGAGGAGGAGTCAGGAGACAAAGTGTTATTAAATGACTTCTTTACCAGCTCTGAGAATCCAGAGATTACGGAGATGAATGAAGCTAATGGTAGTTTTAAGCTTGAAGCTAATCAGGGCGAAGAAAAAGAGTTTACGGTCAGAGTTTTTAAAATATATTCAGCCAAAAGCCAAAGTAGTAAAATAAGTTTAGTAGCACATAGGAGAGAGGTTACATCGATATCTACCTATCATTACATTCCAGAATTTTCAGAGGAATTTTTCGATTCTTATAAAACTAATGGGCAAGAGAAAGAAGCCAATTATATAATCAAAGTATACGTATTTGGTCAGTATCTTGATGATAATGTTTCCCTTGAGAGAGGTGGTTTTGAGTTTCAGAAAGAAAATGATTTGCTCTTCGGCATTTCCCAGACTGAAATTGAGCGTGAGGCTTCAGTTTTTGCTAAAAGTACAGTCTCTGATGAAGTTGAAAACCGACAAGAGAAGAAAAGAAAGGATGTTTATCAGTATGTAAAAGAACATGCACCGTGGTATTCCGATTTAGTAAATGAGTTGGACTTTACTGATGTGCCTTACAATCCTCAGCCACAACAAATTGAATCACAGTTACATAAAATAAAGTACGAAAAGGATGTAAAGGTTAAAGCTGAGGTTAAGGAATTGTTGGAGAGTAATGAGCAGAGTGAACTAAAAGAAAAAGCTGCGGAAATTGTTGATAAAATTTCGGGTTCAAGCAGAGATGAACTTGTTCACTACATTGCTTTAAGACGTAGTGTTTTAGATATACTTGATAAAAGTCTTTCCTTAGATTCTGAAGGTAAATACTACTCTGAAGATGTTGTACATGATATAATTTTTCCGAGAAAAGGTGATTCGGAATCCACTCCCTACGATAAACATAATTTATGGATTATCGATGAGAGGCTAAATTTCAATCATTTTCTGGCCTCTGACCAACCACTTGATGGTCCCAGAACAGAACGCCCTGATTTACTAATCTTTGACCAACGAATTGGTTTCAGGGGAGATAACGAACCAAGTAATCCAGTGACAATTTTTGAATTCAAACGACCGCATAGAGACGATTTTGTAAATGAATCCTCAAATGAAGATCCTGTAGAACAGATAATTAGGTATGTGAATAGCATTAAAAAGGGAAAATACACAACACACGAAGGTAGAGAAATTCAAGTAGCACCTAATACACCCTTTTATGGATACGTTATTTGTGAGTTAACTACGAAAGTAAAAGAATGGTTGGAAGATGTTAAAGATTTTAGACCGTTGCCAGACAGAATGGGGTATTTCAGCAGACACAGCAATCAAAATCTATATATAGAGGTGTTAAGTTGGGAAAAAGTATTAAAAGATTCAACGATGCGTAATAAAGTATTTTTTCACAAACTTGGTTTGGAATAAAAGTGCAGCTCGTCAAAAAATTTTCGCACCTAATTACATTCAAATTGAGAAATTTCCAAAATCAAGCAATCCATAGAAAGGCTTCTTGATAAACATCGTTTTCTTTTGTGTTACGGTGCCGAGTGGGTCTTTAAAAAGTGTTTAAATGAATTGATATTGATAAGATATGTTAATTTAAAAATCATGTCATGAGCCAACAACTGATAGGGATATTTAAATGGTATGATCAAGACAAAAAGTTTGGCTTGATTGGGGCACAAGATGGCAAAGAATATTTTTTTCATATTTCCAATTCGCAAAATGAAAGTGACGAATTTCATGGTGGTGAGCCAGTGCTATTCGAGATGGGATATGATGAGAATAAAAGAAGAGAGCTTGCCATTAATCCACAGAAGATCGATATCAAAGACTTTGAAGCGGTCTTAGAATTATTGGAATCAAAATGCACTGTCCGAAAAGTAAAAGAGAAAACACTTGCGGAGACGACTGATGGAGAAGAATATGAAAAGGTAAAAATACATGACGTTGACCTTTTTGATAGAGCTTGGGATAAAATAAGTTCAAGTATACCTGAAGATGTTCATCTTGATTTAATTAAAAATAGCCTTGAATACCTCAATAAGAACAGAAGAGAGTTACTCATTAAATTTGCGGTGAAAATTTTAGACATATCAAAAAGGAGTGCTAATAAGGAATCTGTATCACGTAAGGTACTAATTGAAAAGTTTGTACAAGTTTTGCCTGATGATGTGATAATAGAATTATGGAGGAAGAAGTTACTTGAATACTCTAAAATTGATGAGAGTATTTTTAAAATCAAAGATCATGCTAAAAGAAGAAAAGAATTAATAAAAAGTAGATTTCCAAGATGGATTTATTTTGATGTGAGTGTATTTATAGAAAATGCAGAGTTACTATCAAAACAAGATTTATTGAATCTTACAAGGTATAAAGTTTCTGATACCGACTATTTAAAAATTATAAAAAGTAAATTTTCATCGAACCTTACAGTCGATAACATTAAAGAAATCGCTGATCTTTCAGACAAACTTGAAAAGTTTGCTCCTGCTTTATTTGATCATGTGAATAGTTTGTTGGACAACTCATTATTGATAGAGGTCTGGGCTTTTACTTACGTGAGTATAGACTTCGAAAAAAGGAGGATTTCCAAACAAAGGTATGGCTCATCAAATTTTTTAAGCGACGAGTTTTTACTGAACAATTATGCCTTGCTGAGCCTTAAAGCATTGGAAGTGATTGTTAGAAGAAAATATAAATCAGATGAGATTTTATCTAAGTTGTTACCGAAAATATTCAAAAATCCTGGCAGACTAAGTTCACCGCACGACACTTTAAAAGCATATAACCTCATTCAGTTTAATGAGACAAAAGATGAATTACTTCCAGTTTATGTTAAGACGTCATTTGAAAAATCATTAGAATATCTGGTAGATAACTATTCCCACAATTTTTTCTACTCTTGTATTGAATTTGTAAGTGGGATGGATGAAGAATTCAGAGAACGTATAAAGCGTAAGCTCATCCCTCTTTTTTTGGTAAATGATTCAAGCATTCGCATGTACGATCGCGTAAAAGTAATGTCGATACTTGGTAATGATGCACTTGCAGAATTTTACAAGAAAGGGGTAAATAAATTTTCAGATTCTGATAAAGTAGTGTTTCTGGAGATTGTGAATGATCCATTATACAACCAGCTTACTATTAATGAGTGGAATTTTGAAAGTGCAAATGCTACTAAAAAATTGATAAGTATTATTGATGATCAAGATATTAGAAATAATGAGTTATTTATGAGAAGAGTCAAAAGTCAGATTGAAGAGCAGATAAGTTGAGTGAAATCACACAATCTTTTGATAAGCTTCTACAGAATCATTGAATCTATGGTGATGCGATGTTGAACAGATATTTACCGCCGCGATTGATTGGGATGGTGGTTAAAGAATACGCTAAATAAAACAATTGTAAAGTGGCTATTGAATTCACAACAATTAATGGGGAGAATGCTCATCTCGATACAGGTGAGTTCGAAAATTCTTTGAGAGAGAAGTATGGTGAAACCTGTGAAGATGCTAAGGTATACCTTTTCAACAATTTTCCCGTAGTTGTCAGCGAAGAAAGCTTTATAGATCTGTTGATTATAATTGCACTAAAAGATATCGGTGGGAATTACTACAGATTGTCAAATAAAAAGTATTTAAAGAACATCATTATGCCCATAAACTTTATTGTGGGATATGAAGATGATGGTATAGAATTTGAAGATGGTGAATTGTTAATTAATGAGGCAGAAATAAATTTTACTTCAGAAGTTATAAGGGTTAAAAAAAGATTTGAGAAATACCTTCTAAAGAAGTGTAATCTATCGGGTGCACAGTTGAACGTACATCCATTATTCCACATAAAAAATAATCAGAATTTAGCATTAGATAATCATCTGGTTGCTCCGAACTTTTCATTTAATGAATTCGACCGTTATTTATTTCACACATCCGAAAGTCGATTAGTATCTAATTATGGGTGGTTACAGAACAAAGAGTACGATTCGTACAAAAAAGTTACTGAAGATGTACGATCTATTGTTCAGCAAGCTTCATTTGATAGTGAAATAGGCTACCTCACCAAGCAAAAGATAGAACGAATAGGTAAAAAAGTTGCCAGATCCACAAAAAAAGAAGAAGCCCTGAATAACTCCTTAGTTATAATTAGCGGCAAAGCTGGTACTGGAAAAACAACTGAATTGCTAACGCTTATGTCAAAGTCCCTATCAAATGAACAAAACGCGCTTTTTCTGACATATAATAAACTACTTGTTTTCGATTTAGCGAAGACTATACGTGCTGTTGCTGATGAAATTGGAGATACACCTGAGAATTTAGGTAAAAGTACAATAATGACTCTTCATGCTTTCTTTTATCGAGTATCTAAAGCTTTAGGGGTACTTCATGTTATGTCTGAGGATCGTATTGATCAATTGACAAGCATGATGAGAAAACGTCTTTTAACACTCTTTAAATACATTAAGCTATTAGGTGATAACAAATATTTGCTCAGTGATTATGAGGCATTAATAGAAAGTATTCAAAATCATAAACGTCTGGACATTGGGACGAAAGAGTTAGGTATAGATTTAGTGAAGTTTGCTTTATATAATTCTAAGACATTTGTAAATGAAAACGATAGAGATGAAGTCTTTAAAAATTTTTACGATAGGCAACTAAAACTTTTAGAGCGTATTGCAACAAATGAAATTTTTTTGGCAGACTATTACGGAGTATTAAAAAATTCACTGCATCAAATTAATAATCCTGAGAACTACTACGATCAAAACAGAATAGAAACAAGAGGTAAACTACTCAGCGATATATTTAATTTAAAGGATAAGCATTTCGATGAGAATAATAATTTTACAAAAGAAGCCTTTGTAGAGAAAAAAAACAGAAAAATTGGGGGATTTCGTAGAAAGAGAACCCTGTGTGTTGATGAAGCCCAGGATTGTCATACGTTGGAAAAAGATATCCTGATTAAAATATTTGGGCATGAGAATATGGTTGTGGCAAATGGTGGCGTAGAACAATTGATTCGTCACGTTGAACTATGTAATTGGGAATATTCACAAGGGAAAAACTTAAATCCTAAGAAGTTTTGGACAACCAAAAAATCGTATAGAGTTAAAAAACACTTACTTGAATTTTGTTCTTTCGTTGCTCAAAAATATCAAATTAATTTAGACTTAGAGCCGTATGAAGAAGAGGGTAAAGAAAATCCTGATGTTGGTAGTATAATCGTGGACTATAGAAAAGATCTATCAGAAAAAGATATAGATCAGGTTATTCAAAATTTGGATGAAAATGCTAAAGTCCATGGATGTTCCAATTATGAATCGACTTTAATTATGCTGGAAACTGTAGGATTTAAGAATAAGATTGAAAATAATTCACAAAAAAAAGATTCAGAGGGAGAGCAGTTGCCCCAAAGAGGAATTGTTAATGAATATGGAAATATCTACGATGATGTAATTCATGAAAGGGATGAGTGGGATTTTATTAAGAATCCATCACCCTCAGATAGCAAATATGAACTCTGGGACGGTACAAAAGAAGATAAATCTGAAGATGGAATACCTACCCCTAATGATATTCGAGTGATATTTTATGAATCATGCAGAGGTCTTGAGGCTTGGAATGCTATGTGTTTTTCAATAGATAAGTTTTTTGATAAAAAGTATGAAGAGGATGATGCAGAAAAATATCTTGTTACCCATGAGGCAGAAATTGGAACACCTGACATGTATCTTTCAAACGATGATCGAAAAAAGATGTATGCTGCTACATGGATCTTAATGGCTACAACAAGAGCAATGGACTCACTTTATCTTCACGTAGAAGATAAAGATTCAGAATTTGCTAAAACTATCAATGAGTTTTTGGGTACATCACCATCAAACGTAAGAGTAATTAATGGCATTGAATAGATCTAACAATCTAAATTAGGTGCTTTTACTGTCGATTTTGTACAAGTTACCCTGAATTTGATTAAGCAATTGAAAATAAATGTTTGATAAGCGTAACCTTTTCCAATACAGTAATTTTTATTGCACTTTATTTTCGATTCATCGCCCCTATAATTTTACCGAATTAAAAGGGTATTCTGATGTTTTAAAATGGGGTGGTTGCGCTTACAGTTTTTATGATCCCAATTTAAGTACATCATTTCGTTGCTCTGTAGGTTTAGCATTTAATAAACATATAATCTGGAACGATAAGCTTTTTGAAATTAGTAAGTTTGATTGTGATCCATATCAAGCTTCATACTTCGAGGAGGAATTGTTCCCCCTTGATAAAAAGAAGGAAATTGAAAGCTATCAAAATGTTCTAAACTCGGCTTTAAGTCTATCGAGTACTCCTGCAAAGGACTTTATGGATTCTCCTGATATGTCTGACTGGTTTGAAAGAGATTACACAAATGTATCGAATAATATAGAAGACTATATTTTAGACTTTGAGAAGGGAAAAGTTTACCTCAATGCAGTTCTCCTTAGTGAGTCATTTTACAATAACGTTATGGAACAGATTTTAACGCAAAATAAACGATTTAAAGTTACTTCATTTTTAGACTTTATTGATTAGCTATTAAGATTACACATGTCCAAAATCAAACAATCCATAGAAAAGCTTCTTCAGAAACATCGTATCCTATTATGGTATGATGCCGAGCAGTCGTTTACCGAAGAGTATGAGTCTCTCGATCTTAACGATGCTGAAAAAGTAGAGGTTGACGGGAATGAGTTCGAAGTAAAAGTTCAGACACTTCTGAAACAACCTGATCAAAAGTTTCTTCTATACATCCCAAAAGATAAACCTGAAGATGAAGAGAATTGGCTGCTCGATATTGAGTT
>SL_7KL_010_BRINEDRAFT_10001293_pt1 | contig 12021 bp, 8 predicted proteins | sample SodLak_010_BRINE_FD_10663 | JGI IMG/M metagenome (IMG submission 10663)
TCTTCATTTTCAACATAATTAGATGATTGAAGTATTCCTTGCACTTCAAGATCACCAAGAAAACCTTTATTAGCTTGTATTTCTCCTCTAAGAAATACATTACCATCACTATCAGCATAAAAATTAGAGATCCAATTATCTTGTTCATCTTTTCCTTCTATAGCTATTCCAGCAAATGTAGTATTGTGGTTTTCATATCCCTCACCTATAATTGTTCTACTACTTTCTCCAGTAACAACAATTCCATCAAAAGTATCTTCTTGACTTATGAATACAACTGGTTCTTCATTGGTTCCTACAAGAAGTGACCCATCTTCTAATTGAGCATTACCTCTGAAAAATACATCTCCTTCAGGGCTAGTATAAAAATTAAGTTGCCAATCGTCTGCTTCAACCCCTGTATTATTTATTCTTTTTTGTACACTAATTCCTGCGTAAGAATCATCACCAAGGCTATTTGAAGCTCCATTAAGTGTAATTCTTACATCATTACTAAGAACAGCTACACCAAGTTCAGGATCAATAATAACTCCTTCTTCAGTTGTACCTGTAAGAATAGAACCAGGTTGTAAATTACCTTCTAAGAAAAGATCACCTTCAGTATTAGCCCAAAACATTGATTTCCAATCAGCTGTACCAGAAGGATTTAGGTTCTTCTGTATATGAATACCAGCAAAGTTAGTATTATCAGAAGTTTCTCCAACACCTCTAAGATTAATTCTTGCTACATCTTCAGAATTATGCTCACCTGTTATAAGAATTCCATTCTCTTCAGTTATTGTAACTTTATTGAACTGTTCATCAAATGCAACTTTGCCAGATAAAGCATTGTTAAGAGCATTTTCAGTATCACTTAATGATTCTTCATTAAAATAATTTCTTTCATTAATTGTTTCTTCAAGACCACTTACTAACCCCTCATTAATAGATTTTATTTCTGTACCATCATAAAAATCAGCATCATTAAATGCTTCAGTAATAGCTTGATTTATATCTTCAGTAACATTATCTAATACAGTATCTATTACAGGAGTTTTTAACTCTTGTGTAAAAATAGAAGGGAAAGATCGTCTTATTCTACGATCTACAATATTTAAGAGTTCTCTATCTTTTTCGGTAAACTTAGACATTTTCTATAAGTGAATTGAGTAATGTATTAAAATACGAAAAGTATAGGTAATAAAAAAGGGAAAAGCAACTTAATGCCTTTCCCTAGTTAATTAGTTAATGTTTACTTTTTAGGCTGATGGTTCTTCATGTCCAAAGAATACTGGAAGATCAATTCCAGTTGCAGCATTATGTACTGCAATAATCAAGTCTTTATACTTATTAGCACTTGAAATATTCGGTGTGGTGTTAGTAGGAACACGAACTGTAAATAGATCATAGTCAGTGTTTTCTACATAACTTGCAGGTACTACAGGCAGATATATTCTGTTTGTGTAGTTTCCACCGTATGCAATTTCTTCAATATGTTTCACTTGTTCATACGTACCATTACCAAAGTTTGGAGCAGTTGATTCAATTTCCCATCCTACTGCTTCTTTATCGGTTTGTGTTTCAAAAGAAGTTCCAAGTTCACCAGTAATAACCAGTGTTCCAGTATCTTCTGAAGCAGTCACAAAATTTGGTCGTGCTTTGTTAATTTTATTCGCAAGCTCTTCTGCAATCTCAGCAGGAGTCTTATCGTCAAGTTTCACCTCAACAGTAATTCTTTCATGTGGCTTAAAGCCAGCATCTACTCGAACTACACGAACGTATGCAAAGCCTGTTCCAGCTTCAGGAGTCAAAGTAGTTGTCTGTGCGACAGGGGCTACATATTCTTGCTCATTAACTTGTTCTGCTTTAATATCAGAAATTTTAAAAGCTTGACTCATGATAGGATCTTCTCCCTCAGCAGCACCTTGTGCAAAGATAATATTCTCTGCTTCTACAGGAGCAGTAAGGTCTAGTGTTCCACCTGCAAAGTTGTCTGCATCAAAAGCTGCAACTCGTCCTTCTGCAAGATCTGCAGGAGAGTTTACATTTTCATCAGCTGCAGGAACAGCATTTGCGTTGTTTACTAATAGTTGTTTACTCATTGTTCTGTCTCATTTTGTTGTTCGTTCGCTGTGGGAGTTTCCCTTTGCAAACGTTGTTTTAGTTCTCGTGTGTTATTCAAAAAAGCATCTACTGCTCTTTGAATAATGTCTTTGTGTAGATGAGAAGGAAGTTCACAATCGACTTCCTCACTAATATTCATCTCTCTTGGTAGTCTAAGATAATCAATTAATATCTTATCTACAATAAAAGTTTTATCAGTAAAAACATAAATACTTTCGTCTGAAATAACAGCTATAGGTGAACTAGGAGTAGGTTTATTGAAAGGATCAGAAAGTAAATTGTAAATATCATCACTTTGTGAAACCCTATTATGTACTACTTTTAAAGTACCATTCCCTTCTCTTTTACCTTGTGCGTTTTCTGTCCAATCAATTTCAGGATAATTATATTTAACTTTACTTTTTTGACTAATAAGAAACATATAGTCTTGTGGAAATAAAACTTTATCTGCTTCAAAGTCTGTTGTACCAGAATCTTCTTTATAAGAAGCATCTAATTCTTTATTTCTTTCAATAAGTACACGTAAATCATCTATGCGTTCTTGAGATTGTTCAAAACCTCTTCTTTGTCTATTTACACCATTGTATCTTTCTTTTATAAGATCTATTTGTGCTTTATTAAGCCAATATTCTACATCATCACTATCTAATTGAAGAGCTTCATTAAACTGATTCATTTGAATCTGAAACTCATATTGCATTTGTTTAATATCCATTACTCTCCTTGTGGTTGTTGTTGCCCAATGTTAAGTGATTGCAGAATTTTACCTGCTGCCATTTTAACAATTTGCCTATGTGTATTATTTGGAAAAGATGGATAATCATTTCCATCACCTGGAAATTCAATTTTTTCAGGTTCTTTAACATATGTAAGACGAATTTCAGTATTTGGATCAAAATCAGCTCTACTATCACCTATTACAATAATATTTTCCCCTTCTAAAAGAATAGGAAATTCTCTGTAAATAGGAATATTTGTAGCTGTTTCAACATATTGTTTGATAGCTTTGGGTTCAAGTTTCCTGTTGTTTACCCACTTACCATCTCTTTTTGTTTTTGAAAAAATATAGTATCTATAGTCTCCAGGAATACTTCCTTTCATACTATTTGGTATATATTCAACAGCAGAGAGATTTGAAATCTCCGCTGTAGATATAAGTTTAATCAAATTATCATTAACATGTTGACCCTCAAGATTTCTATCCTCAGACTTCATAGCAACATATTGTTGCTCTATAAAATCATCAACAGCCTCATTGAGATAATAATCTATTTCTTGTGGAAGTAAATCATCGTTAAGATTGGAAGCAATTTTTTGTACTTCCAAGTTAACGCCAACATGCATTTGTCTTATGTTCATTTCGTTTTCTTAGCTTCTTGAAGTTTAGCTTTCATTCTAGTAACATCTTCAGACCGCTTCTTATCTTTAAAGAATAATACTGCTTCTTCGAGATCGTCACCAAGCTTTTCTTCAATAAAGTAATATTGATTTCCATACTTATTAATTACTCCGTGAGTAACCATTTCTGAAATAATAGCTTTAATCTCTAGGTCTTTATCTGTTGCTACAATATAAAACCTTTTTGGGTCAGCTTCAATAATTTTATCAAGTTCGTTTTGTTTAGACTTCAGAGTCAAGTTTTTAGGCTCTGTATCTGTAAGTAATCTAATAAGACGATCAATTTTCTCTTCATCTTCTCCAATCTTAATAAGTTCAGAGTAAGCTTTCTTTTTAAAGCTAACTTTACGATTCTGTTTATCAACAGCTTCTTCAAAGTCATAGATATAAAACTGCTTTTTACTATCTGCAAGCATACCATCTTCATTATCTGCTACATGCGGATGCTTTTCTGCAAACTTAAATGTAATATAATCCATAGGATTATAAGGCATATCGTTATCATCTGTACTAATATTTAACGTTTTACCTTCCTGTGGAATTGGAACACGCATATCTGCCCAAAATTCTCTCATTGCTCTAGGTAGACTATCTTCATCGACATCCATACCTAAATAATCAGATAGAATTTTCTTTTCCATATCACCTTCTATACCTCGTAAAGGTCCTTGTCCAGAATAAACACTGGATAAGTACTTTGTACTATTAGCAGTAATAGGTGCTGGCAAATAGTTTGCTGTTTCTCTTCGTCTAATTTGTACTTCTTTAATTTCGCTCATTATGTATTTTATGTTTTAGTTCATACAGTTAATCTGTACTACTGGGTTAAAATCTTTACCCTAACATTTGATATACAGGGAAATTAGGGAATAAAAATACTCAACTCCCCATAACAGAGGAGTTGGTATAAATACTTAGTTATCTTATTCGATAACACATTGCATATCAAGTGATGTATCAAATCGCTTAAGGATAATACCTGCTACCTTAAGGAAGTGAACACTTGCACCATCAATGTCACTCGCTCGGAGATCGTTACCTGGGAATCCAGTTGGGATCGTAGATCCTGCAACAGCCCATCGTAGCATCTCTCGGTTTTTACGTGTAACCATCTGCAAGTTAGGTTCTCCATTGTAGTTACTTTGATCAACAAAGACCATTCGGTAACTCTCAAGAGGAAGCCCAGTTCTTGGATGCTTACGTGAAGCTTGTGCAACAGCACCGTGATCAAACAGAGGTACTTTAACTACTCGTACCACATGACCATCAACGTGTTGGTAAGTAGTGAAGAATCCAGATAATTCCAGATTACGTCCGCTACCACTTACAAATTTACCATCATTAAATTGACGATAAGAATTTGTATCAAGTTCACTTTTCATTGCTTTATCAAACTCGTCTGCTCCACCAATACCTGTGTAGAGAGTAACTTGTTTGTTTTGTCCATCACTCATTCCATAAAAGATATCTCGAATAACATTCTTAATCTTATTCGCTGTCAGAACAGAGTAAGTTTCCTTATTCTGAATCTGCTCCAATAGTCCAGGTCCAATAATTACTGGTTGACCATTTTCATCTCTCATTTCAGTTGAGCCTTTATCATTGTATGATTGCTCACCATACCAATAATACATCTCACATTCTTCTTTCCATTGTAGCATATATTGCCACTCTTCAAAGTCCATCCAGTATTTGGAGGTTTTACCACTTTTCGTAGGAAGTCCCATTTCAACTACGTTGTGTTTAGCATTACCAGACATTTGATAAGACTTACGGATTGTAGTAAGCTTATGTCGGATTTTTGCTGGTGCTTCCCAGTTACTTGCATTTCCTGTTGACCAATCTAGACCGACAGCTGCAAATAGACTACCAAATTGACTTCCTGCTTCAACATCCTCTGCAGGCATAGTTGCGCTGCTATCTGGAGTTACTAGTCGTACACTATAATCCCAATTCTTACCATTAGGAGTAGGTTCACTCATAATTCGAGCTTGTACACCACTTTTAGATACAAGAATGTAGTCTTTAATAAACCACTTATCTGGGAAGGTTAGCTTAAATAGCGCTCCACCTTGTCCAAGGTTATCGGTATTTGAAGGAGTAACTGCAATAGGACGAGTTTTTCTCAATCTCGTCATAACGTCATATTCATACTCCAATTGCTCAATAGCTCGTACATTTCCTACACCTTCAGTAAGGGTAGACAATGGAAAACGTTGATCTTCTTTACCACCTAAAAAGGTAAGTAGAGGAGATAATTTTTCTGGCTGGTTAAGCAAAGCAGCAGAGATACTAGCTACATCACTCTTCTGTGAGTCGTTGTATTTCGTGCGTTTTGCGTAAATTCTAGGTTCTGATTTCGGCATTTCTATAAATTATTTTAAAGGTTAAATCAAGTCAAGCTCTTCTGTGTAATCATCATCAGAAGATGTTTCAGTCTTCTTATTGAGTTTTGCTTTCTGCAATCGTTCTTTAAGAGTTTTTGCATTCTTATCTTTAGCTCGTCTGTCTACCAGACCACTAAAATCAAAGTCTTTATAAAGCAAATAATCAATTGCAAGTCTAGTTTCAAGATCAGCTTCCTGAGCTTTCAACATTGCTTGCGACTTACCATCTTCTACAGGTTTATGAAGATATTCATAAAATTTATCTTTATCACTGCTTGGAATTCGTACACCGTTAAACTGTGTGTTTTTATTGAGTGTCTCTTTAACTCCATTCCAGTAATCTTCAATTTTCTGTTGCTGCTGTCGCTGTGTTTCTCTCTGCTCTTCAAGAAGACTTTCTTTTTCTTCTTGCTGCTTGACTTTAAGTGCAGAAAGAGCACGCTTAGCTTTGTTTTCTAAGATACCACCGTTACGGTAATCTTCTAGTTCCGCTTGTATCTCCTCATCAGAGTATCCACGTACTTGTTTTAGTTCTTGTCGAACGATTTGTTCTTGTTGTCGTTCGTCTTCCTCTTTTAATTCAACCTCGGAATAGTCTACTTCAGGAAATCGGGTTTGGAAAAACTTATCAGGATCTCCACCCATTCTGCGATATTCTAATAGTTCTTGTACATCAGGATACTGTTCAAAGTAACTGTTTAAAGCTTCTTCAGCTTTTTTGTCACCTGCAGCTTCTACAAGTAATTGGATTCCTTCTTCAGAGTCTTCGAACTCTTCTTCAAATTCATATCCAAGTTGGCGTTGAATAGTTCCAACAACCGAATCATCTTCAGGTTCTTCTTCTTCTTCACCATCAGGATCATCTTGTTGATCATCCTCATCTTGTTCATCTTCCTGATTATCGTCAGAAGGCTCATCTTCTTCTTGATCTTCAGAAGTATCTGGACTATCCAGTTCTTCTTCTTGATCTTCATCCTCTAGAGCCATATCCTCGTCTACTTCATCTTCGACCTCATCCCAGAAATCTACTGTTAGTTCTTCTTCTTCTTTAGGTTTACTCATTTGTTTCTTTATTTATATGTTAAATTATAGTTTTTTTAAAGTAATGTCAAGAAATTTCTTATAATAATATAATAAAAAACATTATATAACATTAATCGCTTTTCTTCTGTCTAGCTTGTTGTTTCTTAACACTAATTTCTTTGTCTTTTAGTCGCTCTTGTGCTTTGTTTGAGCGTTCTTTTTCGTTCAATTCTTTTTGTTTAAGTTCTGCATCCATATGAACTTTAAATTCTTCTATAGAATCAAGTAATTCTTGATTATCATCTTCTTTAGCTTGTTGTTTAATAAGTTCAATATTAATCTTATTCTGACGATCACGCTCATTTTGATCAGCTTCAAATTGTCTATCTTCTTGTTTCTCTTGCATCTCCATCTGCTGCTGTTCTTGCTCCATTTGAGCAGCTTGTTCTTCAAGTTCTTGCATCATTCGTTCAGCTTTACCAATACGATCTTTAATTTCAATAAAGTTATCACTATCAATAATATCTGCAATAACAGAAATTGGAGCACCATTTTGAACCATACTTTGTCCAAGTGCTTTAAGTTGTTGAAGTTTCTCTTGTTCAACAGATGCATCCTTAACAAATACTCCAAATTCAGCATGAGTATATGTATCAGGATCAATATCTAAATATTCTTGTAATCCATCATTTGTTATATAAGCTCCTTTCTTACCATCTATCCATGCGAGCTGAGAATAATCTACAATTGCTTGGAGATCTCTTTCCTCAAACTCTGCATATTTACGGAAATAATCTTCTGTAATATGAGAAGATTGAACAATAGCTTGTTGAGAGGTAGCTTTACCTTCATAAGGAGACATTTCTCCCATACGTTGTCTAGTAATACCTGAAAGATATTCCCATTCTTCTTTAATGAATCTAAGAAGATTAACGTACTGATCTATTGTTTTAATAGATAAGTCCATAACACCTTGATGTTGTGGATTAAATTGTACACCTTCTTTTTGGTAGTTAACCCAAGCTATACCTGTAGCTTCTACAAAATAAAGAAACTTATCCATATCCCAACCTTCTGGAATCATATTGATATCCATCATTGCCAGAATATCTTTACTTTTTGCTATAGCATTTTCTAGTCTATACTTATAAATGTTATATGACAACTGATAAGGAATCCCTAGTTCAACTAAGGATATATTACTTGAATTACGATCAGAGTATGCTCTACCATTAACTGGTAGTTTACATTTACTTGGATTATCAATAGAAGCTCTTTGGTGTGCGTAAGGTTGAATTTCAAGATACATATCTCCATCAATTCGATATCCTTCCCACACTTCATTGATCCAATCCCATTCTAAATCTAAATCTGTCTCAGGATTAAACTCGTAGTTTTCATCAACTACTTCCTCTAATACTTCTCCAAATTCATCTTCATATGTTCTGAATCCAATTTTACGAATTGATTTCCAAAACACTTTAACCATCTCAGTATATGAATCCCACTCATCGTGAAAAATCTGTTCATCTTGATTATACCAAAAGAAAACATCTCGATTAGTATTACGTGGTGATTCAAGTCTTTCAATTTGTTCTTGTGTCAGTTGCTTTCTAAAGTGATCAATAACACTACTTCTACTAACTAGTTGTCGTACTACAGCCCAGTTACCATCTTCAACAAAATCTGTATTAGGATCTTTATCAAAATCTACATCAAGAGGATTAAGTATCTCATAAGCTGGTTCATTATTATTAATATCACGAATAGAAAAAGCATAACCAGATACAAGAAAATCTTTCCAACCTTTTTGTGTCTTATTATACCAACGTAGATATGGAATAAGGTAATTAAGTGCTTGTTGAGCCATAATAGCTCTATTGTCTTTCCAATTACGCTCAAACATAGCTTCAATCTCTTCAGGTAGTTCAATCTCTTCTTCAGATTCCATACCTGTTTGAAAGCCACTTTCATTAAGTCTATTTACAAACCATTGGTAAAGATTTTCTTTTACCTGTTCATTTTTCTCATGCTCTTTAATAGTAACTACATCTGGAGATGTTACAATAACATTCCAATTAAAAGGTCGTTTAGCTTTTTCTCCAATAAGTAAATCTATTGAAGGCTTAATAATATTATAGTTACGTATTTCAGCTGGAAAATTTTCTCTCTTCTTTCCGTATGGTTCTAGTACATATGAATAATCAGAATTGTCAATCTTTCCGTTATAATAATCATACAGTTTTAATAGCCACTGCCTATAGCTATTTGCACCTAGCTTAAAGTTAGCTTGTTTAATGTAAGCTTCAACTGTTTCTTCTCTCCATTCCTGGTTCTTTTCTGAATCAGGTAATGCTTGTCTAGGTATATTTGTAGTACTTTCCATAATTTATTTTATTTGTATAATCTATCAAAGAATTCTTTATGCGGAGCTTCTCTGACTTCTTTAACTTTTTTATTAAACTTTTCTTTTAAATGATACATTCCAATCATGATACTCATCACACGGTCAAAGTTACCATCTTTATTGAACTTTAGCAACTCTTCTAGTAAAGCAGGATCAGTTATTGTATGTAACACAAGTATTTCTTTCCCATCATCAAACTTTTGCACAGGTGTAAGTAACCAATCACGTATGTAAATTTCTCCTTGTTCTTTACGTGCTTTAGTCATATTCATACCATAAGGTCTACGTGTGTTACCTTGTAGCTCTTTTTTATCAAGAAATGAAAACTGTTCTTCAAGATATTCAAGTTTCTTAAATCTTTTAGCAAAACCAATAACATCTCCACGATCATTCTCAAAACCTATTTTAGCTCCATAATACTCTGCAAGCATAAATAAGTTACGATTATATTCATCCTGAGAACCTGGTCTTCCCACATAACTTGCTACAATACACTCATTATAAGTATGAGAGAAGTCATTTGTACGTTTAAGTACATATGCTGATCCAAGTGAAATACCTGTTGTAGTAGTATCTTGTGCAAAAGGATCATGGCATATGACATATAGATCTTTTGGAACTTTTCCATTTATTCTAACTGGTGCTTCGTATATAACAGTACACCCTTCAACATCATCTTGTTTACCATGAGGAAACTTATAAACAGGATTTGCATCTGCATCCATTTTAAATTTAACCCTACCTTCAGCATCTTGGTACATATGTCCAGGTACACCGCTATTGTATTTCTTCTCAGATATAACAACATTTTTCTGTGCAGCAATTTCTTGTGTAGGAAATATGTTAAGGTCAAAAGTAAGTATTGCCTCTCTGGGCATAAATGGAAGTTCAGCTACGTGCTGTGAATAAGTATCACTAGTTCCACTACTCTTTTTAATCTCTCTGTTTTTTTGCTCGTATTCAATGGCTTCTTTCTTTAAGCTGTTTCCATGCTTATCCATAAAACCTCTAAGATTTTGGTATACAGGTACAAAGAATCCTGCCCATGTACCATCTGCTCCATCATCCCATTTATTATTAATACGTATACAGTCATTTTCTTCAGGACTATAATAAAGTTTTTCTGCACCTGCGAAATCAGCCCCTTCTGTACCACCTGTTCCAAATGCTATCATAATACCCAATGAGTCAGATCCTTCTTTTACAGTGTGATGAGTTACATCCCAAGCTTTCTTTAGTCCTGGAAATTTACCCATCTCCTCAAACAGAATAAGCTCACCAGCTCTACCACGAGCACCATCAGGGTTATCTTTAAGTGATACACCTTGAACCATAGATTGAAACCCACGTTCTGATTCAATACCATCTTCTACAATAGTATACCCACTTTTCATAAGCATTTGAGCAGGTCTATCTATAAGTCTAGGTTGTGCGAAAGGTGTGTTTTGATCTACGAAACTCATTCCATCTAGAAACTTCTGATATATACCATCACCTTCTAGATACTTCTTATCATGTGCAAATACAAAGTTCTTGCTACGTTTTAAGTGAAAGTAATTTCTAGCAAGCATTGACGCAGTTTTATATGAATATCCTTTACGTCTAGCTTTAAGTACGGTAAGCTGTTTTTCTCCTCTGAGATCTTCTTCATGAATGTCGATGTTTAACTCAAGCTCATCATATTCCTCTTCTGAAATACCAAACCTTGCAATCTCTACTGTCCAGAAGAAATCATAATCTCCATCATAGAAATCAGGAAAATCATACTCTCTTCTTTTAACTTTTCGACCATTATGTTCGTATTCTACAGCTCTATCAATACGAAAATAGTTTAGATAAAAATAATGATACCCAGTAATCCGAATACCATTTGCTTCATATCCTTCTAAACATCTTCGTCTTTCTTCTTCCCAAAATCTAACCCAATCTTTGGTTCCTTCTACAAGTTTTGTATAGACCCCATGTTCTTGAAAGTAGTTAGATGCAGGTGATAAAGCATCTGTATCTTTAAATCTCATATATCTGTAGGAATTTAATCTACAAGATAATGAATAAATCTCTTATAACAAAATAAATGCTCCCCAGGTAGGATTCGAACCTACGACCTATCGGTTAACAGCCGATTGCTCTGCGCACTGAGCTACTGAGGAATATATAAGTATGTTGATATGTAACATACTTTATGTAGTGGTCCTAAAACATATCTTACGAGAGAACTACATATTAAAATGGGGTGAGAGAAGAGACTTGAACTCTTACCAAAAGGGACACAACCTAACGTTCTACCAATTAAACTACTCTCACGTATTAAATATCATTCATTAACAGTTAAAACAACCATTAATGAATGATTTATCATGCGGTCCTGAAGGGATTTGAACCCTCATCCTTCTGATCGACAGTCAGTTGCTCCACCAGTTGAGCTACAGAACCAATAAAAGTTGCCTTTCGTGGATTCGAACCACAATTTCTCGATTCAAAGTCGAGCGTCCTGCCAGTTAGACGAAAAGGCAATGTTGTACTAAAGGAGAGACTCGAACTCTCAATCCGTTTAAGGCGGGAGCTTCTAAAACTCCTGTGTATTCCAATTCCACCACTTTAGCATTAATAATGTGCAGGAGGGTGGACTCGAACCACTTATCCTCTCGGCAAAGGTTTTACAGACCTCTTTGTTTCCCCCAACATACCTAGCTCCTACAATTG
>SL_7KL_010_BRINEDRAFT_10001296_pt1 | contig 12007 bp, 13 predicted proteins | sample SodLak_010_BRINE_FD_10663 | JGI IMG/M metagenome (IMG submission 10663)
TGATGCGCAAGATCGAGCAGGTGGCGGTCGACAACAACGCGGAGCGGGTCACCCGGGTGCGGGTATGGCTGGGCGCGCTGTCGCATATCACGCCGGAGCATTTCCGCGAGCACTTCGAGGACGGCACCCGCGGCACCGTCGCCGAGGGGGCCGAGCTGGAGGTGGAGACCTCGGACGACGAGACCCACCCCGAGGCCCAGCAGATCCTGCTGCGGAGCCTGGACGTGGCGTGAGCGCCGCCGCGACACGCGCCCCATCGCCTGCGCGCTGGCACCTGGTGGTCACCGGCCGGGTTCAGGGCGTTGGCTTCCGGCCGTTTGTCGCGGAGCGGGCCCGGCGGCTCGGCATCACCGGCTCGGTGGGCAACACGCCGTCCGGCGTGGTGATCGAGGCCGAGGGACGAGAAGCGGCGCTGGTCGCGCTGCGGGCGGCCCTGGAGCAGGAGGCCCCGCCGGCCGCGCGGGTCGATGCGATCACCGTGACGGCATCTCGCCCCGTCGGCGACACCACCTTCCGCGTGGTTCAGGGCCCCGGGCAGGGCGGCGCGCCGGCCCTGGCGCCGGACCGTGCACCCTGCCCCGACTGCCTCGCCGAGATCCGTGACCCCGCAGCAAGGCGCCACCGCTACCCGTTTACCGCCTGTACGGTCTGCGGGCCGCGCTGGAGTATAGCGACGGCCCTGCCCTGGGACCGCTCGCAGACCACCCTGGACGGGTTCCCGCTGTGCGCGGCCTGCCGGGCGGAATTCGAGGCCCCGGGGGACCGGCGCTTTCACGCGGAGGCCATGGCCTGCCCGGACTGCGGGCCGCAGGTAACGCTGCGCGGCCCGGACGGGAGCGAACACGCCACCGGCGATGCGGCCCTGCACGCGGCAGTCAACGCCCTGCGCGAGGGGCAGATCCTGGCGCTGAAGGGTCTGGGCGGGTTCCAGCTCCTGGTGGACGCGACCCGCCAGGATGCGGTGGCCCGCCTGCGCGCGCGCAAGCAGCGCCCGGAGAAGCCGCTGGCGGTCATGCTGCCGGATGGCGACTGGCTGGACCAAGTGGCGCGCGCCACCGGCGCCGAACGTACGCTGCTGGATGCGCCGGAGGCACCGATCGTGCTGGTGGACCGCCGGCCCGGCGCCCCGCTGGCGGAGGACGTGGCGCCGGGGTTCAACCGCCTGGGATTGATGCGGCCGGCGACGCCGCTGCATCACCTGCTGCTGGAGGCCTTCGCCGGCCCGCTGGTCTGCACCTCGGGCAACCGCGGCGGCGAGCCCCTTTGTATCGACACCGCGGAGGCGGTGACCCGACTGGGNATGATCGCGGACGGGATCCTGGACCACGACCGGCCGATCGCGCGGGCACTGGACGATTCGGTGGTCCAGATCGCCGCGGGNCGGCCTCAATGCCTGCGCCTCGGCCGCGGGTATGCGCCGCTGCGAGTGCCCCTGCCAGACGCCGGGCCCGTCACCCTTCGCACTGGGGGGCCACCTGAAGGCCGCNCCGGCCCTGGCCCTGGAGGACGAGGTGGTCGTCGGCGCCCACATCGGCGACCTGGACAGCGATGNGGCCCTGNACCGGCTGGCTGGCGAGGCTCGCGCACTGGGCGAGCTCTGTNGCGTGGACATCGCGCGCGTCGCCTGCGACCGGCATCCCGACTACGCCTCCACGTCGCTGGCCGGGGGCTGGGGGCCTCCGGTCGTCGCCGTACAGCACCATCACGCCCACGCGGCGGCCTGCCTGGCGGAGCACGGGGTACGCGAACCGGCCGTGGCGCTGGTCTGGGACGGCATGGGCCTGGCGAGGACGGCATGCTGTGGGGCGGCGAATGCCTGGCAGTGGACGCCGACGGGGGCTTTAAACGGCGGGGTCATCTGCGGCCCTTCCGCCTGCCCGGGGCCGAGGCCGCGATCCGCGAACCCCGGCGCGCCCTGCTGGGCCTGCTGCATGCCCACTTCGACGGCGATCCGGCCGCGCTGGAGGCGAGCCCCGCACGGGCCTTGTTTACCGCTGCGGAATGGCACCCGCTGCTCGCGGCGCTGGAGCGAGGGATCAACGCCCCCTGGACGACCAGCGTCGGGCGGCTGTTCGACGCGGTCGCGGCGCTGGAAGGGCTGCGCACCGGTGCCGGCTTCGAGGGGCAGGCGGCCATGCTCGTGCAGCAGGCGGCGGAGGCCGCAGGGGACGGGGTTGACGCCTCTGGCATTTCGCTGAGTACGGCCACAACGCCGTGGCGGGCCGACTGGGGCCCGCTGGTCGCCGCCCTGCTGGCCGATCATGCCGGCGCGGCGACACCCGGACGCATGGCGGCCCGCCTGCACGGGGCGCTGGCCGGATTCGCGGTCGACGCCGCCCGGGCCGGGGGGCATGCAACCGTGGCGCTGACCGGCGGATGCTTCCAGAATCGGTGGTTGCTGCAACAATGCGTGGACGCGCTGCAGGCCGCCGGCTTCCGTGCGCTGTGGCCGCAACGCATCCCGCCCAATGACGGCGGGCTGGCGCTGGGCCAGGCGCTGATCGGGCGCCGGGCCGCGGTGCCCCCGAACGGAGACTGAGCCCATGTGCCTTGCCATCCCCGGTCGTATCGACAGCGTGGACGGTGTCGACCCGCTGTTCCGCCAGGCGCGCGTAGCCTTCGGTGGCGTCACGCGCATGGTCTCGCTGGCCTGCACCCCCGAGGCCGGGCCCGGCGACTACGTGCTGGTCCACGCCGGCATCGCGATCGCCACCCTCGACGAGGCCGCTGCCGAACGCACCCTGGCGGCCCTGCGCGAAATCCCCGCGCACGACCCGCCCGCCCCGGAGGGCCCGTGAAGCACCTGGACGAATACCGCGACCCGGCGCTGATCCTGCGTCAGGTGGAAGCGATCCGCGCCACCTGCACCCGGCGCTGGACGCTGATGGAGGTCTGCGGCGGCCAGACCCACGCGATCCTGCGCCATGGCCTGGATGAACTGCTGGCGGACGCCGTCGAGCTGATCCACGGGCCTGGCTGCCCGGTCTGCGTGACCCCGGCCGAGACCCTGGACCAGGCGGTACTGCTGACCCGACGCCCGGAGGTAATGCTTTGCACCTTCGGCGACATGCTGCGCGTGCCCGGGGCGCTGGGCGACCTGAACGCGGCGCACGCAGCCGGGGGCGAGGTGCGCGTGATCTACTCGCCGCTGGATGCGGTGGCGCTGGCGCGCGAACACCCGGAGCGCGAGGTCGTGCTGCTGGCGGTGGGCTTCGAGACCACCGCCCCGGCCGCCGCGATCGCCGTGCTGCAGGCCGAGGCCCTGGGCCTGGGCAACCTGTCGCTGCTGGTCTCGCACTCGCTGGTACCGCCGGCGATGGAGGCCCTGCTAGCCGACCCGGACAACCGCATCCAGGGCTTCCTGGCCGCCGGCCATGTCTGCACGGTGGAGGGGGCGGCCGCCTATCACGCGATCGCCGAACGCTTCCGGGTCCCAATCGTGGTGACCGGCTTCGAGCCGGTGGACCTGCTGGCCGGGATCCACGCCTGCGTGGAACAGCTGGAACGCGGCGCGACCGGGGTGGAGAACCGCTACGACCGGGCCGCGCAGGACGACGGCAACGCAGCCGCGCGCGCTGCGGTCTCTCGCGTCTTCGAGCCGATCGAGCGCGAATGGCGTGGCATGGGACGCCTGCCCGCCAGCGGCCTCGGGCTGCGCCCGGAATACGCCCGGTTCGACGCCGTGGCCCGTTTCGGGCTCGTCACACCCGAGGCGATCGGGGATGGCCCCTGCATCGCCGGCGAGGTGCTGCGCGGACTGCGCCGCCCCACCGACTGCCCCGCCTTCGGCCGCGATTGCACGCCGGATACCCCGCTGGGCGCGCCCATGGTCTCCTCCGAGGGGGCNTGCGCGGCCTACCTGNACTTTCGGGGCGAGGCATGACCACCGACGTCGTACGCCTCGCGCATGGCGGCGGGGGGCGGATGCAGGCGAAGCTGCTGGACGAGGTGATCCTGCCAGCGCTGGGCATCCCGGCCCTCGCCGCCCCCGATGCCGCCGTGCTCGACGCCCCGGGCGGGCGCCTGGCAATTACGACGGACAGCTTCGTGGTGCGGCCGCTGTTCTTCCCGGGTGGCGACATCGGCCGGCTCGCGGTGCACGGTACGATCAACGACCTCGCTATGGCCGGGGCGCGCCCCCTGTGGCTGACCCTCGGCCTGATCCTGGAGGAGGGGCTGCCGCTGGACGACCTGCGGCGCGTCCTCGCCTCGGTGCAGGCGGCCGCAGAGGAATGCGGCGTGCGGGTGGTCGCCGGCGACACCAAGGTGGTGGAGGCCAGGCGCGGCGACGGGGTCTACATCAACACCAGCGGGGTGGGCGTCGTGCCCGAAGGCGTGCAGATCACGCCGGGCGCGATCCGGCCCGGTGATGTACTGCTCGCCAGTGGCGATCTTGGCCGCCATGGTGTCGCAATCCTCGCCGCCCGCGAAAACCTGGGCCTGGACCCGCCGATCCCCAGTGACAGCGCATCGGTCGCCGGGGCCGTGGCCGCACTACTGGCCGCCGGCGTGCCAGTCCGCGCGCTGCGCGACCCGACCCGCGGCGGTGCGATCGCCGCCCTGCAGGAGCTGGCCGATGCCTCCGCCTGCCGGCTGGTGCTGGAGGACGCCGCAATCCCCGTGCGCAACGACGTGCGCGGGGCCTGCGAGATCCTCGGCCTGGACCCCCTGCACTCCGCCTGCGAGGGCCGCTTCCTGGCCGCCGTTCCGGAACACGCGACCGCTCAGGCCCTGAGGATTCTCCGGACCCGCGCGGAGACAGCCGGGGCCGTCGCCATCGGACGGGCGGAGGCGGGCGAACCGGCCGTCATCCGGCGCCTGGCGACCGGCGTGGAGCGCCGGGTCATCCTGCCGGCCGGCGAGCAACTGCCACGTATTTGCTGAAGCGGCCTGCGTATCGCGCTATGGTGGGTCAGAACGACAGGAGGACCCCGAGATGAACTTGCGCACCCTCATGGGAACCGCTCTAGCATTGGCCACCACGCCCGTCCTGGCCCACCCCGGGCACGGACACGGGGACGCCTTCTCGCTGCTCCACTTCCTGAGTTCACCCGAGCATCTCTGGCCCCTCGGGCTGCTGATGCTGGCCATTGTCGGGGGCCTGTTCGGTGCCCGCTGGTACCGCCACCGGGCGCGACGCTGACGTCAGCCGGCGACGGACGAACCTTCCACCGCCCACCAGTAGCGCTGTTCGTAGTCGCGGTCGCGATCGCGCACCGGTACCGGGACGAAACCCATCGCCGCGAAGAAGCTGGCCGCCGAGGCCTGGGCCTTGACCAGCACCCCGGCCACCCCGGCCTCGTGCGCGGCGCTCCGGCAGGCCTCGACCAGTTGCCGGCCCACACCCTGCCCGCGGTCGGCTCGCCCCACGTAGAGGCCATGCAGCAGCAGCCCGTCGGCGGCACCCTCCGGCAGCTCGCGGGGCTCCGCCGTCTCCCAGGCGGCGACGCCGACCACCTCGCCCGCACGCTCCAGCACCGTCACATCGAGGAACATCAGATCGGCCTCGGTATAGCGGTAGGCCGGCAGGGCGAGCCGGCGCACACGTTCGGGCAGGGGCCAATCCTCGATCGCCTCGGCCACCAGATGGTTGATGGTGTCGAGATCGCCGGGGCGGGCCGGGCGGAGGGATTCGGTAGATTTCGTCATGGGCATCTTTGCAGTATCGGGCACAGTCGGGCTCGTCGTCGGCATGGTTCCTGCTCGGACCTGTTCGACGGGCCGAAGTGCCGGGACAAACGGCCCACGCGGGCCGTCACGACAACGCCATCCCCGATCAGGGATAATCGTGGCGCACCGAAAGGAGACGACACCGCACCATGACGGAACTGAAAAAGGCGATCGAGCACCAGCGCGACTACCTCGAGGACAAACTGCATGAACCCCTGGCGGAGATCGCCAGCCGCTGAGTGCCGCCTGGCCGCGCCGCGAGGCGCTGGACTCGATCCTGGAGGAGGCGATCCGCCAGATCCCGGAAGCGACCTTCGTGTATGCACTGAACACCGAGGGGGTCCAGCTTTCGGACAACATCTCGCGCACTGGCGTACTGCCGGAACACTTCGGGCGCGATCGCTCGCAGCGCCCGTACATGAAGGAGGCCGTGCCCGCGGACGGCTTCCTGCTGTCGGATGCCTACATCAGCCTGCTCGGACGCCGGCCATCCCTGACCTCATTGCAGCTGGTGCGCGACGACCAGGGCAATGCGCTGGGCTTTCTCGGCGCGGACTTTCGATCTGCGCAACCTGCCCGACTTCTCCGAGGACCTGTACGAGGAACCCAGCGAGTGGCGCCAGATCAAGGGCGATCCGTCGATTCGCGGGACACTGTTCCTGCAGAGCCGCACCGAGAGCCTGATGGACCAGAACATGGACACCGCCCTGGCCATTCTGGAAGAACTGTTCACCGAGCGCGGCGTGTTCCAGGGCGTGTTCCACTTCTCCAGTTCCCGCGCCACGCTATGGACCACCGAGGACCCGTACCGCTACCGCATCCTGACCCACGAGTCCCTGGGCGACCCGGACGTCTGCCTGGCGTTTCCGCACGAGCCATATCCCGCGGAGGCGCTGATCCCGAAGGAGGAGGTCGGCCGCGTGCTGGAGGCGCTGCGCGCGCTGCGCTATGCCGACGAGACCGTGTACCTGCGCTCCGCCTCGATCAACCTGTTCAACGGCATGATCAGCCTGACCTTCTCCTGCGACGGCTCGCACTACATGACCTGGGACGACTTCCTCGGCCGCTCCATCCAGTTCTGGATCGGCGCCACCGGCTAGGGAGACGCGGATCGATGCGCGGCTCCCCCGGGGGCTGTCACACGCCGATCAACTGGGTCATCATGGTCACGGGATCACCGGGGCCACACGCACATGGAAACCGGATACGCCAGGGAGGTGGGTGGCCGCGCCGAGCAACAGGACGCGGTGACCGTGCTACAAAACGCGGACGGGCAGAGCGCCCTGCTGCTGGTCGCGGACGGAATGGGCGGCCACGAGGGCGGGGCACGCGCCTCGCACGCCGCGATCGCGACCGCCGAACGCCTGTGGACCCGCTACGCGGGGCAGGCCGCCGATGCCCGTGCCCTGCTCCACGCTCTCTTCCACGAGACCCATGCAGCCTTGCTGGAGGCCGGGGGTACCGATCCGTCACAACGCCCCGGCACCACGCTGGTGGCACTGTATGTGACCCCGAACTCCGCCTGCTGGGCCCATTGCGGCGACAGCCGGCTGTACCACTTCGAGGGCGACACCCTTCAGCGGCGCACGCGCGATCACACCCGGGTCCAGCAGCTGGTCGACGAGGGGGTAATAAGCGAGGCGCAAATGGCAACGCACCCGGAGCAGAACCGGCTATTGCGAGGCCTCGGCGTGGTCGACCCGATCGAGGTGGACTACGCCGAGGCCCCCGTCACCCGTCACACGCGCTTCTTGTTGTGCTCGGACGGCTTCTGGGAACAGATCGGACCGATCGAGATCGCGGAACTGCTGGACAGCCCGGACCTCGACACGGCCACCGCGAGCGCCGCCGTCGAAGCGGCGCGACGCGGCGGAGCCAAGGGTGACAACGTGGCCCTGGCAGCATGGCGGACCGGGCCGCCGCGCGGGCGTTTCTGGCGCCGGCACCTGAAGGCGCGCATCGGGCCCACGCTGGGCCTTCTGGCGCTACTGGCTGCGGCCCTTGCGATCCTGCTGTGGCCGCTGGACTGATGCCGACCGTATACTCGCGGACTCGCCGAGCCGCACCAGTCCTTGCCATGATGCCAGCCCACACCACGCTGCTTCGCCTCGTCCTGCTCGCCGTACTGACAGCGTTCCTGTCCGGCTGTGCGCAGCTACAGGGCTTGTTCGACCCCGAGGCGGAGTCCACCGAGGACGTGGTCGCCGCGACCGACGAGGCCCCGTCCGACCCGCTCGCCCGTGAGGAGCAGGACGAGCGCCTCAAGATCGCCGAGATCGTGCAGCTCCTGCAGGGCGGCGAGATGGACCGGGCACGCTCGGCACTGGACCGGATCCTCGCAGATGATCCGGACAACCGCGCCGCCCGCGGCCTGCGTGAACAGCTCTCCGGGGATCCGCAGGCGACCCTGGGCGAGGCCTATTTCGTTCACACGGTGGAGCCGGGCGACAGCCTGGGCGGGCTGGCGCGTGAGCACCTCGGCGATGCCACCCGCTTTGTGATCCTCGCACGCTACAACGACATCGAACGCCCGGACCGACTGCTCGTCGGGCAACGGCTGCGCATCCCGCGGGATGTAGCGGGGCCGCAGCGTGGCGAGACCGATCTGGACGAACAGCTGATGGCTCTGGACCCCGACGCCGCGCCCGGCGTCAGCGAGGACGGTTTGCGCCGCGCCATCGAGGCCGACCTGGCAGCCGGGCGTTATGGCGCGGCGCTGGAGGTCGTGGAGCTAGCCCGCGAACACCCCGAGGCGCAGAACGAATGGGCCAGCTGGCTGGACCCGCTGGCGCGCGACGCGACGATCGGCTACTGGCACCGGCGGGGCGTGGAGGCGCGCGCGGCAGGCGCGACCGGAAACGCGCTGGAGGCCTTCGGCCGGGTGCTCGAACAGGACCCGCAACACGCGACCGCGCGCCAGCACCTTGACGAGCTGGAGCAACAGCGCAAGGAGGCCCTGCACGCGGAGGCCATCGTGCGCTACCGCAACCAGGACCTGGAGACCGCCATCGCATTGTGGGACGAGGCCCTGGCGATCGACCCCGGGTTCGAGGCGGCGCGCGGCTATCGCCTGCGAGCCCTGGAACTGCAGCGTCGCCTGAATGCCCTGGACCGCGAGAACGGCCGGAGTTAATCCGTAGCGGTACGTCTTGAGGTGGCTTCGATCGGCAACTCGTCGGATGCGAGCTCCTGGGTGCGGTCGCCGTCAGCAACCGGCCCGGCAGCGCTGCGCTCGGGCGTCCCGGCGACCCGGCGCTTCATGCGCGCCTCCAGCGAGTCGGCCATCGCGTTGTAGGCACTGAAGACCCGCTCGAAGTCGTCGTGTCGACGGGCACGGATCCGGGTATCGAGCCGCCCCTGACCGATCTGGTCCAGCGCCCCGCGCAGGCGGTCCAGCGGCGCCTGAAGACGCCGGGCGAGCACGTAGGCCCCCAGGAGCACCGCGAGGAGGGTGACCAGCGTGAGCATCAGCAAGGCCATGAAGGTGGCCTCGTTCGCCGCGCGCAGCGACCCCGTGGACAGCCCGACCTGGAGTTGCCCAAGGTGATGATCCTGGTAGCGAACCGGGGCCTCGAACATGAACAGCTCTGCGCCATCCCGCCCGGTGACGGACCACACGGCCTGGCCGTCGCGACGCTGAAGCAGGCGGTCCTCGGAAGGCGGCTCGTAGGGCTGGCCCAGGGCCTCCGGGTCGCTGCTGGCCACCACCTCGCCGCGGTGGTCCACGACGCTCAGCAGGGCAATCTCCCGGTTCGCCTGCATGTCGCGCAGGCGGCCCTGGACCGCGATGGTGTCCTCCAGCAACAGGTCCTCGGCACTCTCCACCGAGATGATCTGCGCCAGCGTGGCCCCATAGTCAAACGCCAGTCGGTCATCACCTCGTTCTGCTTCTGGTGTACCAGCGTACCGCCGACAACCAGGGTGACCGCCACCAGTGCCCCCATGACCGCGGCCCAGCGCAGACGCAGCGGGATGATCCGACGCCCGGCACCTGCCCGTTCGCGCTCGGCGCGTTGCTCGTCGATACGCTCGAGGTCCACCAGTAGCTCGCCGGCCGACTGGTAGCGCTCGTCCGGCTCCTTCGCCAGCAGGCGCAGCACCAGCTCGATCAGTTCCTGCGGACAGTCGCGCACGATGACCCGCGGTGCGGGGACCGAATCCTTGACCACCCGGGTCAGCAGGGTCTCGACATCATGCCCGCGAAACGGGGTGGCCCCCGTCAGGAGCTCGTACAGCACCACGCCCACGGAATAGAGATCGGCGCGAGCGTCGGTATCGCGGCCACGGACCTGCTCCGGCGCCATATAGTGCGGCGATCCTGCGATATAGCCGTCGTCGTCCTCGGCAAGCCAGTCGTCGTCGGCGCGCCAGTCGGGGTCCCTGAGGGTGCGGGCAATGCCGAAGTCCATCACCTTGATGTTCGCCGTGGCGCTGGTGACGATGATGTTCTCGGGCTTGATGTCGCGGTGCACGACGCCATGCCGGTGCGCATAGTCCAGGGCCTCCACCAGCTGGATGGCGATCTTCAGGACATTGCGCAGCAGCAGCGGGCGGAACTGTTCCGCGAACTCCGCGAGGGTGATGCCGTCCAGCAGCTCCATCGCGATGAACGGCTGCTGATCCGACTCGCCGACATCGAAGATGGTGACGATGCCCGGGTGGGTCAGGGTGCCGGCGGCGCGCGCCTCGGCCAGGAAGCGCCGGCGGTACTCGGGCCGTCGGGCGTAGTCCGGCTGCAGGCACTTGATCGCCAGCGGACGCCGGATATCCGGGTCATAGCCGCGATGGATGACAGCCATCGCACCGCGCCCGATCTCCTCGCCGACCCCGTAGCGTCCGATCCGCTGCATGCTCCGGCGACCCTGAGCCTCAAACCGTCTCGAGCAGGATGCGCGCGACGACCGCCAGTACCAGGACCGCCACCGCGATGCCCAGCCAGCGCCAGCGTGACCGAGGCCCACGGCCAGGCCGGGCATCGGAACCGTCGTCGCGGCGGCGGAACACGAACTCGGCCCGCCCGAAACGGACGTGGTCGCCGTCCTTCAGCGCAGCCTCGTGCACCTTCTCGTCGTTCACCCAGGTGCCGTTGGTGGACAAGAGATTGACCACCCGGCATTCGCCGCCGTCGTTGACCAGCCAGGCATGCTGCGAGGAGACGCTGCCCTCCTGCAGAACGATGTCATTGGTCGCCTGACGGCCCACCGAGCGCTTGCCCGGTTTCAAGGTCAGGCGCTGCTGGCCGAAGGGCTCGGAGATCCCCACCAGCACCGGGTGGCCGCCGGGGGGTGCCCCCTCGCTGGCAGTGTCCGCGGCACTTTCCTGCTCGGGCAAGGCCTGTCCCTGAAACAGCATCGTCCCCTGCGGACCGCTGCGGTCGGCATCCCTGCGTCGTCCCTGATCGCTCATACATCCCCCTGCTTCACGAGCCGTGATCCGGCCCTGTTATTCGGGCTTGCACCCGGCTGAGTATGCACGGGCGGCGCGCGCCAAAACAACGAATGCGTCACAGCATGAAATGGCCTGCTATGCTCCGGTCATCCACCCATCACGACAAGGAGTCTGGACATGGAACAGGACGCCACCAGCGGGACCGACCTCCGTGGACTGATCGAGCCGCTTGTAAGGGGCAAGTTCTGGATGCAGTTGATCGGGGTGATGCTGATCATCTCGGGCGTGCTGACGGCCCTGTCGATCGTCGGCATCATCATCGCCTGGATCCCGATCTGGGCCGGGGTGGTGCTGATGCAGGCCGCTGGCGCCTCCCAGCGTGCGTTTGAAAGCGCCGATCCGGAGGCGATCAAGTACGCACTGGGCCGCCTGCGCATCTACTTCACCATCTTTGGCGTGCTACTGCTGATCTACCTGATCCTGATGGTGCTGGGCATGATCTTCGGGATCGGCGCCGGCCTGATGGGCGGCTTCGGCCACATGCAGTAGACCGCACCCCGGCCGCGTCATGGCGGGCCCCCGGAAGGGGGCGTGGCAGACGAACGCGAACACACCCGACGGCCGCCGTTGGTGCCGCAAGCGGCCTACCGATAGCCAGGTCGGACGCAACGTCCGGTGAGGCCGGAGGCAGATTGCTTCGTCGCTGCGCTCCTCGCAATGACGAGGATGTCGCTCAGACCTCGCGGTAGATTTGTGCGCCCTTGTTGACGAACTCGACCGCCTTCTCCTGCATCCCCTTCTTCAGAGCCTCGTCCTCGGAAACACCCTGGGCCGCGGCGTAATCGCGCACGTCCTGGGTGATCTTCATGGAGCAGAAGTTGGGACCGCACATGGAGCAGAAGTGGGCGACCTTGTGCGCGTCCTTGGGCAGGGTCTCGTCGTGGAATTC
>SL_7KL_010_BRINEDRAFT_10001297_pt1 | contig 11988 bp, 13 predicted proteins | sample SodLak_010_BRINE_FD_10663 | JGI IMG/M metagenome (IMG submission 10663)
CTCGGGCACGGTGCTCCGGAGCCAGACAGCATCCGTGACCCACACCACCGTTCAGGTGTTCCCCGCGGCCCGGTGGTCAGTGCCTTGGGGTGGAGCCTCGTGATGTCGATCCGACCCCCCTACGAGGCGTCAGGGGCGGATCGTCGCGGTCGTTATGCCGCGAGTGCCACGTCTTCGTTGGCAGTTGTGGTTCCCACGTGTTTTGTCGAGGGCACGTGAGCATCCTCGGCACGCTCCCATGGCATCGGACCGGTCACGGTCGAGACCGTGTCAGCCCCATGATGGAGGTGCGCATCGTCGCTGTGGAGTTGTCAACCCGCCCCGGTATCGCTCCGCGGCGGCCTTGCAACGTACAGCATCGTGCCCGGTGTGGCTAGCCGTGGGGTTGCGGGCTCATGGCCGCGCGGTCACGGCTGCCCGACTTCTCATCGTCCGCCGTCGTGTCGGGTGCTGCCGCGCCGCGCGCTACCCCTTCCATCGGCCGGAGGTGGCCGGAACTTGAGCGGTTGTGGCGATCAGCGGCGGCGTTCCTTCATCGCCCGCTCGATCTCCCGCTTGGCGTCGCGGGCCTTGGCGGTCTGCCGTTTGTCCGCCACGTTCTTGCCGCGGCCCACGGCGAACTCCAGCTTGACCCGGCCCTCACGCAGGTACAGCCGGGTCGGCACCAGCGTGACGCCCTTGGCGGCGACCGCGTGGGACAGCTCGTCGAGTTCGCGGCGGTGCAGCAGCAGCTTGCGCGGGCGGGTCGGGTCATGGTTGTTGCGGTTGCCGTAGGCGTACTCGGGGATGTGGGCCTGCATCAGCCAGGCCTCCCCGTGGTCATCGATCTTGACCCACGCCTCGACCAGGGAGCCCTTCCCGCCGCGCAACGACTTGACCTCGGTGCCCTGGAGCACGAGGCCGGCCTCGAACCGGTCATCGAGGTGGTAGTCGTGACGGGCCTTGCGGTTGCTGACGATCAGCTTGGTGCCGTCACCACCGGACTGCTTCGCGTTCTTCGCCATAGCCCGTCAGCGTAGCGAGGGGACACCACGCCACGGCCGGCGCCGGTCAGCACGCGATGTAGCCGCAGGGGTTGCGGGGTACACCGGCCTCACGCACCTCGAAGTGGAGGTGGCGCCCGTAGCTGTTGCCGGAGTTGCCCATCGTGCCGAGCACCTGGCCGGCTGCCACCTGCTGGCCGGCCCCGACCGACACCCCCGCGAGGTGGGCGTAGATGGTCGCCATCCCGCCGGCGTGGGCGACGGTGACGTAGTTGCCGAACCCACCCCCACACCCCCACGAGCTGTTGGGGTGGCAGCTGGAGATCACGGACACCACGGTGCCGGGTCGGGAGGCGGCGATCGCGGTGCCCTCCGCGCCCCCGATGTCCACGCCGTTGTGGTGGCGCCCCCACCTCGGCCCGAAGGGCGAGGTCAGCGGCCCCGGCGCGGGGCGGACCCACGGTCCGGACTCCGCGCTGGCCGGGGGCGGGGACGGGGCTGGGGCCGGCGGGCCTGCGCCGCCATCTCCTGCGGCGGAGCCCTCCTCGGGGTCCTGGCCACCCCCGCCACCAGCATCCGCATCAGCGGCCTCCTCAGCCGCCTGCCGCGCAGCCTCCTCCTCGGCGCGGCGCCGGGCCTCCTCAGCCTCCGCCTGCCGCCTGGCCTCCTCGGCGGCCTCGGCTTCTGCCTGCTGCCGGGCGATGGCCGCCAGCTGGTCGGCGATGCGCTGGGACTCCTCCTCGAGCCCGGCGAGGTGTCCCTCCGCCGCCTGACGGTCGTCGCGCAACGCGAGGAATAGTGCCTCACGCTCGGTTCGGCGGTCCTCGATGGTGGCCAGCGCCGACGCACGGGCCTCGGTCGCGGCCTCGATCTCCGCGGCGGCCGCAGCGGCAGCGGCGAGCTCCCGCTCCGCCTCGACGCGCAGGGACTGCGCCCGCGTCCGCTGGGTCTCCACCGCGAGGTGGAGGGTCGTGAACTCCTCGACCATGACCCGGTCACCGTCGAGGACGTGGGCGACCATCGTGCTGGAGCTGATGAAGTCGGCCATGTCCTGTACACCGGTGAAGACCTCGGTGAAGGAGATCTTCCCGTACTTGTAGGCCGCGATGACCCGGGCCTCGAGCTTCTCGGTGGCGACAGTGAGTTCCGCTTCTGACACCTCGAGGTCGGCGAGCACCTCCTCGAGCCCTGCGCGGGCGCGATCCGTGGCCTCCTCAGCGGCCGCCAGATCCTGCTCCGCGCGCTCCAGGGCCTCGACGGAGCGGGCGAGGTCCGCCTCCGCCTGCTCGAGCTCGGCCTCCACTGCAGCCAGTTGCGTGCGGGCGTCGCCCTCGCGTTCACGGAGCGACTCGACACGGGCCTCGACACGGTCCCGTTCGCTGGTGACGTCACCGAGTTCCGCGGTCAGCTCACCGGACTGCCCCCACGCGGCCACCGGCAGCAGCGCGAGGGCGCACGCCAGTACGAGCACATGCCGACCACGCGACTGCCGCGTACGCACCGACCGTCTCCGAACAACCGAACGTGAGCGGAACCCGACGCTCTGCTACCGGCCACAGCGCAGGAGCCTACAGGAACCACACGAGCCACGGAAGTGGCCTCTACGTGCACATCGGCACCCGGCGGTAGCGACTGAAGCGGTCACGCGCCGGCGGGCGCCGAACCGCGCATCCGGTCATCGCGGCTCAGATGTCCAGGAACCGGCGCAGCGCGAGGAGCGACGAGACGGCTGCGATACCGACACCGGCCAGCAGCAGCCAGGGTCCCACCGCCAGCACCTGCGCCTCACCGATGAAGGGCATCAGCTCGATGTCCTGCGCGAGACCGCCGGCGACCCGCGGGACGGTGGCCCACAGCANCCCCCAGGAGACCAGCGCACCGATCAGCCCCGCGAACACGCCTTCGAGCACGAAGGGCAGCCGGATGTACCAGTTGCTGGCCCCCACCAGACGCATGATGCCCGTCTGTTCCCGCCGTGCGAAGGCCGCCACGCGGATCGTGTTGGCGATCAGCACGCCGGCGGCCACCAGCTGGATCGCGGCCACCACCAGCGCGGCGTTGCGCACCACGTTGGTGAAGCGCAGGAACTGGTTCAGCACCTCGCGCTGGTCGACGATCTCCTCCACACCGGGGTAGGTGGAGAACTGATCGGCGATCACGTTGAACAGCTCGGGGTTCTCCAGCCGGACGCGGAAGGAGGCCGGCAGGGTGTCCTGATCGATCGCCTCGATCAGCGACTCCTGATCGGCGAACATCTCGGTGAACCGCTCGTAGGCGTCCTGCTTGGACTCGTAGAACACCTCCGCGACGACCTCCTGCGCCTCGAGGTCCTCGCGCAACTGCTCCTGCTGCTCCGAGGTGATCGCAGGGCAGACGCGGTCGTCACACAGGTAGATGGAGACCTCGACGCGCCCGGTCCAGTCGTCGGTGGCGAGGTCCACCTGCTCGGAGAGCAGCAGGCTGGCGCCGAGCAGGGTCAGCGACACGGTGACGGACAGGATCACCGCCACGGTCATCATCAGGTTCCGGCGCAGCCCGATGAAGGCCTCGCGGATCACGTAGGTCCAGCGCGCGGTCATCCTGCCTCCAACCCGCCCTCCACCTCGATGGCGGGAGCTCGTTCCTGATCAGCCGCCGTAGCCGTACACGCCCCGCGACTGGTCACGGACGACGTGTCCGTTCTCCAGCTCGATCACGCGACGACGCATCGAGTCGACGATGTGCTGGTCATGGGTGGCCATGACCACCGTCGCACCGGTGCGGTTGATGCGGTCCAGCAGCTTCATCACCCCCACCGAGGTGGAGGGGTCGAGGTTGCCCGTGGGCTCGTCGCACAGCAGGATCCGCGGGTTGTTGACGAAGGCGCGTGCGACGGACACCCGCTGCTGCTGTCCACCGGAGAGCTCGTGGGGGTGTGCGTTGGCCTTCTCCGTGAGGCCGACGAGCTCGAGCACCTCCGGCACCCGCTTCTCGATCTCCCGCCGGGGCCGGCCGATGACCTCCAGGGCGAAGGCGACGTTCTCGTACACCGTCTTGTTGGCCAGCAGCTTGAAGTCCTGGAAGACGTAGCCGATCTCGCGGCGCAGCACCGGGACCTTCCAGGGCCGCAGCGTCGCGAGGTTCTTGCCGGCGACGTAGATCTCGCCGTCGTCGGGCAGCTGCTCGCGGGTCAGCAGCTTCATGAAGGTGGACTTGCCCGATCCGGACGGCCCGACCACGAAGACGAACTCGCCCTTGGCGACGTCGACGGTCACGTCCTCGAGGGCGATGACCTGGTCATCGGCACCGCGTTTGTACGTCTTGGTGACGTTCTGCAGCTTGATCACGTGGTCCGCCTGCGCTGTCGAGGCGCGCACGAGCGCGTGGGCCCCCGTGCAACGATCGGGAAGCGTACAACCTCGGGACCTGCGCCCCGTGCCAGCGGCAGCCCCGGCGAACGGCCAGGGTCACCGAACGGGCCGGTCAGGACCGGTCAGGTCTCGCGCTCACTGGCCTCGCGCACCCGTCGGCGCAGCTCCGCCTCCATGAAGGGATCGAGGTCGCCGTCGAGCACGTCGTGGACGTTGCCGGTCTCGTGCTCGGAGCGCAGGTCCTTGGCCATCTGGTACGGGGCGAGGACGTAGGAGCGGATCTGGGAGCCGAAGCCGACGTTCTGGACCCCGCCGCGCAGCTCGTCGAGCTCCTCCGCGCGCTTCTGCCGCTCGAGCTCCGCGAGCTTGGCCTTGAGCACCCGCAGCGCCACCGCCTTGTTCTGGTGCTGGGACTTCTCGTTCTGGCAGCTGACCACGGTGCCGGTGGGTAGGTGGGTGATCCGGACGGCCGAATCGGTGGTGTTCACGCTCTGGCCACCCGGCCCGGAGGAGCGGTAGACGTCGACCCGGATCTCCTCGTCGGGGACCTCCACCTCGCTGTCGAGCTCCGGCAGGACCGGGACCACATCGACCAGGGCGAAGGAGGTCTGGCGCCGCGCCTGGGAGTCGAAGGGGCTGATCCGCACCAGTCGGTGCACCCCGTGCTCCACGGTCAACCAGCCGTAGGCGTCCGGCCCACGCACCTCGAAGGAGGTGGACTTCAGCCCAGCCTCCTCCCCGTAGGACTGGTCGTAGACGTCGGTGTCGTAGCCGCGACGCTCCGCCCACCTGAGGTACATCTTCTGCAGCATCTGGGCCCAGTCCATCGCGTCCACGCCACCCTCGCCGGCGTGGATGGAGACGATGGCGTCCTCGTGGTCGTACTCGCCCCCGAGCATGGTGGCGACCTCGAGGCGGTCGAGCTCGGCGCGCACGACCTCCAGGCCGGACACCACCTCGGCGGCCGAGGACGCGTCGTCCTCCTCCACGGCGAGCTCGTCGAGGATCTCGAGGTCGTCGAGCTTGTCCACCAGGGCGTCGAAACGGGTCAGCTCCGCCTCCACCCGCGAGAGCTGGGTGGTGACCTGTCGGGCGTGGTCTGGATCGTCCCACAGCCCCGGCTCGGCGGCGCGCTCCTGGAGCTCGCCGTGCCGGTCTCGTTTGACGGCGATGTCGAGGTCGGACTCGAGCTGCGCGACGCGTGCGCGGGCAGCGGCGAGCGCATCGGCGTGGCTCGTGGCCATCTGGAGGTGCTCCTGCAGCGGTGAGGGGACGAAGGGCCACGGTGGGCCGGTGTGGACCCGGGATGCTACCGCCGGCCCCTCCCGCTGCGGCTGTGCGGCCGACGGCGTGGCATCATCGGCCACCGACGGCGGGAGGGAGCCCGGTGACGGGTACGACCATGCGGGACGGGATGCGGGTGGAGGACCGGCGCGGGCGCATCCTGGTGCTCGGGGCGGGTAGCTCCGGGCTGACGGCGGCCAAGAACCTGCGGGAGCGGGGCTTCGCCGTCGACGTCGTGGAGCGTGAGCCGCACCTCGGCGGGAACTGGAACATCGAGGGGTCCGCCAGCCGGGTCTACGAGTCGACCCGGATGATCTCCTCCAAGCCCTTCACCCAGTACCCCGACTTCCCCATGCCGGACGCCGCGCCGGACTACCTCCACCACACCCACGTCCTCGCCTACCTCGAGCGCTACGCGGCTCACTTCGGCCTCGACCGCGTCGTGGAGCGCTCCACCACCGTGGAGGAGGTCGTGCCGCTGCCCCGGGGCTTCGACGTGGCGCTGACCGGACCCGACGGGACGCGGCGGTGGCGCCGGTACGGGCGGCTGGTCATCGCCAACGGCCACAACTGGTCCCCGAAGTGGCCCACCTACCCGGGCCAGGACACCTTCACCGGCGAGCTCCTCCACTCCGCCGGCTACCGCAGCGGCGACCAGCTGGCGGGCAGGCGGGTCGTCGTGGTAGGCGCCGGCAACACCGGCTGCGACATCGCCGTGGAGGCCGCCCAGCGCGCCGCGGTGACCTACCACTCCACCCGGCGCGCGTACTGGTACGCGCCGAAGTACGCCTTCGGCAAGCCCGCCGACCAGGTCAGCGACCTGATCTTCGCGCTGCGCCTGCCGATGCGCGTGACCCAGGCCCTGTTCCAGGCGACGGCACGGCTGGTCGTCGGCCGCTACGAGCGGTACGGGCTGCCCACCCCCGACCACCGCTTCCTGGAGACCCACCCCATCGTCAACCAGCAACTGCTCTACCACGTCGGCCACGGCGCGATCACACCGAAGCCCGATGTGGACCACTTCGCGGGCGACGAGGTGGTGTTCACCGACGGTTCCCGGGTGCAGGCCGACCTGGTGCTGTTCGCCACCGGCTACCTGATCCGGTTCCCCTTCCTGCCCGAAGGGCTGCTCCCCGGCGGTGCGCGGCCACAGCTGCTGCGCAACGTCCTGCACCCCGAGCGCACGGATCTGGCCGTGATCGGGCTGATCCAACCGGACTCCGGCCAGTTCGCCCTGGTCCACTGGCAGTCGGTGCTGCTGGCGACCTTCCTCGAGCTGGATGCCCGGGACCCCGCCGCCGCCCAGCGCTACCTGCGTGACGCCGCCCGCCACCTCGAGGACCGCTCCCAGGCCGGCATCGCCTTGGTGGACTCCACCCGCCACCTCATCGAGGTGGAGCACGCCGCCTACGCGCGCGACCTGGAGCGCGACCTCGCGGAGCTGGCACGGCGGCTCGCGGCGGTGGCCGCGTGAGCCGCGGGGCTCGGGTGCGCGGCGAGAAGGTCCAGCGACGCCTGGACTGGACCTTCCCACCCGCACCGATCGAGCGGGAGGTGGTGCACGCACGGCCGGAGGCGCCGGTCCCCGGACGACCGCCGGTGCTGTGCGTGCACGGTGCGGGGATGGGCGCCTGGGCCTTCGAGCGCTGGCTGCCGGCACTGGCCGCCGCCGGCTGGCACGGCGTCGCCGTCAGCCTGCGCGGCCACGGCGGGAGCCAGGCCCCCGCACGCCCCGCGACCACCACGCTGCGGCACTACGAACACGACGTGCTGCAGACGATCACCGAGCTGCCCGCACCGCCGGTCCTGGTCGGCCACAGCCTGGGCGCCGTGGTGGTCCAGCGGCTCCTCGAGCGCTACCGCAGCGCGCCCGCCGGGGTCCTGCTCAGCGCGCCCGGCCCCGACCACGGCCTGGCACTGCTCGGCGCGCTGGCCCGTCACGATCCGGTGACGCTGGCGCGTGGGGCGGTGGGGTTGCGCACCCGCCCCCGAGCTGCGGCCCTGGTGGGGCCGGCCACCCCCCGGGAGGAGGCACAGCGGCTGGTCGAACGGCTCCAGGCGGAGCCCGCGCTCGCGGCCCTGCAGGTGACCCTGCCCCGCCGCCGTCCGGTCGTGCGCACCCCCGTGCTGGTCGTCAGCGGCGGTGAGGACCGCATCGTGCCCCCGGCCAGCGTCGCCCGGACGGCCCGCCTGCTGGGGACCCGCGCGCACCTGTTCCGGGGGCTCGGACACGCCCTGCCCCTCGAACGCGGGTGGGAGGACGTGCTGGACCTGGTGCTGGCCTGGCTCCACAGGACGGTGGCGGTCACGCAGGAGACATGAGCGTGCCCGCCGGGGTCCACCGGCGGGCACGGATGCCGTCGGACAGTCAGGGTGTCCCGGTCACCTCACGCGTCCTTGCGGACCGCCGAGGTCACGATGTCGAAGCTCCACAGCTCGCTGCCGGTGGCGGCGGGACCGCGGCTGTGCGCACCCGGGTGGCCCTCATCGGGGCCGCTCGGCTCGCCACCTGGGGCGCTGCCGGCACCGGGGTGGCCCTCCGTCGGCCCGCTGGGCGCGGCCGCCGGCGCGCTCTCCGCGCCGGGGTGGCCCTCCGTCGGCCCGCTCGGCGCGGCCTCGGAGGCGCTCTCCGCACCGGGGTGGCCCGAGGTCGGGTCGTTGACGCTGTTGTCGCGGCCCTCGGCGTGGCCCCGCTGGAAGGCGTCCGAGGACACCCACGCTTCGAAGGCTGCCTCGTCGCGCCACCGGGTGACCACCAGGTAGCGGTCGGTCCCGTCGGTGGGACGCAGCAGCTCGAAGGACTCGAAGCCGTCCACCGTCTCCACCTCGCCGGCCCGGGCGGCGAACCGCTCCTCGAGCACCTCACCCCGACCCGGCGGCACCTCGATGACGTTGATCTTGACGATGGACATGGCTGACCTTTCTGCTCGGCGCCTTAGCAGTGCGTTGACCTCTCATCCTAACTCAGTGTGCGGCTGCTGCACAGGGTGGATGTCGGCCGTCCGACCGTGGCGTGCGGCTTGCGCTGAGGGTGGGGTTCGCGATGTGCATCACCACCAGGCCGTGCCGGGTGCCCCCTTGAAGGGCCCCACCACCCGCGAGGTGATCCACCCGCCGTAGAAGTCGCTGTCGCTGGCGGTGACCAGCTCGCCATCCACCAGGCACCGGTCGACCCGGCTGGGATAGAAGGTCAGATACCCGTCCAGCTCGGCGAAGCCGGGGGTCGGTTCCGGGTAGTACCAGCCCGCCAGCTCCGAGCGGCGCTCACCGGCGACCAGGTCGACGTAGGCCGCCTGCCCCTTGAACTCGCAGAAGGTCCGGCGCGGGTTGTGCAGCAGGACGTCGCTGTCGACATCGCCCAGCGGCAGGTAGTACGAGGGCGGGTGCGAGGTCTCCAGCACCCGCAGTGCCGCCCGGGTGTCGGCGATGACCCGGCCGGCGAACTCCACGACCACGTGCTCCTGCGTGGGATCCACGGCGGGCGGGCGGGGGTAGGACCACACCGACTCCTGGCCGGGGCCGACGGGGTCGGGGGTGGGGCGGGAACGCATGGCGACTCCTGCTCAGGGCGGCGGGTGCTCGTCGGTCGTTCGGAGCCGGTGCGCAGCGGTCCGGGGCCGACCGAGGCCTTGCCCGCGGCGTCTACCCTCGCCGTTCCACGGACCGGGCCGGCGGGCCCCGACAGGGACGGAGCCGAGGTGTCGACCAAGGACGAGCGCCGGGAACGCCAGCAACGCTTCGCCCGACTCGACGCGACCGAACGGCGGGCGATCGTCAAGGCGGTGAACCGCGGCAACCCGGTGGAGAACCGCAAGCACGCCCCCCTGGCCGTCCACATGGCGCAACGGCAGATGCGCTTCTGGAAGTGGTCCTGGCTCATCGGTCCGGCGGTCGGACTGATACAGATCAACCAGCTCGGCTGGGTGGCGGCGGTGATCAACGCCCTGATGGCGTCCGCCTTCCTCGGCGCGATGTCCGCGTTCTTCTACCTCCGGGCCCGCCGTGCGGAGGAGGCCAACCTCGCCCTGGGCGACCGCAGCCGTCCGAGGCCGCGTCGGGACGCTGGTGACGGCGCCGACAGCGGCGGGGCCTCAGCGGCCACGCCCAAGGCGGAGCGCACCCCGCGACGGTGGTGGGGTGGACGTGACCGGCGACCGCAGCCGAGCTCCGCCGGGCGGCCGAGCGGGCACCTGCCGGGTGAGGCCGCCCCCCGTGAGCCCGCGAACGAGGACGACCCCACGACCGCGCAGGGCGACACGGGCGGCCCGGCTTCCGGTGACCGCCGCCCGTACCAACCGCGGGGCAAGAAGCGGCGCGGACGCTGACCGTCCGGCGGCCGGCCGACTAGCCCGCGTGGCCGTCACCACCCGCACGAGGCCCACGCAGCGCGTCACGGATCTCCCGCAGCAGCACCACGTCCTCGGGGTCCGGTTCGGGCTCCGCGGGTACCTCTTCCTCAGCCGTCTCCTGGCGCCGCTTCAGCCGGTTGTACCCCTTGACGACCAGGAACAGGGCGATCGCGACGAGCAGGAAGTTCACCAGGGCCGTGAGCACGGCACCGACGCTGCCCGCCGGGACGCCGGTCTCCGGGTCGATCTGACCGAAGGTCAGCAGCGCGTCGAAGTTGGGTTCGCCGAAGGCCATCGCGATCAGCGGTGTGAGGACCCGCCCGGTGATGGCGGAGATCACGGACTGGAACGCCACCCCCAGCACGAACGCCACGGCCAACTCGACCATGTTGCCTCGAGCGATGAACTCCTTGAACTCCGCGATCACGTGGGCCTCCTCGTGGGCCGGTAGGCGAGGTCGTGGCCGGTCGACCAGCGACACCCCACCACGCTAACGAGCGTCAGGTGATCGTGGGCGCGACGGCCCCGGTCGGACGCCGGCTGTCAGCGTTCCGCCAGCCAGGCGCAGACCGCCCCCCGCAGGTCCTGGGCGGCGGCAGCCGGCGAGCGGGGTGCGCCGTCGGGGCTGCGCGCCGCGGTGACACGGAGCGCGTGATCGCCACCGGTCACCACCTCGAGCTGTGAGCGCCGGGGGAGCTTGCGACGGTGGGCGTCGAGCAGCTCGAGGTCCGCCAGCGGGTCGCTGTCACCCTGCAGGAACAGGCAGGGCACGCCCACGTTCGGCCAGTGGTCCACACGCAGCCGCTCCGGCTTGCCCGGCGGGTGGAGCGGGTAACCGGAGAACAGCAGGCCAGCAACCTCCGTGCCCGCAGCCACGGCCAGGGAGGCCACCCGGCCGCCGAAGGAACGGCCGCCGAGCACCCACGGGGGCTTGCCGGGCAACGCCTCCTGGGCCGCGCTGAGGATCTCCTGACACGCGGGCACCGCGGTCTCCGCGCGGGGCGCGCGACGCCCGGCCTGATGGTGCGGCAGGTTGGCCCGCACCACGCGGTGTCCGCAGGAGGCCACCACCTCGGCGAGGGCGACCAGGGGCTCGCTGTCGAGGTCACCACCGGCGCCGGGCAGCAGCAGGACCGGTCGGCCGCGGGCGCGCCCGGGCTCGTGCACGGCCGCGTCGACGACCCCGGCAGCAGCGGCGGGAACGGCGAGTTGGAGCGGGCGTACCTCGACGGTCACGACGTGGTCCCGATCCGCTCGATGTGGGCTCGCACCGTTCCTCCTCGGCCGCCGATCCGTGCCGGCCGAAGGCCGCTCGCGCTACGCCACGTAGCCCTCAGCGGTGCTCCGGCACCGTCACCACCACCGGGCAGGGCGCGTGCGCCACCACCTGGTGTGTGACGGAGCCAAGCAGCAGACCCCGAAAACCGCCCAACCCACGTGCGCCCACGACCAGCAGGTCCGCGCCCTCAGCCACCTCGCACAGCACGGCCGCGGCGCCTCCGGACCGCACCGTGGTCCGAAGGGTCACCTCCTCGCTCCCGCCCACCTTGGCGAGCTGTTCGTCGATGACCTCACCCGCAGCGGCCCGCAGTTCGTCGTCCGAGGGCAGGGTGACCACGGCCGGTAGCGCCACCAGCTCCGGGGTCGGGTAGGCGTGCACGAGGTGCAGTTCAGCGCCGCGCAGCCGCGCTTCGTCGAGCGCCCACTTCAGGGCCCGCGCGGACTCCGCCGAGGAGTCGAGACCAACGACGATACGTCCCATGGGTTGCCCCTCCCGCTCCCTGTTGGGTGCTGATCCGTTGGGTGCTGATCCGGCCGTCGGGAACCGCGATACCGGGTAGGACGCGTCGGGGCGCCCACAGGTTCCCACTTCCGAAGGGTGCACACAGCTGGGCCACCGGGGACAGGGACCTGCGACCCCGATGTGCAGGGCCACCACGACCGCACGGCGGCAGGGGCCGTGCCACCTACGCTGACGGGAGCCTCGTCGCGGACGGGGTGGGCTCGGCGGGGCCCCGCCCG
>SL_7KL_010_BRINEDRAFT_10001299_pt1 | contig 11987 bp, 10 predicted proteins | sample SodLak_010_BRINE_FD_10663 | JGI IMG/M metagenome (IMG submission 10663)
CAAATTTTCCCTAAACCAGGATGGGTAGAACATAATGCAAATGAAATTTGGACTTCAATCTTAGGCGTTATTGCAGAAGTTTTAAACCAAAACAATGTATCACCTAAAGAAATTGCTGGAATTGGAATCACCAACCAAAGAGAAACAACCGTTGTATGGGATAAAAATACTGGAAAGCCAGTTTATAATGCGCTTGTATGGCAATCAAGACAAACTAGCGAAATTTGTGATGAGTTAAAAGAACAAGGTCACAATGAAACCTTTAAGAGTAAAACAGGATTATTAATCGATGCGTATTTCTCAGGCACAAAAGTTAAATGGATCTTAGATAATGTTGAAGGCACACGTGAACGTGCTGAAAACGGTGAATTATTATTTGGAACCATCGATACATGGATTATTTGGAAATTATCAGGCGGAAAAGCGCATGTTACAGATTATTCAAATGCATCTAGAACGCTTATGTATAACATTCACGAACTTAAATGGGATGAAGAATTACTTGATATCTTAGGGGTTCCTAAATCAATGTTACCAGATGTTCGTCCATCTTCAGAGGTTTACGCTAAAACAGTAGATTATCATTTCTTCGGTGAAGAAGTCCCTATTGGAGGCGCTGCTGGAGACCAACAAAGTGCATTATTCGGTCAAGCATGTTTTGAAAAAGGAACCGCAAAAAATACATATGGTACCGGTAGCTTCATGTTGATGAACACAGGAACAGAAGCAATTAGAAGTGATTCAGGATTACTTACAACCATTGCATGGGGTGTAGATGGCAAAGTAGAATATGCTTTAGAAGGTTCCATTTTCGTGACGGGATCTGCCGTACAGTGGCTTAGAGATAGCTTAAAAGTTATTGACGATGCAAAAGACACTGAAGGCTTAGCAACATCACTTGAAAATAACGAAAGCGTTTATGTAGTTCCTGCCTTTGTAGGACTTGGAACGCCTTATTGGAACTCTGATGTACGCGGCGCTGTATTTGGATTAACCCGCGGAAGTGGACGCGCACAATTCGCAAGAGCCGTATTAGAGTCAATTGCCTATCAAAGTGCAGATGTACTTCTAACCATGAATAAAGATTCAGGCATCAACTTAAAAGAATTACGTGTTGATGGTGGAGCCGTTGCGAATGATTTCTTAATGCAATTCCAAAGTGATCTTCTAGACGTTCCAGTACTTCGTCCAAGTGTTCAAGAAACGACTGCCTTAGGGGCTGCTTACTTAGCAGGTCTTGCGGTTGGATTCTGGAAAGACAAACAAGAAATCGCAAAACAATGGGCGATTGACAAAACGTTTAAGCCTACCATGGACAAAAAAGAACGCGAAGTGCTTTATGAAGGCTGGAAATCAGCTGTCGAAGCAACCATGAAATTCAAACCTATTAAGCTTTAAAACAAGTTAATATATTGAAGAGATCAAAGAGGAAAATGTTCCAAGCAATTGGACGTTTTTCTCTTTTTCTCATTTTAGGAGTGATTGTATCCAAACCGTTATCCCAGCAATTTCGACACACTCAAAACTTAAAACATTTTTAAAAGGCAATTTAGAATATGGTTTATTAATGGATTTTCAACTCGCTGAATTAGACCATATCATCGATGAAATGCATGCGCATGGTAAAAAGGTATTGATTCACCTCGATTTAATTAAAGGGTTAGCCTCTGATCAATACGGTGCGATTTATTGTATTCAAACGCTTAATATCGAAGGGATTGTAACGTCAAAACCCAAAGTTATTCAAGTGTGTAAGAAACGCGAAGTTCTCGGTATCTTGCGTATATTCTTAAAAGATCGCCACTCTTTAAAACAAGGACTAGATGTGATCGAAGAATGTAAACCAGATATCATAGAAGTTTTGCCTTTTATGCCACAAATATTGCCTTACATCAGTAAAAAATTTACCAAGAAGATTTTTATGGGTGGTTTAATCACCCACCAAAAACACATTAACCAATGCATTGAAAATGGCGCCAATTCAATCACAACATCAAAGATTGAATTATGGAATCCCCTAAGCACTCAAATTGAAAGGAAGATTTAATATGACTTATGATTTTTTAATAATCGGTTCAGGCATCACAGGAGCCTCAATCGCGAGAGAACTCTCTAAATATAATACCAATACCATTGTCTTAGAAAAAGAAAACGATGCGGCCAATCACGCAACCACCGCAAACAGCGCCATTATTCATAGTGGGTATGACCCAGACCCAAACTCTTTAAAAGCGAAACTTAATGTTGAAGGGAATAAACTCTATGATACTTTAGAAGAAGAATTGGATATTCCCTTGTTTAAAAACGGCGCATTTATGGTAGCGCACGATAAAGAAGAAGAAGGATTACTCGAAAGATATTTACAAAGAGCGATCACCAATGGCGTTCCAGGGGTAGAGATTTTAGATCAAAAAAAGGCTAGAGAATTAGAACCTAACTTAGCCGATTCCGTCACAAAAGTGTTGAACCTACCAAGTACAAAAGTGACCTATCCATGGGAAGTGGCGCTTGCTTCTCTTGAAAACGCCATTAAAAATGGAGTAACGTTTGAAAAAAATAAAGCCGTTAAAAGTATTGAAAAACACGTTGATTATTATCTCGTCACAACCGAAGATGGTTCAACCTATCAAACACGTTATGTGATTAATGCAGCGGGTGCGTTTGCTGAGAAAATCGCAAAAATGGTAGAAAAGAAATTGCCCTACCATATTCGCCCTAGAAAAGGTGAATATTTGGTTTTAGATAGAAGAGTAAAAGGGTTCTTGCAAAGAACACTTTATCCAACCCCCGATGAAAAAGGGAAAGGGATATTATTAGTGCCTCAATACCACGGCAATATCTTAATAGGCCCTAACAGTGAAACCCAAGGCTCACTAGACGATGTATCAAACTCAAAAGGTGGGCTAAATGTCGTTAAAGAAGGTGCACTTAAACTGGCTAAAAACATTCCGTTCCATCAAAATATTCGTACCTTCGCAGGCGTAAGAGCCTCTTCAACGCACAAAGATTTTTATATTAAAGAATCACTCGACAATGAAGGATTTATTCATGTTGCAGGGATTGATTCCCCGGGCTTAACCGCCGCTCCAGCCATCGCAAAATACGTGGTTGAAACGATTATTCAACCTAAAGAGAAATTGAATGTTAATGAAGAATTTAATCCGTATAGAAGAGTTATTAAACTCTATGATGATATGACTGCGCAAGAAAAAGAACAAGCCTTTAATGAAGACTCACGTTACGGCAATTTAGTATGTAAATGTGAACGCATTACTGAAGGAGATATTGTCCGCCATATTCACCGCGAAGTAAAAAGCGATAGTGTCAAAGCGGTTAAAAAAAGAGCACGTGCTGGCGCTGGGATTTGCCAGGGTGGATACTGCGAATATCAAGTGATTAAAATATTGGCCCGTGAACTTGGTAAAACCCCACTTGAAGTTAACTACTTTTCCAATCATTCAAACATTTTAAAAAGTGAAACGAAGGTGAAAAAATGAAACCATATGATTTAGTGATTATCGGTGGTGGCGCCGCTGGCTTAGCCGCTTTAAAGGGTGCGTATGATGAAAAATTAAAGATTTTACTCATCGAACGCGATAAAACCTTAGGGGGCATTTTAAAACAATGCATCCACAATGGGTTTGGCTTGCACCATTATAAAGAAGAATTAACAGGTCCAGAATACGCTGAACGCGGTGTGAATGAAGTATTAGGATTAAATGTTGATATTATCACAGATACAACTGTGATTGACGTTTTAAAAGAAAATGGTACCTTTGAACTAAAAGTTATTAACACCAAAAAAGGAGAACACAGTATTCATTCAACCAGTGTGATTATAAGCAGTGGGTGTTATGAAAGAACGCGAGGTGCAATCCAGTTACCAGGCGACAGACCAGCAGGAATCATGCCTGCAGGAAGCGCCCAAAGATATTTAAATATGGAAGGGTATATGGTTGGGAAAAAAGTCTTTATCTTAGGAAGCGGAGATATTGGGCTTATCATGGCAAGACGAATGAAATTAGAAGGCGCAGAAGTCTTAGGGGTTGCGGAACTTATGCCGCACTCGAATGGTTTAACAAGAAATATCGTCCAGTGTTTACATGATTTCGATATTCCATTATTCTTATCCCACACCATTAGCGATATTAAAGGAAAAGATGTCTTAGAAAGTATCACAATTAGTGAAGTAGATGAAAATTTTGAATATATCGATGGTACAGAAAAGTCGTTTGATGTGGACACTTTATTATTATCAGTCGGTTTAATTCCTGATATTAATATGTTTGATTCTTTGAAGTTTGATGTCTCTAAAAAAACCGGAGGCGCGATTGTTGATCAAACCTATCAAACGAGTGTAGAAGGGTTATTCGCATGTGGAAATGCACTCCATGTCCATGATTTGGTTGACTTTGTCACAGAAGAATCAACGAAGGCTGGCGAACAAGCCAAAGCCTACATTTTAAACAATAAGAAACGTTCAAACAATATGATTTCAGTTACCCCTTCAAGTAATGTGTCATATTTATTGCCACAAACGTTGGATATGGATGATGAGTTTGAAGACGTGATTTTATCACTCCGTACGACAACCAATGCGATGAGTGGAAAATTCCATATCTATCAAGGTGAAAACTTACTATTCACTAAAAAGGCAAAATTTGTAGTCCCAGCTGAGATGGAAAAACTCACAATTAAAAAAGAAATGTTAAAATATAAAGGACCCATAACCGTTCAATTTGAGGTGGTGAATGTATGAAAAAAGATATGATTTGTATTGTCTGCCCAGTAGGCTGTCACGTAAGTATCGACAAAGAAAGCCATGAAGTCACAGGCAACAAATGTAAGCGTGGTGAGCGTTACGCACAAAAAGAATTATTGAATCCAACCCGCATGGTGACATCTACGGTGAGTATTAATTCAATCCACCAAAGAAGAATCCCGGTCAAAACGACCGACGCGATTCCTAAAGATAAAATTTTTGATTTAATGGATATGTTAGAAAGCGTTCGTTTGGAAGTGCCATTTAAAATGAATGATGTTGTGATTGATAATGTCTTTGATACAGGCGTAGATATTGTTGCGACAATGTCTTTAGAAGAATAATGAAATGGAGTAGACGTTTTGTCTACTCTATTTTCATAAATACATTTTCCCGGTGAAAAAGACAGCGCTCTATGATATATTAATAAGTGATATGGAGTGATTCGATGTTTATACAACACAGTCAAAAAACAATCTATGAAAAACTTGTTGATTATTTATTAGTAACCTTATTATTTTTAGCATTTAGCGCGGTAACCCTATTTATAGGGACAGGTGCTGCTTTAAGTGCGACGTTTATAACGGTTTATAAGATGCAAACCGATATCGTAGAAGAAAGTATTTTTTATACCTTTAAAAAACAACTTAAATTAACATTGCTGCCTTCTATTTTTACGTTTGTTGGGATTGCGCTTATTTTTGGTGGGGGTGTTTTTCTAATCTTGGAATATATTCCAACTGAATATACAATGCGTTTACCACTCCTTATTATTGGGTTGGTTTATGGCGCGTTATTTTTACAATACGCATTTCCAATTGTTTCAGTGTTTAAACATAAGGGACCGTTTCATTTAATCAAAAATACGCTTTTATTAATGCATCTTCATCCGATTGCATCATTATTACTACTATTTAATGCGTTGACGTTTTATGCGATAGTATTTGTTATCCATCCAGTCCTTATTTATTTGGCATTAATGTTTGTTTTTTATATGCAAGGTAGAATTTTTAAACCATTACTTAAACTCTATGTAGAAAGAATTGCTGAGAAAGAAGATAAAGAACCAATAATTGAATAATGTGAGGGAAAAATATGTCTTATGAGACTAAGTATTTTAAGCTTTTATCACAAAAGTTTCCAAATGTTCAAAGTGCCGCAACCGAGTTAATTAACTTAAATGCTATTTTAAACCTGCCAAAAGGAACTGAACACTTTATTGCAGACATTCATGGCGAATATGATGCGTTTAATCATTTTTTAAAAAACGCGAGTGGGATTTTAAAACAAAAAATAGAACTGACGTTTAAAGACCTTGATGAGGTCAATAAAAGACGATTGGCGTTTTTTATCTATTATCCTCATGATATGATTAATAAATATCAAAAAGCATGGGACAATGAAGCATTTCGTTTACTCTTAAAAGACGTCTTAAATAGAATGATTATTTTAGCGCGTATTGTTGCGACTAAATATACCAAAAGTCATGTTGGAAAAAACTTGCCTGAAGAGTTTAAATATATCATTCAAGAATTACTGTATGAATCGAATAAACATGAAGATAAAAGACGCTATTATGATGCGATTATGGATGCGATTTTTAAAACAGGTCGAGAGAAAAAACTAATTATTGAACTCTCACGGTTTATTAGACGTCTAGCCATTGATAGACTCCATATTGTAGGCGATATTTTTGACCGTGGGCCTAAACCCCATATGGTAATGGATAAAATCATGCGTCAAAAGTTTGTCGATATTCAATGGGGAAATCACGATATTATTTGGATGGGTGCAGCAAGTGGCTGCAGTGTAAGTATTGCCAATGTGATAAGAATTGCGGCGCGTTATAATACGCTTGATTGTTTAGAAGATGGCTATGGCATTAATTTACGCCCTTTATTCTCCTTGGCCAATAAACTGTATAAAAACGATTCATGCGAAGGGTTCTACCCAAAAAATGTTAATGAGAGAAACGAACTGATTGACCATCCTAAATTTGTCGCAAGGATGCATAAAGCCATCAGTATCATTCAATTTAAATTAGAAAAATCCTTAATTGATAGAAATAAAGGATTTGACCTTGAAAATCGGTTATTATTAGATAAGATTGATTATGATCAAAAAACGATAACTGTGGATGGAAAAGGGTATGATATTCACCACGATTTTCCAACCATTGATCCCAACAATCCTTATGAATTAAGTGAAGAAGAAAATGTTGTCATCAAACATTTACGTCAAATGTTTTTACATAATGAAACCCTTCAAACTCATATTCGTTATATGTTTAGAAAAGGCTCTATATATCTAAGAAGTAACGATGTTTTATTACTCCATGCTGGCATTGCGCTCAATGAAGATGGAAGTTTTAAATCGCAAACTATTGATGGAGAAAAGTATTCAGGAAAAAGTCTTTTAGATAAATTTGAACAAAAAATTAGGAATGCGTATCTAAATCGCTATGAAGTTCACAACCCTGAAAAAGATTACTTCATTATTTTATGGCAATCGCCGAATAGTCCACTTTTCGCAAAGGATAGAATGCGGACATTTGAAAGGTATTTTATCAAAGATAAAACCCCACACAAAGAAATCATGAACTATTATTTTGAAAAACGTGAAGACCCTAAAATCTTAGATCAAATCTTTGATGAATTCTCCATTGATAAAACTCGTGGAAAAATTATTAATGGACATGTCCCCTTAGATATTACCAAAGGCCATAAAGTGATGCTCGCCGATAAAAGAATCTATCTAATTGATGGGGGAATGAGTAAACAATATTCTCAACAAACCTCTATTGGAGGATATACGCTAATCTCAGATTCTTATGCGTTTTATCTTGTGTCTCACGAACGATTTTCAACGTACCAAAAATTAATTCAAAATGAAAAAGATATTATAAGCATCACAAGAAGTGAAGATATTAACCACCGAAGAACGTATGTTTACGATACTGATAAAGGTAAAACCATCCAAGCAACCGTGGATGATTTAGCCAAATTGATTGATTTATATAGAAACGGACACTTAAAAGAAAAAGACTATAAACAAGACTAAAGCCCTTTACTGGGCTTTTTATTTTGGGATAACTATCGTGTTATAAAAAACCTGTTCTATGAATTTAATACAGCTATTTAGAACTCTTATAAAAAAGTGCATATCACGTGAAAACTTATAAACAGTAAGTTATTATGAAGCTGTCATATAGGTATGGCGTTTATTTTTTTATCGCATATTAATTAGAGTTATTATAAATAAAAGGAGGAACATTATGTTGTTCGAAAAGTATGATCCACTTAAAAAAGAGATGTTAAACATTCTCGATAAGAATGGAAAAGTTGTAAACAAAGACTTAGAACCTGATATTGACAAAGATACCTTAGTGCATATGTATAAAACAATGTCTTTAGCTAGAACTGCGGACATTAAAGCACTTCAGTATCAACGTCAAGGACGTATGTTAACATTCGCACCTGTTCAAGGTCAGGAGGCTTCACAAATTGGGCCAATGGCTGCGACGAAGAAAGAAGATTGGTTAGTCCCGGCTTTCCGCGAGGCTGCTGCACAACTTTATAAAGGTGCTACCCTTTATCAAAACTATTTATATTGGTATGGAAATGAACTTGGCTCACGTTATGATGAAGGTGTCAATATTATGCCTGTAAACGTCCCAATCGGTTCACAAATCAACCATGCGGCAGGTGTTGCACATGCTGCTAAAATTCAGAAAAAAGACCACGCAGTTGTGACCTATATTGGTGATGGTGGAACGTCTAATGGTGAATTCCATGAAGGGGTAAACTGGGGCGGCGTTTATGATTTACCAATGGTAACAATCATTCAAAATAATCAATACGCAATCTCAACACCACGTAAACAAGCGACCAAAGCAGAAACGCTCGCTCAAAAAGCTATTTCGTATGGGATTCCAGGCATCCAAGTTGATGGAAACGATGTTTTAGCGATGTATGTTGCGACAAAAGAAGCCTTGAATCGCGCTTATAAAGGAGAAGGACCTACCTTAATTGAAGCGGTTACTTATCGTTTAGGGCCTCATACAACAAGTGATGACCCTACCATTTATAGAAGTGATGAAGAAGTTGAAGAATGGAAAGAAAAAGATCCACTCATTCGCTTCCGTCAATACTTAACCAATAAAAAACTTTGGAATAAAGAAAAAGAAGAAGCCCTTCAAAAAGAACATAAGAAATTTGTTGCGGATACATTCAAGCAAGTTGAAAAAGCTGAATATCCTACATTAGATGAAGTATTTGACTATACGTATGAAACCTTACCATACGATTTAAAACGTCAAAAAGAAGCAATTAGAAAATATCAAGAACAAGCTGAAAGTGAGGGGGACAAATAATGGCTACTTTAACCCTTTTAGGCGCAATTAATAACGCCTTAGACCAACAATTAGAAAATGATAAATCAGTCGTTGTATTCGGTGAAGATGCCGGCTTTGAAGGTGGGGTTTTCCGCGTTACTCAAGGATTACAAAAAAAACATGGGAAAGACCGTGTCTTTGATACACCAATCAGTGAAGCTGGGATTATCGGAAGTTCAATCGGAATGGCTGCGAATGGGTTAAAACCAGTTGCGGAGTTACAATTCTCTGGATTCATGTTCCCAGGCTTTAACCAAATTGCTGTGCATGCTGCACGTATGCGTAACCGTTCACGCGGAAAATACAGTGTTCCAATGGTTGTAAGAATGCCTTATGGTGGTGGCGTTAGAGCGCTAGAACACCATTCAGAGTCATTAGAAACACTCTTTGCACATATTCCAGGATTAAAATTAGTAATTCCTTCAACGCCTTATGATGCAAAAGGTTTAATGACGGCTGCCATTCAAGATCCAGACCCTGTGATTTTCTTTGAACCAAAGAAAATTTATCGTGCCTTTAAACAAGAAGTACCTGAAGAAGAATACACCGTAGAAATTGGAAAAGCACGTACTGTACAAGAAGGTTCAGACATCACAGTTGTTTCATGGGGCGCACAATGAAAGCTGTTAAAGCGATCGAAGAAAAAGAAGATATCTCTGTAGAGCTTATTGACTTAAGAACAATCGCACCAATGGATAGCGATCATGTGATTGAGTCAGTGAAGAAAACAGGTCGTTTATTAGTCGTACATGAAGCCGTTAAAACATTAGGTATTGGGGCTGAATTAATTAGCCGTGTAAACGAAGGTGCATTCTTCCACTTAGAAGCGCAACCTACAAGATTAACTGCACCAGATATTACCGTTCCACTTCCAAAAGGGGAACGCCACCATATCTTTGATCCAAAACGTATTGAACTAGAAATCAAAAAAGTCGCAACGTTCGAATAAGGAGTGTTAGACAATGATTAATTTTAAATTTGCGGACATCGGTGAAGGAATTCACGAAGGTGTCATATTAAAATGGAACTATGAAGTTGGCGACCAAGTCGAAGAAGGCGAAACAATGGTCGTTGTAGAAACGGATAAAGTCAACGCAGAAATTCCTGTCCCTGAAGATGGTGTCCTTAAAAAAAGAGGCGCTGAAGTCGGTGAAACCATTCATGTTGGAGAAGTGATCGCTGTGATTGATGATGGCTCAGGAGACGATGAAGGAGAAGAGGAACCTTCAAAAGAAGATGCGTCTGATGATGAAGATGATGACGATGAAGAAGAAACAAAAACTGAATCAAAAGGTGAAAGTGGCGCTTCAGTCGTTGGGAGTGTAGAAGTATCAGATGATGTCTTGCCGTCATCAGATGAACACACGAAAAAATCAAGCAGTGAAAGCTCTAAAGGCAAAGCCTTAGCGACCCCAGTCGCGCGTAAAATGGCTAAAGATTTAGGTGTTGACATTAATACGCTTAAAGGGAGCGGTCCAAACGGGCGTGTCATGAAAGAAGACATCAAAAAAGCCGCTGAATCAGGCGAAGATAAATCAGCGCAAGCAAGCCAACCGCAAAGTGGTGCTGCGCAAACGCGTCCAAGCATGCCTAAGATTAAAGAAGAAGGCACAAGAAGAGAAAAAATCTCTAAATTACGCGAAAGCATTGTTAAAGCAATGGACACATCCAATCAACTCATCCCAGCCACAACAATCATGGATGAATTCGATGTAAGTGAACTCGTTAAATTTAGAAATGAACAAAAAAATCTAGCCGCAAACCATGACGCAAAACTGACGTATTTACCACTGATTTTAAAAGCGGTTATCTTAACCTTAAAAGAATACCCAATCTTTAATTCAAGTTTTGACCATGAAACCAATGAAATTATTTATAAAGATTTTGTTAATGTTGGAATTGCAGTAGATACACCTGATGGGCTCATTGTTCCAAATATTAAAAATGCTGATCAATTATCAATTATCGAACTTGCTAAAGAGGTTGATCGTTTATCAAAAGAAGCAAGAGATCGTAAGATTCAACTCTCTGAGCTTCAAAACACAACATTTAGCGTCACAAACTATGGGGCTTTTGGGTCTAAATTGGGAACCCCTGTCATCAACCATCCTGAAGTAGCAATTTTAGGTGTTGGGGCAATTACGAAAAAACCATTAGTCATTGACGATGAAGTGCAAGTACGCTCAACGCTTCCACTCTCACTTACTATTGACCACCGTATTATTGATGGTGGCGATGGTGGGCGTTTCATGGTAAAATTAAGAGAGTATCTCAGTGACCCAATGTTACTATTATTAAGCTAAGGAGCGTGCAACCATGAAATCATACGACATTACTTTAATCGGAAGTGGCCCTGGTGGGTATGTAGCTGCCATAAAAGCCGCACAACTCGGAAAAAAAGTCGCAATTGTTGAAAAAGATTCTATTGGAGGGGTATGTTTAAATTGGGGTTGTATCCCAACGAAAGCATTACTCTCAAGTGCCAAAGTGTATAAAAACTTTCAAAACGCAAAAGACTTTGGAATTGATGTAAAGAAAGATAGCTTTTCTGTAAACTTCAAAAAAATGATGCAACGTAAAAACAAAGTCGTTAAAAAATTAACTGGCGGTGTTGGGTACTTACTGAAGAAAAATGAAGTTGACGTTTATAACGGATTCGCTGAAGCCGTTGACTCAAACACTGTTAAAGTCGGCGATGAAACGTTTAAAACAGATAAGTTAATCGTTGCTACCGGCGCAAGTCCTTTTGTCCCACCAGTAGATGGATTAGAAAAAGGTTTGGAAGAAGACGTTGTCTTAACTGCTAAAACTATTCTTGATCTAAAAGAACAA
>SL_7KL_010_BRINEDRAFT_10001301_pt1 | contig 11983 bp, 10 predicted proteins | sample SodLak_010_BRINE_FD_10663 | JGI IMG/M metagenome (IMG submission 10663)
CTCGTTGGCTCTCGGCTCGAAGAACCTCGCCGGGAGCCTGCGCAGGTGCCGCCTGGAGTGCCTCACCCCATCGGGGTGAGGTCAGTACGCGCGTCCCATCCGGGTGATCGCCTCGGTGAGGACGGCCTGCGAGGTGGCGAGGTTCAGCCGCACGTGACCGCCACCACCGCTGCCGAACACGTGGCCGGAGCTCAGCGCGACCCGGCCGTGGTCGAGGAAGGCACGGGCAGGACCGGCCAGGTCGGTGACGATGCCGGGCCCGTCCGTGACGTCCGCGTCGTCCAGCGCCAGACGCCGGCAGTCCAGCCACGCGAGGTAGGTGCCCTCCGGTGGGAGGTAGCCCACCTCGGGGAGGTGTTCGGTGAGCAGGTGGCCGAGCAGGTCCCGGTTCTCCGACAGCCCGGTGAGCAGCGCGTCGAGCCAGGCCTCTCCCTCGTCGAGCGCGACGGTGTGTGCCAGCACCCCGAGGTGGCTCGGCCCGTGGCTGACCTCCTCGGGGAGGCGGGCGAGGTCGTCGGCCGCCTGGGTACCGGCGATGAGCAGCGCGGCCTTCAGCCCGGCCAGGTTCCAGGCCTTCGACGCCGAGGTGACGGAGAAGGCGTCCTCCGCCCCGTCCACGGTCAGGTAGGGGGTGAACCGTGTCCCCTCGAGCACCAGGGGTGCGTGGATCTCGTCGGCGACCACCCGGACCCCGTGCGCACGGGCGAGGGCGGCCACCGCTGCCAGCTCCTCCCGGCGGTGCACCACCCCCGTGGGGTTGTGCGGGTTGCAGAGCAGGTAGGCGACCCCGGTGCCCGCTTGTCTGGCGACGGCGAAGGTCTCCCGCAGCGTCTCGAGGTCGATCCGCCCGTGCGCGTCGAGGGGCGCCTCCACCACCTCGCGACCGTCGTGGCGCACGAAGGCGTAGAAGGGCGGGTACACCGGCGCGTTGACCACCACCGTGTCGCCCGGAGCGGTCACCAGCCGGAGCACCTCGACGATGCCGAGCATGACGTCCGGTGCGATCGCGGTGCGGTCGATGTCGAGGTCCCGCCAGCCCCAGCGGCGGTCGGCGAAGTCGGACAGCGCCCGGGCGTAGTCACGGGCACCGGCGGGGTAGCCGGTGTCGCCCCGTGCGACCGCCTCGTGCAGCGCCTGCGCGATCGGTTCGGCGAGGTGGACGTCCATCTCCGCCACCCACAGGGGCAGCACGTCCGCGGGGTACTGCCGCCACTTGAGGCTGGTGCGTTGCCGCAGCTCCTCCAGCGACAGCTGTTCCAGCGGGTTGCTGTCCGCAGCCCCTGTCCCGCCCACGTGTGCTCCTGTCCGGTCCGTCACGCGGGCGAGTCAACCACGCGTGGTCGGGCAGGTGGGTGCAACGGGTAGGTGCGCGGAAGGGTCAGCGGTGGCCACCACCACGTCGTAACCGGAGGTTCACGTCCCGGTGGCGCGTTGGTCCCCCGGGACCACTACCGTTCCGGCCATGCCGGTCGTTGACGCTCCGCCGCAGCTGGTCCGACCCCGTGGTCCGCTGGCCACGTTGCCCCCTGCCCAGGTGGAGGAGCTGCTGCGCAGCGGTGTGCCGCGGTCCTTCGGTGCGGGCGAGGTGATCCTGCAGCAGGGAGCGGCGAGCGACCGTGTGCACGTGCTGATGACCGGTCGCGTCCGGGTGACCGGTGTCACCGCAGACGGTGTGGAGCTCACCCTGGCGCTGCTCGGCCCGGGGGAGACCGTCGGTGAGCTCGCGGTGCTGGACCAGTCGCCGCGGGCGGCCACGGTCGCCGCGCTCGAACCCGTGACCACCATCGCCATCGACGGTGCGCGCTACCTGTCGGCGTTGCGCGCGCACCCCGACGCGCTGCTCGCGGTGGTCCACCACCTCGCCGACCGGGTCCGTGATCTCGATCGGCGGTTGCTCGAGACACGCTCGGGCGACACCGTCACCCGCCTGGCACGGGAACTGCTGCGGCTCGGGGCGCGCTACGGGGTCGCAACGCCCCACGGCCTTGCACTGGACGTCCCGCTGTCGCAGGAGCAGCTCGCGTCGATGATCGGGGTGACCCGTGAGTCCACCTCCGGCGCCCTTCGGACGTTGCGCGCCCGGGGGGCGGTGCGCACGGGTCGGATGCGGATCCACCTCACCGACATCGCGGCGCTGCGCGAGGTCGCCTCGTCAGGTTGACGTGGCTGGTGCTGGCGTGTCCGCCGGCGCGAGGTCGACGCGCAGGCCGGGTGCAGCGAGGGTGATCGGTCCGTCGTAGACCGCCGCAGCCTCCGCTCGCAGCCGCTCGAGGTCCTCCACCGGGCCGAGGGGAGGGCCCATGAAGTGGGTGAGGACGAGGTGGCGCACACCGGCCTGTGCCGCGGCCTCGCCTGCCTGCCTCGCCGACAGGTGGCCGTGGTCGAGGTGGTCCGGTGCGAGGAACGAGGTCTCGCACAACAGCACGTCCGCGTCGTGTGCCAGGTCGTCGAGCGCGGGTGTCGGTCCCGTATCGCCGGTGTAGGCCAGGACCCGGCCCGCAGCCTCGATGCGGAACCCCGCACAGGGCAGCGCGTGCTCCATCTCGACGGTCGTGACCGTGGTCCTCCCGAGGCGTACCTGCCCACCCATGGTGTAGGCGCGTGCGGCGAAGATCTCCTCGAACATGTTGTCGAGACCGGGGACCGTGGGTACGGGGAACCAGGCGTGCAGCCCCTCGAGGAGTTCCTTGCCTCCTTCGGGTAGCAGGAGCGGGACGGGTTGCACCTGTCGCCCTGCGCGTGCCTGCAACGTGGCGTAGCCGTACCGGATGTAGCCGAGCGGTAGCAGGTCGTAGCAGTGGTCCATGTGCAGGTGGGAGACCAGGATCGCGTCCAACGCCGTGCTGTCGTCGGTCGACTCGAACCGGCCGGCGACGCCGGGCCCGCAGTCCAGGAGCAGCCGTGCGTCCGGTGTCTCCACCAGGTACCCGGAGCAGGCCCCCCGGGGCGTGGGGACCCCGCCACGGTTCCCCAGGATGCGCAGGGACCAACGATCACTCACTTGATGCCCGATCGCAGGAAGCTCTGCACGAACTGGCGCTGGAACAGCAGGAACACCGCCAGCAGCGGTGCGATGACGATCACGGTCGCTGCGGACAGCACCGTCCAGTTCACGCCGGTCTCGGGGGTGATGAACACCGCCAATCCGACGGTCAGAGGCCGGGTCTCCACGCTGCTGGTGATCACCAGCGGCCACAGGAAGTTGTTCCAGTTCCCGCTGACCGAGACCAGACCGAAGGCCACCAGGGTCGGTCGGGCGATCGGTACGTAGACCTTCCACAGCACCTGGAGGCGGCTGGCTCCCTCCACCTCGGCGGCCTCGACGAGTTCCACGGGGATGGAGCGGAAGCTCTGGCGCAGCAGGAAGATGCAGAAGGCGCTGGCCACGTAGGGCAGACCGATCGCGGTGATCGTGTCCACCAGGCCCAGCTGCGACATCGTGCGGAAGTTCTGCACGATGAGTACGTCTGGGATGAGCATCAGCTGCACCAGGACGAAGGCGAAGACCACCTCCCGGCCGCGGAACTCGAAGCGCGCGAAGGCGTAGGCCGCCAGGCACCCGATGACCAGTTGGGCGATGAGGATGCCGCTGACCAGCAGGACCGTGTTGAGGTAGTACCGGCCGAAGGGCACCGCGTTCCAGACCTCGACGATGTTCGCCAGGGTCCACGGCGCGGTGAGGTCGAAGCGGGTGGCGAACTCCCGGGGATGGAACGCGGCCCAGAAGGCGTACAGCAGGGGTGCCAGCCACAACAGCCCGAGCAGCCACGCTGCGGACCGTTCGACGCCGCGCGCGAGGCGGCTGTCGAAGGAGGCGGACAGCACGGGGCCGCTGGACGCGCTCATCGGTAGTGCACCCGGCGGTCGAACAACCGCAGCTGCGCGAGCGAGGCTGCAAGCAGCACGGTCACCAGCACCACGGTGAGGGTGGCGGCGTAGGGTCGGTTCCAGAAGGTGAAGGCCACCTCGTAGATGTAGTAGAGCAGCAGGTTGCTGGCGTTGTTGGGGCCACCCGCGGTCATGATGAACAGGAAGTCCACGGTCTTGAAGGCGTTGGTGAAAGCGATGATCAGGACGAAGACCGTGGTCGGCGCCAGCAACGGCAGGGTCACGCGCCGGAACCGGTACCAACGGCTGGCACCCTCGATCTGCGCCGCCTCGTCGAGCTCCGGGGGGATGTTCTGGAGGCCGGCGAGGAAGAAGATCATCAAGAAGCCCGCCTCCTTCCAGATGTTGGTGATGATGATGGCCGGGAGCACCGTGGTGCGATCACCCAGCCAGTTTCGGTCCTCGAACCCCAGCGCGGTGACGAGTTGGCTGATCGGCCCGATCCCCGGGGAGTAGAAGAACAGCCAGATGCTGGCGATCGCGACCATCGGCAGGATCGCGGGGGTGAAGTAGGCCAGGCGCAGCACGCCGCGGCCGCGGAAGCGCTGGTTGACCCAGTAGGCCATGGCCAGGCCGAGGGCCATGCTGGTGGGGACGGTGCCCAGCGCGAACCACGCGTTGTTGCGCAGCACGCGCCAGAACACCGGGTCGTCCAGCATCCGCTGGTAGTTGGCGACCGTCGGGTCACCGGCGGCGTCGTGCACGCTGGCCCACGCCGCGCTCACCACGGGGTAGTGGGTGAAGGTGACGAGCACCACCAGGGCGGGGACCAGCAGCAGCCACGCCAGTTGGGCGTCGCTGAGGCGTCGACGTCGGATCGGACCGCTCCCCGGCGTGCGGGTCGGCCGATCCTGCGGCGGCGCGTCTGCGGTGGTCCCCGCCTCGGTGTGTGCCATCAGCGGAAGGGCGCCAGGATGCCGTCGATGGTGCTCTGGGCACCCGCCAACGCCTCGGCGGCACTCTGCTCGCCACCGATGGCGGCCCGCAGTGCCTCCTCGAAGATCCCGATGTAGGCCTGGCCCTGTTCGTAGGTGCTGAACTCGAGCCCGGCGTAGGTCATCTGGTCCCGCGCGACGAGGACCTCGGGGTTCTCCTCGGCGTGGGCCTGCATGACCTCGGTCTCGTAGGCGGCGTCCACCGGTGCGACGTAGCCGGTGGCGATGCTCCACTCGGCGAGGCGTTCGGGGTCGGTCATCCACTGCACGAAGGTCAGCGCAGCGCGCTGGTTCTCCTCGGGGGTGTCGGCCAGGAGGTAGAAGTTGCCGCCTCCGGTGGGTGTGCCGCGACCCTCCGGGCCCGCGGGCAGCATGCTCACCCCGTACTCGAAGGGTGCGTTATCGCGGATGTTGCCGAGGTTGCCGCTGGTGTTCCAGATGACAGCCGTCTGCTCCTGGAAGAAGTTCTCCGGGCTCGTGCCCCACTCGATGACCCCGCTGCGCATGACCCCGTGCTCCTCGGAGAGCGCGATCTGGAACTCCAGCGCCTCCACCACACGGGGGTCGTCCAGGAAGGTCTCGGTGCCGTCATCGTTGACCAGCGACGCGCCGTTCTGGATCGCCAGCGCGTTGAACAGCCACCCGGCGACCCCGATGCTGGAGGGGATCTCGACGCCCCAGGCGGTGGCGTCCGCGTCCATCACGGCCTGGCCCATCTCCACCAGTTCATCCCACGTCGCCGGGGGTGCCTCGGGGTCCAGTCCGGCGGCCTCGAAGGCCTCCTTGTTGTGGAACTGCAGCACCGTGGAGCGCTGGAAGGGGATCGCCCAGGTGGTGCCGTCACCGTCCCGGGAGTTGAGCATGAAGCCCTCGCTGAAGCTGTCCAGCCACGCCTGCTGCTCGTCGGTCTCGATCAGGTCGTCGATCGGGGCGAGGAGCCCGGCCTCCTTGAAGGTGAACAGCTCGTTGGCGACCAGGATCGCGAGATCCGGCGGTGAGCCGGCTTCCGCGGCGCTGCGTACACGGGTCGCGGTGTCGGCGTAGTCGCCGGAGAACACCGCGTTGACGGTGATGTTGGGGTGCTCCTGCTCGAACTCCTCGACCAGGTCGTCGATCAGCTGGGCGATGGGGCCGCCGACCTGGATCGGGTAGAGCAGCTCCAGTTCGACCGGCTCGCCCTCGTCGGCGGGCGCAGCCTCCTCGCTGGCCTGCTCATCGGTGTCCTGCGTGTCGTCGGTGTCGGCAGCTGCCGCGTCGGGTTCGGCGTCGTCGCTCTCGGCGTCGCCGCACGCGGCGAGCAGTGCGATGGCAGCGACGCCGGCGAGCAGGATCGCCCATGGCCGGCGGCGCGGACGTGCGGTGGGTTGCGGCTGCATCTCTAGTGCTCCTTGGCCAGGTCCGCGGCGGCAGGGGGTGCCACCGTGGGATGCGGGGAGGACGGATCGGTCAGCAGACGACCGTTCTCGGCCCCGTACAGCAGGGTGTCGGTGCTCCGCCAGCGAACGGTGATGGCCTCCCCCGTCGACGGTTCCAGCTCACCTGGTGCACGCACCACCAGGCTCGCTCCGTCGCCGAGTTCCAGGGTCAGCAGGGTGTCGGAGCCGAGCAGCTCCACCGCGCGCAGCGTTCCCGTGAGGCTGATGTCGGTGGGTGTCGTCGGGGTGGTCGCGCCGTCATCGCCCGTGGGTGCGACGACGCTGATCTGCTCCGGCCGGATGCCGAGCAGCACGTCTGCGTCGCTGTGCCCGGCCGACCCGTCAGGGGCGTGGAGGCCGGGGACGGCGGGTAGCTGCTGCTCACCGATGAGCAGCGACCCCCGGACGATCCGCGCCGGCAGCAGGTTCATCGGTGGTGAGCCGATGAACCCGGCCACCCAGGTCGTCGCCGGGCGTCGGTACAGCGTGCGCGGATGATCGACCTGCTCGAGCTGGCCGTCGCGCAGCAGCACGACCCGGTCGGCCATCGTCATCGCCTCGACCTGATCGTGGGTCACGTAGACGATGGTCAGGCCCAGGTCCCGCTGGACCTGGCGCAGCTCGAGGCGCATCTGCTGGCGGAGCTTGGCATCGAGGTTGGACAACGGCTCGTCCATCAGGATCAGCGACGCGTCGCTGACCAGGGCACGGGCCAGCGCCACGCGCTGCCGCTGACCGCCTGACAGCTGCGCCGGTCGCTTGTCCAGTTGATCGACCAGTCCGAGCTGCTCGGCCACGCGTTCGAGCTGGCGGCGTCGCGTGTCCGTGTCGACACGGCGCACCTTCAGGCCGAACACGATGTTGTCCGCGATGGTCAGGTGCGGGAAGAGGGCGTAGTTCTGGAACACCATCGCCAGCCGACGCTCGGCTGGAGGGAGCTCGTTGACGCGTTCACCGTCGATGCGGATGTCGCCGCTGTCAGCCCGTTCCAGGCCGGCGATCAGCCGCAGCGCCGTCGACTTCCCGCACCCGGAGGGGCCGAGGACCACGACGAACTCGCTGTCGTGGGCGGTGAAGCTGACGTCGCGGAGCACCTCGATGCTCCTCCCGCGGCCCAGGGAGAAGGACTTGTAGGCGTTGCGCAGCTCGAGGGTGGACAGCGGGGTCCCTCCTGGTGTGCACGGTCGCTGCGAGCGACCGCTCTGCTGGTGGCTGCCTCGCGCTGGATGTCGGTGTCGCGCCCGTGCTCTCGCCGACCGTTCCGGCTGGCTGGTCGGTTCCGGCTGGTCGGTTCCGGCTGCTCGATCGTGACGGATCGCAGGGTGCACGAGCTGTCGGCAGCGTGTCTGTGGACCGGCTCACACAAGCCGAACGATCCGTGTCGAGGCGCCGTGTGCGGGCGCCGCCACCGAAGCGCGCCCGAGCCCGGGCCACGCCGCGGAGGACCCGGGTCACGCCGCGGAGGATCCCGGGTGGCAGCCCAGCAGGGCAGGGACCTCGGCCAGGGATCGGACCCGGTGGGCGGCCCCCTCCTGCTGCAGTGCCTGGTACGGATCGATCCACACCGCGGCCACCCCCAACTCGAGGGCGGGGTGCACGTCGTTGAGCAGGTTGTCGCCCACGCACACGGCGTCGGTGGGCCCGATGTCGTGGGTCTCGAGCAGCTCCGGTAGCCACTGCAGCAGCCCATCGGGCTTGCGGGCGCGGTAGCGCACCCCGTCTGCCCAGCGGTCGATCCCGAGCCGCTCCACCAGCGGTCGCGCCAGGTGCTCGGGGGTGTTGGTCATCACGTAGCGGTGCGCGATGGTCGAGGTGGCGTCGAGGACCGCAGCCAGGTCCGTGGTGTCGACGTGGGCGCCGGGGTCGGCGTTGATCGCGTTGCGGACCTCCGCGAAGGCGTCCTCGACACCCTGGGCATCGAGGTCGAGGTGGCGGGCCAGCGCCAGCACCACCTGCCACGGATCGCCGAGGTAGGTCCGCCCCGCCAGGGGGCCGAGGGGGGCACCGAGCCGTGGGTCGTCCCGGCGTCGTCGACCCTCCCAGGTGTGCACCTCGGTCACGACACCAGCAGGAGCGATCAGCAGGCTGCCGTCCTGCGGATCCAGGACCGCGCCCATCGGCACGGCGTGCCGACCGGCCATGATCGCCTCGACCTCCTCCAGGAGCCCTGCGGCCGACGCGCCGGTGGCCAGGGCGAGCAGTTCGAGGTAGGTCGGGAGGAACCCGTCACCCTGGTACAGGGTGCCGTCGAGGTCGAAGACCACCAGCTGCGGTGGCTCGGGGAACGCGGCGCCCTGCGGCCGCGCGACGTGCTCGCTCATGCTCAGGCCTGTCGTGCTGCCGGTCGCGGTACTGCCCCGTGGACGCCGGGGACCGCGTCGCACGCTAGCGAGCGGTGTCCGGAGCCATGCGTGCGGGGGTCGTCGCTCGTCCGTCGCACCCTTGCACTGCAGGGGTTCCCCGTTACCTTGCGCTGCAAGGGTAAGTGTGCGCATAGAGGTGTCGGATGTCGGACGAGTCGCGGGGCTCGCGGCTGCTGCGCGGCATCCTCGACGCCTGCCTGCTGGCGCTGGTCGCCGAGCGGGACCGCTACGGCTACGAGTTGGCGCAGGCGCTGCGCGGGGCTGGACTGGACATCGTGAAGGACGGGTCCATCTACCCGTTGCTGGCCCGGCTCGAGCGTCGCGGGGCGCTGACCTCCTACCGGGCTCCGGCCGCCGCCGGTCCACCCCGCCGCTACTACGCGATCACCGAGCGCGGCCGCACGGAACTGGAGGACGCGCGCAGGGTCTGGGCCTTGGTGGCCCGTGGCGTCGACGCGATCCTCGACGGAGCGCCGCCGCAGGGAGGAGCTGCCGATGAGTGACAGGAACGGCACCCCGCAGATCGAAGGGACCGTGGCCCGTGTGCAGCATGCCTGGTACCGCGTCGGCATGCCGCGGCGCTGGCGGCGACGTCGTGCTGAGGAGTTGCAGGCACACCTGCAGGAGGCGGTCGCCGACGGCAGGGCGATCGATGATGTGGTCGGCGACGACATCGAGGCGTTCGCCGCCGAGTGGTCGGCTGCCGAGCGGTCCCACACCGCCGCCTGGCAGCTGCTGGAGATCCTGGCGGCCCTCACCCTGCTTCCCGGGGTGGCGGCGCTGCTGAACCCCTGGCTGCACGAGCTGTTCCGGACCTCCGACGACCGGGTGGGTGTACCGGTGGGCCTCCTCACGCTGCTCGCGGTCATCCTGCCCTTCCAAGCAGGCTGGCAGGCGCTCCGCGTGGGGTGTCATCGGCTGGAGCGGCGCACCAGGACCCTGCTGGGGATCGGACTGACCCTCTACCTCGCCGTGGCAACGTTCGCGTGGGCCTTCTGGTTGCGTGAGATCGACCGGCTGCTGCCCCTGGGACCGCTGGCCGCGTGGACCCTGGTGGTGGTCGGTGCAGCGGCCCTGGCTGCCGTCTTCTGGCCGCGGCGGTGACGTACGGTCGGGGGAGGACCCCGACAGACCCGGCTCTAGGCTGCCGCCGGTGACGACGAAGCTCGAGCTGTCCGTCCTCGGCCCCGTGCAGGTCGCCGTCGACGGTGTCCCGATCCGCCTGGGTGCGCGCAGCCGGGCGCTCCTGCTCGCCCTGGCCCTGCGGCGCGGTGAGGTGGTCGCCTGGGACCGCCTCGTCGACCTGCTGTGGATCGACCAGCCGCCGGGCGACGCCCGTAACGCCTTCCAGGTCCTGGTCTCCAGGGTGCGCCGCACCTTCGGATCTGCGGGACCGGCGATCGTGACCCGCGAGCCAGGCTACGCGCTCGACCTGCCCGCTGGAGCCATCGACGCGGCGCGGTTCGAGCAGCGGGTCGTGGCGGCGCGGCAGGTGGCGGCCGCAGGCGAGGTGCCGGACCCCGACGTGCTCGCCGAGGCCCTGTCCTGGTGGCGCGGGGAACCGTACGCGGAGGCCGTCGACGATCCCGCCGCGGTCGCCGCAGCGTCGCGGCTCGTGGAGCTGCGTCGCGAGGCGGTAGAGCTACGCGCCGAGGCCGTCCTGGCGCGCGGCGGCGGCGGGGAGCTGGTCGCCGACCTGCGGGCGGCGGTGTCGGCGCATCCCGACCAGGCGCGCACCCACCGGGCGTTGGCCCTCGCGCTGTACCGCTCGGGGCGCGAGGTGGAGGCGCTGGAGGTGCTCAACGGGCTGCGCGCCCGACTGCGCGACGAGCAGGGGCTCGACCTCGACCAGGCGACCGACCGCCTGCTGGCGGCGATGCTGCGTCGCGACGAGCGGCTGGCCGGTGCCGCGACGTCCGGTGGGGCGCCCGACCTGGTGCCCGACCTGGCGCCCGAGGTCGCCTCCGACGCCGCCGACGCCCCGGTGCGCCTGGAATCAGGGACGCCGCGGCTCGCGCCTCTACCCACGGCCCGTGACAGCTTCGTCGGTCGCCGGTCCGAGCTCGCGGCCGTCCGGGAGGCGGTGGGCCAGGCCCGGGTGGTGACCCTCATCGGGCCGGGTGGGACAGGCAAGACCCGGCTCGCCGTCGAGGCGCTGCGCGACCTCGCTGGTCTGCCCGCGGACGGCGTCGCCTTCGTCGACCTCGCACCGGTGGGAGACCCCGACGACGTCACGCGGCAGGTCGCCGCGGCGCTGGAGATCTACGCCGACGCCGGCGGGGTCCTGCGGGCGCCCACGGGTACACCACGGGGGTTGGAGGACCGGATCCGCGATCGTCTGCGACAAGCCCGCCTGGTGGTGCTGCTTGACAACTGCGAGCACCTCCCCGACGCGGCTGCGGAGGTCGCCGACCTGCTCGTGGAAGCTGGTCCGGACGTCCGGGTGCTGGCTACCAGCCGCGAGGCGCTGCGGGTCGACGGTGAGCAGCTCCTGCCCGTCGCGCCGCTGGCTGTCCCGACGGACGGGGGCGTCACCGGCGATCCAGAGGCGCTGCTCGAGCACGACGCCGTGCGGCTGTTCGCGGACCGTGCCCGCGCTGCCGGTGCGGAGCTCCACCTCGACGCGGAGGACGCGGCGGCGGTGGTCGAGCTGTGCCGCCGGTTGGACGGCCTCCCCCTCGCTCTGGAGCTCGCTGCCGCCCGTGTGTCCACCCTGCCGGTGACCGCGCTCGCAGCGCGCCTCGAGGACCGCTTCCAGCTCCTGACCGGGGGACGTCGCGGGGCCCGCAGACAGCGCACCCTGGACGCCGTGGTCGCCTGGAGCTACGACCTGCTGGACGGCGAGCAGCAGCGGCTGCTGCGCCGCCTGGGGGCCTTCGCCGGCCCGGTCGATGTGGATCTGGTCGCCGCGGTCGTCGCCGACCACGAGGTGGAGGACGCCGTCGGCGGGTCGGGGGAGCGAGTGCTCCCGGAGCTGGTCGAGCTGGCGGACCGGTCCCTGCTCACGCTGGAGCCGGCCCCGCCGCTGGTCGACGATCCCGCGCGTCGCCCACGGGTGACCGTGCGGCTGCTCGAGACCATCCGGGCCTTCGCCCAGGACCGCCTGGTGCGCGAGGATGACGCGGTCGCGGTGCGGCGGCGGCACGCGAGGGCGGTGTCGTCGCGGGTGGCCGCTGCCGGGGCGGGTTTGCAGGGACCCGACCAGCTGCGGTGGCTCGACCTGCTCGACCGTGACCAGGACGAGTGCCGGGCGGCGCTGGCCTGGTGGCTGGAGACCGAGCCGGACCGTGCGCTGCAGCTGGCCGTCGATCTGGTCTGGTACTGGTGGTTGCGCGACCACAACGCCGAGGCGGCCCGCTGGCTGCGACGGGCCCTGGACCAG
>SL_7KL_010_BRINEDRAFT_10001303_pt1 | contig 11975 bp, 8 predicted proteins | sample SodLak_010_BRINE_FD_10663 | JGI IMG/M metagenome (IMG submission 10663)
TAGTTGTGTGGCAGGATAATGTAAAAATCATTAAAGCCTTGGGGGCTTTAATGATTTTATTTATGATTCTATTAGTTATTGTGAGTGTAAATGATTTAAACATTTCTGAAGCGATTTATAGCCCTGATACGGGTTTTGGCGTTTTTATTCAATATTATACGTACGTGCCAACTTATTTAATGATGATGATATTTTTAAGCATTATACACCGGTTTTTGTGCATAACTAGTGAGACGTTTCTTTTTTTATGGCACGGGATGTATGGTTTAGGCATTTTAACGTTATTATTTATCTTTATTGAAAAATCACTTGAATACTATTCATCAGTCTTTGTGATTTTGGTGTTGTTTTTAATTTTCTTTAGATTGGGTTTATTCATCGCATCACGAATCAAAAAGGAATATCTTTATCAAATGAGTGAACTCTCTTTAAGTGCACTGGTTGCCTATGGTATGATGTTTGTTAGTGTTTTTTTATTAAAGATTATTATAGGGAGAGTAAGACCTTATATGGTTTATAGTGGAAGTGAAGATTTTATGCCATGGCACCAAATAAATGGCTTTGTGATCAATAGTGATTTTCAAAGCGTACCGAGTGGCCATACAGGGTTTGCGTTTTTAATGGTGTTTATTGTCTTTATCCCTAAGATATTGAATCAAAAACATCTAACTACACCTTTTTTCATAGGCAGTATTTTATGGACGTTAGTGGTTGCTTATGGACGCGTCCTTCATGGGGCACATTTTATTACGGATACCGTATTAACTTTGATCATGAGTATCATCATTCTATTGGGTTCAATAAAGGGTGTAACATTTGGCTTTAAAAAAATCATAAAAAGGATGGATCTAAGTGGAAAAACATACCATTAAAGCGTTGAATGATAAAAAATCATGGAGTGAATTGTTCGTCATCATTGGGGGAGTCATAGGTGTTTTTGGCGGGCTATTTTTTATGCTATATCCTTCCATTTTATTTGTTGTCATCCCCATAAGTGTGATTTTAATTATTTCAGGTTCAATCATGCATGAACAAGTTAAACAAACCTTCAGAGAAACTTACGTCAAAGGGTATTTTGATACGCTTGCTCACGTTGATTATCAGCCTAAAAAGGGATTCAGTAAAATACAAGGGTTATCGAAAGAAAAAGTCTATAAGTCTAATTATATGGAACGAACCAATATCTTTAAAACCTTTGATTACTTAATGGGGGAAATTGATGGCATTGAGTTTGAATCGAGTGATGTTTTACTTCAAAATCAAGTGAATACTGGTAAATCTAGTCATGTGGTTACGATATTCCATGGACGGATGTTTGTCTTTGATTTTAAAAAACCGATTAATCATGAAGTGTTGGTGTTAGAAAAGTATAAGCCAAGAAATAAAGCGCGTGGCTATGATAAAATAAAAACCGAAAGCGTCAATTTTAATCAGCTATTTAATATTTATGCAGAAGATCCCCATACCGCGTTTTATTTATTGACACCGCATTTTATGGAACAATTAAAAGCGTTAGAAAAAAATCACCCAGGCAATATTGGAATGTCGTTTCAAAATTCTAAACTTTATTTATCGATTCACAATGATCGTTCAACCTTTGAACTTAAATGGTTTCGCCCAATCGATGAAGCAGTGATTGAACAACTCGAAAAAGATTTCAAAATCATCGAACAAATTATCCACACGTTAAAATTAAGTGACAATGTTTATGTATAGGAGTCTATTATGGAAGAAAAATTAATTATAGAAACGAAAAAATCAGGCCGTTTAATCATTGGAGATTATTTAAAAATTCCTTGGATTTTTCTGGTGTTTTTATTGGTTTACTTTGCGTATTTCGGCCTAGTGAATGATAACTTTTTAGGTCTTATTAGTATCTTAGGAATTTTTATCGTAAGTGCGCCTATTAAGTATTTTATGTTAAAAGTCAAAACCTTCACCTTAACCAACTATCGAATGATTATTAAAACAGGGAAAGCAGACAATACAAAATCCTTAGAATTGACGCGTGTTGATTATGTTGGTTTAGAGTATCCAAAGCTTGGAAAGAAGTTAGGATATGGGCATGTTGTGGTGAAGTATGACCGTGACAAAGAAGTGATGTATAAAAACTTAATTGACCCCTACGATTTCGCAAAAGAAATCACTGAAGCCATGCGTTATGCCAAAGCGGCGCAACTTAAAAATCATGGGTAATTGAAATTTTTTGATTTAACTCCTTCAAACAAACATACATATGTTATAATGCATGTGTGTATAAAGCATTGTTTTATATGCTATGGTGGGGGATAAATTTTAATAATGAGGAAGTCTATTTATACCCCTGCTTAAAAGCTGGGGTATTTTTTTATGAAATATATAGGGGTGTTTTCATGGAGATAAAACAGGTAAAATGCACAACATGTGGATCACAAATTGAGTTAGACCACGACCGTAAAACAGCGTTTTGTAAGGCGTGTAATAATTCATTTGTCGTTTCGCACGGGGAAAATTTAAATAGTGTAGAAGTTGATAAAACAAAAGACTTAAAAAACAATCGAAGGTTATTGGATAAAGCCGTAGGCAATGATGACATTGATGCGATTTTAACCTTTTCAGATCAAATTAGAAAAATCTTACCCGATGATTATGTGGCGAGTTACTTTCATGCGTACGCATCAAAGAAAAAACATAATCCAAGGTATATGAATCTTTTTTATCAAAACTTTTTATTTGAAGCGACTGAAAGAGATATCGACCGTGTTATAAAACATATTATTGAAAAATCTGATTTGAGAGATTATAAACAAGTTAAAAATTATTTAAGTTATGTAAGAAAAAAACAACTTGAAGCTTATGAAAAACGGTTTAATGAACGAAAACGTTTAGAAGATAATTACGCTTCAATTCCAAGAGATGCGTTTATTTGTCATAGAAGTACCGATAATAAACACGCCCAAGCGGTTGTTAAGACCTTAGAGAGTGATGGGTATACCTGCTGGATATCTTCTAGAAACTTAAGACCAAACGATAATGAAAATTACTGGCGCAATATTAAAGATGCGATTGACCAAGCGAGCATCTTTTTAGTGGTATCTTCACAAGATGCAATGCTTTCAAATGATGTCCAAAGAGAAATAGAGTATGCACAAAGTTTAAATAAACCAAGGTTAGAAGTCAAAATTGATGAAAAACCTCACACTTCGCTTTTTAAATATTTCTTTGATGGGATGAAGTGGATTGATGCCTACAGTGAGTTTGAAAAAGGATTAAGCGAATTAAAAGAACGCTTCTTCGCAAAAAAATTAGAAGTTAAGAAGAAAATCCAAAAAGAAGCCGCTAAAAAGGTAGAAAAGCGCTCAAAAGATGAAAACTATATCGTAAGAGCGCGCGTCGAAAATGAACAAGGGAACGATAAGGCTGCGCTTGATTTTATTGAAAAAGCATTAGAGATTAATGTTGAGAGTCCTGATGCTTGGTGGTTAAAGTTTTTAGTGAAACACCATTTTAGATCTACCAAAGAATTTGACAATTTTATAAATGGCAATGACTCATTCGCCAATATTTTTGAGATTTTACAATCCAATGAATATATGACGGCGCAAAAGTTTTCAAATAGTCCGGAATATTTTGAAAAAAATGAAGCGTTACTTGAGAAAAAATTAAGTTCTGAATTAAAAGAAATTGTGAAAAGGAAAAATAAAGCCGATTTAAAATACCTTTTAGAATTAAGACCAGATCATGAAACCTTAAAATGGTATCAATTACTGTTTGATTTTGAACTTTTTAATGAAGATACGCTTGATAGTCGTATTGAAGATGAGCAATTTGTCGTCTCAATGGACAGTTTTTTTAACAGTTCAAAATTTGAAACCTTTATAGAATCGATTGATAATAAAGCGAAATATTTAAAGTTTAAAGACCGCTTTGAACGTTTTAAAGAATCCCTTGGAGAAAAACATGTAAAAAAGCTTTATAGCTACGATGAAAACATTAATAAAACCATCAATAAGTTAAAAGTGTTGATGAAAGATGAGAAGTATAAAAAGGCAGTCAAAAAAGCCAATGACCTCAAAAAATATGGGCCCAATGGCGAAAAACTCTTTTATTACTATAATCTTTTGGTGACGTTTGAATTTAAAAATGAAAGTGAAATGTTTGAATCTTTAAGAGACGTTAAAGTCGTTAAAGAATCAGAAGCATTGTTAAAATCCAAACCATTTAAGCAATTAAAAGAATCAAAAACCGATGAAACCTTAGTGAGTAACATCGAAGAAACCGTTGATGAAACGTCTAATAAATCTATTGTGGAATATTATCATCAGAAGGCTAAAAATATCGAGAAAAAGTATTTTAAAAAATATTATGTCGTAAACTTTTTAATGAGTCTAAGTGTCTTTTTCACACTCTATTGGCTGTTAGCCTATGGCGATAGTGAAGTTAACGCTTTAGGGCTTAATGATTTTACCCTTAGTAGAGTGATTGATGCTTTTTCTAATATGTCTATTGAATTTGTGATATTTATTCAGTTTATTATGATTGTTTTAGCGGTATTTATGATTCTTTATACAGGATTTTCAAAAGAGCGAAAACGTTCATACGAACATACCTCATTTGATCATAAAGAACGCTTTAGTATTACGGCTTTAAATGGTGCGGTTTTAGGATTTATTTTACTCCCTATACTGTATTTCGGTGGCTTATCAACTATTTTTTCAATGGTCCAATCCGATGAAATATTCGGACGACGTTATATAGAATTTTTAGACCATAATTATGGTGTTTTTGTATATCTTGCGTATTTCTTAATCTTTTTAGTCTATTTCATTACCGTTTATCTTTATTACCGATTTGTGAAAAAAGCGAATAAAATTTCAAGTAAAATCTATCCCAATAAAACGAGATTTCGCTTATTAATCTTACCATTATTAACCATTGGTGTAGTGTACTTATTTATGTTTTTATAAAAAAGAGGAGATGATTATATGAAAAAAGGGTTAGAAGCAACAGATAAGATTATTTATGAAGGCAAAAGTGAAGATGTCATTTGGAAAAGTCCAGAGGATAAGATTCATCCCAATGCAAAAATCTATTCAAGAAAAGATTGTGATGTTATCTTTTTAAGAAATGGAGCATTCATGGGCGCTTTTAATGATAAGAGTGAATATCATTTAGCGGACAGTAAAAGACAAGGCAAACTCTCTAAAATGTTTAAAGGAGTAGAAGCTGTTGAAAATGTTGAGTTTTACTACATCAATAAACGTAAAGAGTTAGAAAATCCTTGGGGCACCGCTTCAAGAATTCAAATTTATGATAAACACTACGATATGCATACTTCAATTGGGGCGAATGGTGCGTATAAATTTAGAATTGATAACGCGATGAAGCTTGCGTCAAAATTAATGGGTAGTGATCAAAGCTTAAGCCAAGATAATGTTAAAGAATTTTTTAAAACAGAAATCAACGCTGAAATTCGTAACGCTTTAGCGGGGCTCTTTAAAAAAGGTAAATATTCATTAAAGGATATCGCTGAGGTTACATCGATGGAAAAAGACGTTGCCTCTGACATTCAAGAGACCTTAAATGATATGTTTGATGATTACGGCGTTGAAATTAGTCGCTTTACCATTAACGATATTAACTTTGATGAGGATTTCTTAAGCGAAATGTCTCAAGCGAAAAAAGATGTGTTGGTCGATTCAATCCGCGGAGACATNGATAAAGATAAACACGAAGAAAGACGTAAAGACTTTAAAGCAGAAGCGACCCATAAAGAAAACTTAGCCAAAGCCAATAACCCTTCAAGTGACGATGAAGACACTATGTTTTGTATGCATTGCGGAGAAGAAAATCCGAGTGGTGCGAAGTTTTGTGTAAGTTGTGGGAAAGGATTAAACACGAAAAAACAACCTGTTTGTCCTAACTGCAATGAAGCGTTACCTAAGGGTGCGAAGTTTTGTCTAAATTGTGGAGAGCAGGTGTCCTAATGGCTAAAAAAACACTAGAAGCAGGTAGAAGACAAACCTATGAAATGCTTTATGAAGCCAGAGAACTTATAGAAACCATCATTAAAAAAGCCAGTAAAGAAAAATATATTGACCCTTTAAAAGAGATTAAAGATCGTTTAGAATACTCGGTCAATAATGATGAAAAATATAAGTCAAAACAATTTAAAACTTTTGTCCAAAATTTGCGAAGCCTTTATAAACTATTAAATCATGAATTTTGGAACAAAAGACGGATTAAAAAACGTATCAATGCCCTAAGAGAAGAGCTCGATAAAATAGGGATATATTAAAGATTATGAAAGACTTTATAAAGTTTACAATATTTTTATAAAGTCTTTTTCGTATTTTATAGTGAATCAATGAACAAGTGTTTAAATGATTAATTTTTAAAAATGTAAAAAATTTGTAAAATCACTTTAAAAGATGCTTTAATGCCTTTGGTTTATAAGTGAAAGCAATTGACATAAATTTGTGATAAGATATAATAGTAATGTAAGGGCTTTATTGAATTATCTAGGCAATAAAGCCTTTCATAATACACACATGTTATCAAAACATGAAAAAAGAGGAGGAAACAAAGTTATGAGAAAAAGCTATAAGTTTTTACTTTTAGCACTCACAGCAATTTTTGCCTTATCGTTAGCTGCATGTAACGGTGAAGGCGAACTAGGACCAGAAGGTCCACAAGGTCCGCAAGGCGAACAAGGTCCTGCGGGTGAAGAAGGCCCACAAGGTGAAGAAGGTCCACAAGGTCCTGCAGGGGATCAAGGCCCACAAGGCGAAGAGGGCCCTGCGGGTGAAGATGGTGCACCTGGTTTAAGTGCATATGAAGAGTATGTTGAAACATTCCCAGGCTATGAAGGGGAATTAGAAGACTTTTATATGGACTTAGCTGAAGGCAACTTGGTTTTAGAAGTTGAACTGGTTTGGCTAGATGGTTACACTGAAACNCATAAAGTTATGAATGGCCAAGCGGTTAGTGCATTAGAAGCATCGACTGAATTCGATTGGTTCTTAGATGATGAATTCGAAGATGCCTTAGATGTAGATTATGTTACTGCTGATGTAACCTTATATGCAGATGAAGGATTTTATTTAAACATCGTTGAAGAACGTTTATTAGACGATGGAACAGAGTTCCATGAAGATGGACTTCCATATATGTATTTACAGTATGCGGCGCATATCTTATGGGATGTTGATGGCGATATAGATATCGTATTTGAAGATATCACAGCAGACGAAGTGATTGTTGCACCTTCACTAGAAGATGCAGAAGCGCAAGACAGATGGTTAGAAGTAAAGTATGTTTATACTGATTCTGAAGGGGACCATACAGAAGATGTTATTCCTGTTGGGAATACGATTCGTGTAACGGTCACGTTAACGGATGAAGATGATGAAGAATATACCATTGTCTCAGAATTTGAAATGACTCAAGAAATGTACGATTATGCACTTAATTTACTCAATGTCCAAGAAGTCTTTGACAATGATGATTTAGAGGTTGTTGCGACACGTGGTATTGTGACAGAAAGACCAGAAGGCCGTTTATTCTACATTGAAGATGAGCATGGTGCGATTGCTGTATTCGGTGGTAATGAAGATAATGTAGATGAATGGGATATTGAAATTGGCGATGAAATTTATATCTATGGTGGTCGTGGAGACTTCAATGGTTTAGAACAAATTACTAATGTTGAAAGAGTTATTGTTTTACATGAAGATCAAGATTTACCAGATGTAAAAGATGTAGATTATATTGCTGATGATATGCTTCCATATCAAGGACATAGAATTAATGTTGATGAATTAATCGTAACTGAAGATGTAGATGGTAGCGGATCATTCAATGTAGAATTATTAGATCCACGTAGTGGAAATACTATTGATATCCGTTTTGATACCTATAATGATTCTGATATTGCTGATTACCTAAATACGTTAGAAGAAGGCGATGTTGTTGATATTAAAGGTATGGTTGTTGGATGGTTTAGGGGACCACAACTATTCATTACTGATTTAGATCAAATAGAAGAAAGTGAATTAAGCGATGCAACAATTAATGCATATTTTGAAAGAGCGTTAGCCCCAGATGAAGAAATCCAAAGTGATTCAATTGATTTAATTGATACATACACACTTGCTGGTGTTGAGTATACAATTGTTTGGACATCAAGTGATGATGCAGTTATTGACCCAACGGATGGGACAGTTAATCGACCTGAATTTGGTGAAGGGAATGCAGATGTTACTTTAAGCGTTTCAGTTACTGATGGTGATGACTTTGCAGAAGACTATACGTATGATGTTGTCGTCTTTGAAGAACCAGGCGATGTTGACTTTGATTATTCAGAAAACTTTGATTTCGTAGATTCTACTTCAGGTTCATATTCAGAATCAATTCAACACGTTGATGACAATGGATTTGAATGGGACTTATTAGGTCGTCCAGGTGGCGCCGAAGGATTTGGACTTGGTAATGCAAGTGATGGTAGCTTTATTGAAGTCAAAGCAAATGGCGGAATTGCTGCTTTAAAAATCGATGCAGTGAGATTGTTCACAAATTCCAATGTACGTAGTTTTGAAGTGTTTGTAAATGGTGATTCTTATGGTGAATTTACGGTAGATCCTGAAAGCGATGACGTTCAAACATTTGAAATTTATCAAATTTATGAAGAACGTTCATTTACCTTACGTATTGAATCAACATCACCAGGCAGCCGTGGAGCATTCGACATTCAGTCTATTGAATGGGCACCATTTGGAGAGCAACACGAAAATGATGTTGTAGAAACTGCGATTGAAGCTGATGATTTTGATATTTTAGTAGAAGCGTTAACAGAAGCTGACTTAGTAGATGCTTTACAAGCAATGGGTCCATTTACTGTATTCGCACCTAATGATGATGCTTTTGATGCGTTATTAACTGAACTAGATATTACTAAAGAACAATTATTAGCAGATGACGATTTAGCAGATATCTTACTCTATCATGTTGTTCCAGGTGATTTTACTGCCGCTGATGTCTTAGAACTTACAAGTGATGGACCAGCTGAAGTTGAAACACTTAATGGTCAAACAATCACAATCAGTGTTGATGGAGACGATGTTTTAATTAATGGTGTTAAAGTTCTTACGGTTGATGTTTTAGCCTCTAATGGTGTTATTCATGTATTAGAAGAAGTATTATTACCTCCAGAAGAAGAGGAAGATGAAACTTTAGAAAGCCTTACATTTGACGTTGATGATACTGGAATGGGTAGTTACAGCTCAGACGAAGAAACTTTTACCATTGATGGAATTGAGTTTGGTTATGTAGAATTCATGAATCAAGGTGGAAGAATGCAAGGAAGAAGTGGTGATGGAGAGTTATATAATATTACTGCATTTGATGATATAGAAGAGATTGTAGTTACTTTAGGAACTACACAAGGAACAGACTTTGAATTATTTGCAGGAAATAGTCCAGAACCAGATTCTAATGAAATTACTGCTTCTGTTGATGATTTAACTTATACCTTTGATTTATCAGGAGATACATATGAGTATTTTAGAATCTTAGCTCAGAGTGCAATTCAAGTTGATGATATCCAAATTACTTATTCACCATCAGACTAATGTAAATCTAATTGATATTTAAAACTAACTAATAAAAAACCAGCTCACTATTTACTATAGTGGACTGGTTTTTGCATATTTATAATAATGGAACAAAACGACATCCGCCTAATGAATAATGTTTATAATTAAAATTATCCTTTATTATGAGTGTTAACTCTTGAAACATTCGCTTTCCTAAAGGCATGACAATTCTACCTTGGTTTTTTAGTTGGTTTTTAAAGTTTATAGGTAGATCTTCTCTTGCCGCACTCACAATAATTGTGTCAAAAGGTGAATGGTCCTTAAAGCCTTCTTTTCCATCGCCTAACTTACAGGTAATATTGTTATAATGTGAGAGTTTTTCTTTTGCTTGAAGGTATAAAGTTTCATGGTATTCTACAGTGTATACATGGTTGAAAAGCTCTGCTAAAATAGCGGTTTGGTAGCCTGATCCAGTCCCAATTTCTAACACAGTTTTATCTTTTGATGGATTTAAAGCTTCTACCATTAACGCAACGATAAAAGGTTGTGAGATGGTTTGATTTTCATCAATTGGCAGAGGGGAATCATTATATGCATAAGCTGCTAAATGAATAGGTAAGAAATCTTCTCTATCAACAGTTTCAAATGCTTTTAGAACATTGGAATTTTTGATGCCTCTACCTTTTAAATGGTGATCAATCATTACTTTTTTATCACGTTTCATAGTATCACCTCTATACTTATAATTATAGCATGCTTTTTTAAGGTTAAGGCTTGTGAGTCTTCTTGAAATTTACTATAATAAAGTTACATGTTTAGAAAGGGAGATTATATGAAAGTTAAAAAAGCAGTAATCCCAGCCGCAGGCTTAGGGACAAGATTTTTACCAGCCACAAAAGCAATGCCTAAAGAAATGTTACCTATCGTCGATACTCCAACGCTTCAATATATCGTAGAGGAAGCAGTCAATAGTGGAATTGAAGATATTTTGATAATCACAGGTAGAAACAAATCATCAATTGAAGATCATTTTGATAAATCATACGAACTAGAAACAGAACTCAAAAACAAAGGAAAAGAAGCCGAACTCAAACAGTTAGAATCGATTTGGAAAAATGTTACGATTCATTCAGTGAGACAAAAAGAGCCTAAAGGACTAGGCCACGCTATAGGCTGTGCTGAAGCGTTTGTTGGCGATGAGCCCTTTGCAGTGCTCTTGGGAGATGACGTTGTTTATACGGATGGAGCGCCTGTTTTAAAACAAATGATGGAGGTTTATGAAAGCCATCAAACATCGATATTAGGGGTTCAAACAGTAGCGTGGGATCAAGTCGATAAATATGGCATAGTAGATGGTGAAAAAATAGGAGAGCGTTTATTTAATGTAAAAGGATTAGTTGAAAAACCTTCAAAAGANAAAGCNCCNTCNAATGCNGCNATNTTNGGAAGNTANATTATAAATCCTGGTATCTTTAAAATCTTAAAAACCACTGCGCCAGGCAAAGGCAATGAAATTCAAATCACCGATGCTTTATTNACCTTAGCANAAAAAGAATCNATGGTNGCTTANGATTTNATNGGNAGNCGNTATGATGTNGGCGATAAACAAGGCTTTTTAGAAGCAACTGTAGAGTATGCATTAAGACGCGATGATTTAAAAGGACCATTTAAAGCGTATCTAAAAAAAATATTAGACCAATAAAAAAAGGAAGCGAACGCTTCCTTTTTACTTACTTTTGGCTTTTAATAGCGCTTTTAAGGTCGATGGTAGGATGGTTTTCAACTTTAAGCATTTCGCCTTCCCAAGTACGGATAGTGAAATAATCTTTTCCTCTTGAAATTAAGTATTCAGGTAACATTGGGGTTTTACCTTTACCACCTGGTGCGTTAACAATATAAGTAGGAATACTCATTCCTGATGTATACCCTCTTAAATACTCCATAATTTCTAATCCATCGTCTATGGATGTATTAAAGTGTCTTGTGCCTTTTACACTTTTCGCATGGAATAAATAATAAGGTTTTACACGGATTTTTAAGAGTTCATGGTTTAATGTACGCATGATGAATTTATCGTTATTAATGCCGTTTAAAAGCACTGCTTGGTTACCTAAAGGAATTCCGTTATTGGCGAGTTTTTCACACGCGATTTTCGCTTCTTCAGTCACTTCCATAGGATGGTTGAAGTGTGAATTTAAGTAAATAGGATGATATTTTTTAAGCATATTTACCAAATCATCGGTAATACGCTGTGGCATCGTGACTGGGGTTCTTGAGCCAATTCGGATGTACTCAACGTGCTCAATTTCATGAAGTTGTTTTATGATCCATTCTAATTGATTGTCAGACAAGGTTAAAGGGTCTCCCCCTGTAATTAAAACATCACGAATTTCAGAGTTTTCT
>SL_7KL_010_BRINEDRAFT_10001305_pt1 | contig 11964 bp, 8 predicted proteins | sample SodLak_010_BRINE_FD_10663 | JGI IMG/M metagenome (IMG submission 10663)
ACCCTCCCACCCGCGCGCCCTCGCCGGGGCACGCAGGGCCGCAGATCAGAGGCAGGTCAGAAATCGAGACCCAGATCCAGCACCGGGGCGGAATGGGTCAGCGCACCGACCGAGATGAAATCGACCCCGGTTGCGGCGACCTCGGCAATACGCTCCAGCCGCATGTTGCCGGATGCTTCCAGCACAAGCCTGCCTGCCACGCAAGCCACAGCGCGGGTCAACGTGGCGGTGTCCATATTGTCCAGCAGAACCACATCCGCGCCGCCTGTCGCCAGGACCTCTTCAAGCTGGTCGAGGGTATCCACCTCGATCTCGATCCGGCGCATATGGCTGGCCTGCGCGCGCGCGGCCTGCAGCGCCTTTGCGATCCCGCCAGCGGCGGCGATATGATTGTCCTTGATCAGGATCGCATCGGACAGCCCGTAGCGATGGGCCGCGCCGCCGCCGTGCAGAACGGCCTCTTTCTCGACCAGCCGCAGGCCCGGCGTTGTCTTGCGCGTGCAGGTGATGCGGGCCTGTGTGCCTTGTGTTGCCTGCACGAAGGCCGCTGTCAGGGTGGCGATTCCCGACAGGCGGCCCGCGAAATTCAGCGCCACCCGTTCCGCCGACAGGATAGAGGCGGCAGAGCCCTCAATCTGCATGAGCGTGTCGCCCGCTGCAATGTGGCTGCCATCGGGGCACAGCGTCCGGATCTGCAGCGAAGGGTCCACCAGATGAAACGCCATTTCGGCCAGTTGCATTCCCGACACGGTGCCGCCCGCCCGCGCGTTCAGGCGCGCCTTGTAGCGCAGGCCCTGCGGGATGACCGCGCGGGTGGTGATATCGCCTGCGGGGCCAAGATCCTCGGTCAGGGCGGCGCGGACAAGCGGTTCCAGCAAAAGCGGGGGCAGGGGGGTCATGTCACCTCGGGGAGTGTCTGGGAATGTGTCATTTGCGAGCGATGCGCCTGTTGCGGGTCGCTTTGCGGGTAGTCATCGCGCCAATGCGCGCCCCGGCTTTCGCGCCGCGCAAGCGCTGCTGCGGCGATCATTCGTGCCGTGGCGCACATGTTCAGCAGGTCGGGGGACGCGGGCTGCGCGGCCTCGACCTGCGCAATCGCGTCCAGCGCCTTGCGCAGCCCGTCGCCTGTGCGGCGCACGCCGACATGGGCGCTCATCAGCGCGCGCAGGCGCGCCACGGTTTGCGGCCGGGCGGGCTGGCCGCCCGGCTGAAAGCAAAGGCTGACAGCGGGCGCGGGCGTGCAGGCAGGCAACGCGCGCGTCACATCCTCGGCCACGCGGCTGGCAAAGACCAGCGCTTCCAGCACGCCATTGGACGCCAGCCGGTTCGCGCCATGCAGCCCGGTCGAGGCCGCCTCGCCGCAGACCCACAGCCCCGGCAGCGAGGACCGGCCCTGCGAATCTGTCGCAACCCCGCCCATATGATAATGCGCGGCAGCGGCAATGGGGATGGGCTGGCGCAGCGGGTCGATCCCGGCTTGCGCACAGGCGCTGGCGACTGCGGGAAAGCGGGTTGTAATCTCGGCACCGATGGCGTGGCGCGTGTCCAGCATGGGCCGCAACCCGGCCTGAGTCTGCGCAAAGACCGCGCGCGCAACAATGTCGCGGGGGGCCAGATCGGCCAAGGGGTGTTCGCCCTCCATGAACGGCACGCGTTGCGCGTTGACCAGGCGTGCGCCTGCACCACGCAATGCCTCGGTCGCCAGCGGCGCGGGGTCGAGGCCCACATCCATCGCCGTGGGATGGAACTGCACGAATTCCATATCCGCCATCACCGCGCCCGCTCGCGCGGCCAGCCCCGCGACCTGCCCCCGGATGCGCGGCGGATTGGTCGTTATCGCAAAAAGCCCGCCAGCCCCGCCCCCTGCCAGCACCACCACAGGCGCGCGCAGCGCAAGCGGGCGCGAGAGGGTGCCCGCGCCAAGCCCTGCAATCTCGACCCCCGTGACATGTCCGCGCTCCACCACAAGCCCTTGAGCGGTGACGCGTTCCACCACCTGCACAGATGGCGTGGCGCGGATGGCCGCGATCAGCACCTCCATGATCCGCCGCCCGGCCTGATCGCCCAGCACCCGGACAACGCGCGCGACGGAATGCGCGGCTTCCATGTTCAGGACATATCCGCCCGAGGGGTCGCGGTCGAACGGGGCGCCGCGCGCGGCCAGATCGCGGATATGGGCCGGGGCAGCCTGCGTGACCAGATCGGCAATCGCGGCATCAACTGTGCCTGCCCCGGCGGCGCAGGTATCGCGAGCATGTGCGGCGGGGCTGTCCGATGGGTCCATCGCGGCGGCGATCCCGCCCTGCGCCCAGGCGGAAGAAGCCCCTTCGCCCAATGTCTCGGGCGACAGAACAAGGACCGGGCGCGGCGCAAGGGCCAGCGCTGCGTATAGCCCGCCCAGACCCGCGCCGACGATTACAACGCGGTCGGTGCCCACCATCGGCTAGCCCTTGGCCGCCGACAGGTCGATCATCCGCTGCACGGCCAGCCGCGCGCGGTTGGCGATATCGGCGTCAACCTCGATCTGCGTGGTCATGCTGTGCAGCGACCAGAGCACCTTTTCCAGCGTGATCTTCTTCATGTAGGGGCACATGTTGCATGGCCCGATGAACTCGACATCCGGGTGCGCGTCAGAGATATTCGACGCCATCGAGCATTCGGTGACCAGCATCGCGCGTTCGGGCCGCTCAAGGCTGACATAATCCAGAATACCCTTGGTCGAACCGGAGAAATCGGCCTCTGCGACCACATCGGGGGGGCATTCGGGATGGGCGATGATGCGCGTGCCGGGGTTCCATTCGCGGAATTCGCGGATGTCGCGGGCGGTGTATTGCTCATGCACGATGCAGGACCCGTCCCACCACACGATGCGCTTTTCGGGCACCAGGGCTGCCACGTTCTGCGCCAGATACTTGTCCGGCGTCATGATGATCGTCTCGGCCTCCAGCGCGCGGATGATCTGCACGGCGTTGGAGGAAGTGCAGCAGATATCGGACGCGGCCTTCACCTCGGCGGTGGTGTTGACGTAGCTCACGACCGGCGCGCCGGGATAGCGCGCGCGCATCCGGGCCACCCCTTCGGCCGTGATGCTGTCGGCGAGCGAGCAGCCGGCCTCCATGTCGGGCATCAGCACGATCTTGGCGGGGTTGAGGATTTTCGACGTCTCGGCCATGAAATGCACGCCGCATTGAACGATGACATCGGATTGCGTGCGCGTGGCCTCGACCGCCAGTTGCAGGCTGTCGCCGACCACATCGGCCACGCCATGGAAAATCTCTGGCGTCATGTAGTTATGCGCCAGAATCGTCGCCCCCCGTTCGCGTTTCAGCGCGTTGATGGCTGCAACATAGGGCGCGTGCATCGCCCAGTCGGCGGGCGAGACNACACGTTTCATGCGCGCATACGCGTCCTGCATCCGGGCGGCGAGGCCGGGGTTGGGGGCCAGATCGTAGGTTGCGCGCAGTTCGTCGCGGCGGGCGGGCATGTCCAGCATGGGGGTCTCTCCGGTCCTTGCGCGCCCTCCTCAGGCACAGGCGCGGTCTGCTTAGGGGCGAGGGAGGCCGGAAATCAAGGGAAAAGGCAACATGGCACAGAGTCGCGCCACGCGCACAGGATGTCGCTTTGCACCCCAGAGCGCCGCAAACTGGCCAGAGTCGCCCGGCCCTTCGCGCTAGGACGCGAGGGAACGCGCCACCCTGTGGCGAACAGATCAGGAGTAGCGGATCATGGCGGAACCGGCAGCAGAGACAGCGCGCAGCGCTGGCGGGCGGCGTGCACGCGGTGCCGGGGGCGGTGCGGCCCGGCGGGCGGCCCGCAGCGCCGTCAGCCTGGAGACGGCGCGCTACATCGAACGCAACATCCCCGATCTGGAGGTGCTGAACGCCGAAGCGCTTGCGATCATCGAAGAAAATGCCGAGACGGTTCTGGCCGAGATCGGGGTGAATTTCGTCGATAACCCCGGCGCGCTGGAACGTTGGCGCGCCGCCGGGGCCGAGGTGACGGGCGAGCGCGTGCGCATCCCGCGCGGGCTGGCGCGGCAGCTATGCGCCACGGCACCGGGCAGTTTCACCCAGCACGCCCGCAACCCCGCCCGCAATGTAGAAATCGGGGGCCGCAATCTGGTCCTTGCCCCGGTCTATGGCCCGCCATTCGTGCGCGATGCCAACGGCGGACGGCGCTATGCCACGATGGAGGATTTCCGCAATTTCGTGCGCCTTGGCTACATGTCACGCTGGCTGCACCATTCCGGCGGGACAGTGTGCGAGCCCACGGATATTGCCGTGAACAAGCGCCATCTGGATATGTTGCAGGCGCATATGGTGCTGTCGGACAAGCCCTTCATGGGGTCGGTCACCGATCCCGCGCGCGCGGCAGATTCGGTCGAGATGGCAAAGCTCCTGTTCGGGTCCGATTTCGTGGATACGAACACGGTNATGACCTCGCTCATCAACGTCAATTCGCCGCTGACATTCGATTCGGTGATGATGGGCGCGTTGGAGGTCTACGCCAAGGCCAATCAGGCCTGCATCATCTCGCCCTTCATTGTGGGCGGGGCGATGGCGCCGACCACGGTTGCGGGCACATTGACGCAGGTGCTGGCAGAGGTGCTGGCGGGTGTGGCCTATTCCCAGCTTGTCCGCCCCGGCGCGCCGGTGATCATGGGCGCCTTTGTCACCTCGATCGACATGAATTCCGGCGCGCCCACCTTCGGCACGCCAGAGGCCGCGCTGATCACCTATGGCACGGGCCAGCTGGCGCGGCGTCTGGGGCTGCCCTACCGTTCCGGCGGGGCGTTTTGCGGGTCAAAACTGCCGGATGCGCAGGCCGCCTATGAAACTGCGAACAGCCTGAACATGGCGCTGCTGGCCGGGGTGAATTTCATGCTGCATTCCTGCGGCTGGCTGGAAGGGGGGCTGGTCGCGAGCTTCGAGAAATTCGTGATGGATGCCGACCAGCTTGGCGCGCTGCATCAACTGGCCAAGGGCGTGGATATGTCCGAGAACGCGCAGGCGCTGGATGCGATCCGCGAGGTCGGGCCCGGCGGGCACTATCTGGGCTGCGCGCATACGCAGGCCAATTTCAAGGATGCCTTCTGGCGCTCGGACCTGCTGGATTACAAACCGTTCGAGACATGGGAGGATGAGGGCGCGCGCGACACGCAGGCCCTTGCCACGGCCCGGGTCGCGAAGATTCTGGCAGATTACCAGCAGCCCGCGCTTGATCCTGCCGTGCAAGAGGCGATTCAGGACTATATCGACCGGCGCAAGGCGTCCGAGGCCGATGCCTTTGGCTAGACGCGCCATTGCAGGCGCGCGCGCCGCGCCCTAGATTGCGGGGCATCAGCGCAAGAGGCCCCGCATGACCAATCCGTTGCTTGCCGACTGGCAGACCGAATTTCAACTTCCGCCCTTCGACCAGATCAGCGATGCGGATTTCGCCCCCGCCTTTGACGCCGCGATTGAGGCAGGGCGCGCCGCCCATGCGGAAATCGCCGCCAACCCCGCGCCACCCGATTTTGCCAACACGATCGAGGCGATGGAACAGGCCGATGACCTGCTGGACCGGGTCGCGGGGGTGTTCTTCAATCTCGCAGGCAGCGACTCGAACCCGGAGCGCGAGGCGCTGCAACGCGATCTGTCGCCCAGGCTTTCGGCCTATGCCTCCGGGATCGTGAATAACCGCGCGCTGTTCGACCGGATCGAGGCGCTGTGGACTGCCCGCGACACGCTGGACCTGAGCGCCGAGCAGGCGCGCGTCCTGATGCTGTACCGGCGCATGTTCGTGCGGGCCGGGGCCGCGCTGGACGGGGAAGAGGCCACGCGCCTGACGCAGGTGAAATCGCGTCTGGCCCAACTGGGCACGCAGTTCACGCAGAACCTGCTGGCGGATGAGCGGGACTGGATGATGGCCCTGGACGATCTGACGGGGCTGCCGGATTTCGTGATCTCCAATGCGCGGTCAGCGGCAGTGGAACGCGGGCGCGAGGGGCATGTCATCACGCTCAGCCGGTCGCTGATCGTGCCGTTCCTGCAATTCTCGCCCCGCCGCGACCTGCGCGAGAAAGCCTATGAGGCGTGGGTATCGCGCGGCGCGAATGGCGGCGCGACGGATAACCGCGCCATCGCGGCCGAAGTACTGGCGCTGCGCGCGGAGCGGGCCGCGTTACTGGGCTATGAGAATTTCGCCCGCTACAAGCTGGAAACCGAGATGGCCGGAACGCCAGAGGCCGTGCGCGATCTGTTGATGCAGGTGTGGGAGCCCGCGCGCGCCAAGGCGATGGCGGATGCGGAGCTGCTTCAGGAACTGCTGCGTGCCGACGGGTATTCCGGCCCGCTGGAGCCCTGGGACTGGCGCTACTACGCCGAGAAAAAGCGCGCCCGCGACCATGATCTGGATGAGGCGGCGCTGAAACCTTATCTGGCGCTCGAGAACATGATCGAGGCCGCTTTTGACTGCGCGCATCGGCTGTTCGGGCTGGAGTTCCGCGCGCTCGACATGCCCCTTTATCACCCCGATGCCCGTGCGTGGGAGGTCACGCGCGACGGAAAACATCTGGGCGTGTTCATCGGTGATTATTTCGCGCGTGCCTCCAAGCGCTCGGGCGCGTGGTGTTCGGCCATGCGCAGCCAGCGCAAGCTGGGGGGCGAGGTGCGGCCCATCGTGGTCAATATCTGCAATTTCGCCAAGGCTTCGCCTGCGCTGCTGTCCTATGACGATGCGCGCACGCTGTTTCACGAATTCGGCCATGCGCTGCATCAGTTGCTGTCGGATGTGCGCTACGGGCTGATATCGGGCACCTCTGTCGCGCGCGATTTCGTGGAGCTGCCCAGCCAGCTATACGAGCATTGGCTGGAAGTTCCCGAGGTGCTGGCACGCCATGCCCGCCATGTCGAGACGGGCGCGGCAATGCCGCAGGACCTTCTGGACCGGTTGCTGGCCGCGCAGAATGCCGATCAGGGGTTTGCAACCGTGGAATATGTGGCTTCGGCGCTGGTGGATCTGGAATTACACGACGGCCCGGCCCCCTCCGACCCGATGCAGAAACAGGCCGAGGTGCTGGACGCGATTGGCATGCCCCGCGCGATCCGGATGCGCCATGCGACGCCGCATTTCGCGCATGTCTTTGCCGGGGACGGGTATTCCAGCGGCTATTACAGCTACATGTGGTCCGAGGTCATGGATGCCGATGCGTTCGAGGCGTTTCGCGAGGCGGGTGATGCGTTTGACGCGGACACAGCGCAACGGCTGGAGCGTTTCATCCTGTCGGCAGGCGGGCGCGATGAGGCCGAGGCGCTCTATACCGCGTTTCGCGGGCGGATGCCGGGGCCAGAGGCGCTATTGAAAGGGCGCGGGCTGGCGGCGTGAGGTTGGCCGGGGGTGGGTTGGCACCCACCCTACGCAGCCTTGCCGGGGGCATATCGTAGGGTGGGTGCCAACCCACCCCCAACTTCATCTGCTGCGATCAGATTGCGTAGCGCAATACTGCGGCCAGGTCGGCCTCTTGCGGGATCTCGCCCCGGCGCACGGCGATGACCTTGCCGCCATTGGCGATCACGCGGCCCGCGATTTCGTCGATGATCCCGTAGCTTGCGGCAGAGGCATCCTTGTCAAAGGTGATCTCGCCCGTGTCTTCATCGACAATCCCCGGCATGACGGAATCGATATCGACCAGCAGCGTATCCACGGCCCCAAAGGTCGCGGCGCGCGCCGCACGCGCCACTTGCGTCGTGGCCCGGCCCTCATTCTCGCGCGCAGAGTACAGCGAGGCGAACTCCGCAACAGCAGCGGCATTGATCCCGTCAAGGATGGCGCGCGCCTGACTGCCCAACTCATGCGCGGGCACCCGCGCGGGGCTGGTCTCGATCGCGGCATCGGCCAGATGCGGATAGCTGTTGACCGACCGGTAGAAGGACAGCATCGGATCAGTCGCGGCCAGGATCAGCGGCTCCTCTCGTCCTGACAACAGCCCCCGCAGCGCCCCGTCGATCTGGCGGCAATACTGTCGCAGATGGTGTTTCTGCCCCTCGCCACCGCCCAGACGGCCCGAATAGCTGCGCGAGTTCACATTCGCCGTTCCCGCGACCGAGGCCGCATCCTTCGGCAGATCGGGCACCCGCACTTCCTGCGCGGGCTGATCGCCCAGCAGTTCGATCACGCGCACCTCATTCTCGGCCAAGGCAAGGATGAACGCGTGCTGCGGCATCGAGACTGCGCGCAGCAGCGGCTTGAGGTGGAAGCGGTCGGCCACCTGCACCATCTCGGTCAGGTGGCTGGGCAGGCGGTAGCTGCGCAGGCTGTCGGGCGTCACGAAAATCGCCAGCGAATTGGCCTGAACGCGCCAGAAATCATCATCATCCATCAGATCGTGAAGTTGTTCTTCCACGGGCCAGATGGTCCGTTTCGGCACACCCACCTCTTCCAGCTGCGCGACCGCGTCCTGCGTCAGTTGCTTCAGCCGCGTGCGCGCGGCGTCGATATGCTGGGTTTCCGGCGTCGTCTTGAGATAGATGCTGATCAGCGCCTCGCCACGTGCGGCGACAAGCTTGCCGATCTCGGCTGCGCCGGGAATATCGACATATAGCATTGCAATAGCCTCCTTCAGGGTATGGTTGCCCTGCACATGGCATGTCTGATGCAGCGCCACAAGCATGGTGAAATTTTTCGCCGGATTGCGCAAATTCACAAGCCTGTGACGGTTGCAGCCCCATGACGCCCTTCCTATATACCGCCGCAGACGCCCTTCAGGGGCAGGTTCACGGATCGGATGGGCCGGGGCCTGAGCGGACCGCCCGTTGCCACATCGCTTCAGAGAGGATGAACATCATGGCTAAAGTCATCGGCATCGACCTTGGCACGACCAATTCCTGTGTTGCCATCATGGATGGCAGCCAGACCCGCGTGATCGAAAATTCCGAAGGGGCACGCACGACCCCTTCCATTGTTGCGTTTACGGAGAACGAGCGTCTTGTCGGCCAGCCCGCCAAGCGTCAGGCCGTCACCAACCCCACCAACACCATCTTCGCCGTCAAGCGCCTGATCGGGCGTCGACTGACTGATGCGGAGGTCGAGAAGGACAAGAAGCTTGTCCCCTATTCCATCGTGGATGGCGGCAATGGCGATGCCTGGGTCGAGGCGCGTGGCGAGAAATACAGCCCCAGCCAGATTTCGGCCTTCACCCTGCAGAAGATGAAGGAGACCGCCGAGAGCTATCTGGGCGAGAAGGTCGAGCAGGCCGTGATCACGGTGCCCGCCTATTTCAACGACGCTCAGCGCCAGGCCACCAAGGACGCAGGCAAAATTGCCGGTCTGGAAGTGCTGCGCATCATCAATGAGCCGACAGCGGCTGCGCTGGCCTATGGTCTGGACAAGAAAGACACCAAGACCATCGCAGTCTATGACCTTGGCGGCGGCACGTTCGACATCACCATCCTGGAAATCGATGACGGCCTGTTCGAGGTGAAATCCACCAATGGCGACACCTTCCTTGGTGGTGAAGATTTCGACATGCGGATTGTCAATTACCTGGCTGACGAGTTCAAGAAAGAGCATGGCGTCGATCTGACATCCGACAAGATGGCGCTGCAGCGTCTGAAGGAAGCTGCCGAGAAAGCCAAGATCGAGCTGTCGTCCTCCAGCCAGACCGAGATCAACCAGCCCTTCATCTCGATGGACAAGAACACGGGCCAGCCGCTGCACCTGGTGCTGAAACTGACCCGTGCCAAACTGGAATCGCTGGTGGGCGACCTGATCAAGAACTCGCTGAAGCCCTGTGCTGCCGCGCTGAAGGATGCGGGCCTGTCCAAGGGTGACATTGACGAGGTGATCCTGGTCGGCGGCATGACCCGCATGCCCAAGGTGATGGAGGAAGTGACCAGCTTCTTTGGCAAAGAGCCGCACAAGGGCGTGAACCCCGATGAGGTCGTGGCCATGGGCGCCGCCATTCAGGCTGGCGTGCTGCAGGGCGACGTCAAGGATGTTGTTCTGCTGGATGTGACACCGCTGAGCCTCGGGATTGAGACGCTGGGCGGTGTGTTCACCCGCCTGATCGACCGCAACACCACCATCCCGACCAAGAAAAGCCAGGTCTTCTCGACCGCCGAGGATAACCAGAACGCCGTGACGATCCGAGTGTTCCAGGGCGAACGCGAAATGGCGGCCGACAACAAGATGCTGGGCCAGTTCAATCTGGAAGATATCCCGCCCGCCCCGCGCGGCATGCCGCAGATCGAGGTTACTTTTGACATCGACGCGAATGGCATCGTCAACGTGTCCGCCAAGGACAAGGGCACCGGCAAGGAACAGAAGATCACGATTCAGGCGTCGGGCGGTCTGTCGGACGAGGATATCGAAAAGATGGTGCAAGAGGCCGAGGCCAATGCCGAAGCCGACAAGGAGCGTCGCGAACTGGTCGAGGTGCGCAACCAGGCCGAAAGCCTGATCCATTCGACCGAGAAGGCGCTGGAAGAGCACAAGGACAAGGTCGACCCGACCACGGTCGAGGCGATCGAGCTTGCCATCGCCGCGCTGAAGGACACGCTTGAAGGCGAGGATGCGGGCAAGATCAAGTCCGGCATCCAGAACGTGACCGAGGCATCGATGAAGCTGGGCGAAGCGATCTACAAGGCTCAGGCCGAGACCGCCGAAGCAGGCGAAGAGGCCAGCGAAGAGCCGCGCAGTGTCGATGACGACATCGTGGATGCCGATTTCGAGGATCTGGACGAAGACAAGCGCAAGTGAGCCACGCGCGCGTAACGGGCAGCCGGTCTGAGCCTCTCAGGCCGGTTGTCTATTGAGGACGGGAGCAACATGGCCAAACGTGACTTCTACGATGTGCTTGGTGTGAACCGGCAGGCGGATGCCGACGAGATCAAGAAAGCCTATCGCAAGAAGGCCAAGGAGCTGCATCCGGACCGCAATTCAGACAACCCGAATGCCGAGGCGCAGTTCAAGGAAGTGAACGAGGCCTATGACGCGCTGAAGGACCCCGAACGCAAGGCGGCCTATGACCGGTTCGGCCACGCGGCCTTTGACGGTGGTATGGGTGCGGGTGCCGGTCGCGGCGGGCATCCTGGCGGCTTTGGCGGGAACGGCGATTTCGCAAGCGCCTTTTCGGATGTGTTCGAGGATCTGTTCGGCGATTTTGTCGGCGGTGGCCGTGGTGGCGCACGCTCGCGCGCGACACGCGGGTCTGATCTGCGCTACAATATGCGCATCACGCTGGAAGAGGCCTATGCCGGGACGCGCAAGACCATTCGCGTGCCGCGCCTGTCGGCGTGCGAGGCCTGCAGCGGCACCGGCGCCGAGGGCGGCGCCGAGCCTGTGACCTGTCCGACCTGTTCGGGCATGGGCAAGGTGCGCGCGCAGCAGGGCTTTTTCACGGTCGAGCGGACCTGTCCGACCTGCGGCGGCTCTGGCCAGATCGTCAAGAACCCTTGCAAGGCCTGTGGGGGTGCGGGCCGGACCGAGAAAGAGGCCAGCCTGTCGGTGAATATCCCGCCCGGCGTGGAAACCGGCACCCGCATCCGTCTGTCGGGCGAGGGCGAGGCCGGGCTGCGCGGTGGTCCCGCGGGCGATCTGTATATTTTCGTCAATGTGGCCGAACACCCGATCTTCAAGCGCGATGACGTGACGCTGTTCTGCCGCGTCCCGGTCAGCATGGCGCGCGCCGCGCTGGGCGGCGAGGTCGAGGTGCCGACCATCGATGGCGGACGCTCGCGCGTCAAGGTACCGTCAGGCAGCCAGTCCGGGCGTCAGATGCGCTTGCGTGGCAAGGGGATGCCCGCGCTGCGTGGCGGCGGGCATGGCGATATGCTGATCGAACTGGCCGTGGAAACGCCGGTGAACCTGACGGCGAAACAGAAAGAGCTTCTCGAGGAATTCGAGAAGCTCAGCGCCGAAAACAATCCCGGGATCTCCAGCTTCTTTGACAAGGTCAAGAGCTTCTGGGATGGGATGAAAGGCTAG